>JGI24512J20087_1000030_pt1 | contig 301435 bp, 335 predicted proteins | sample LinPmetageLP35_FD_20087 | JGI IMG/M metagenome (IMG submission 20087) | reverse complement strand
ATATGCGTTATTCAAATCATGAAGCCTGAGTATACAGAGTATGATGTCATGTGCGCGCTTGCAGAGATCGCAAATGGCAAGTCTGAGCGGAAGGCATCGCTCGAGTGGGTATTCCTAGGTCTACTCTTCGTAACCGCAAAACAGCAACTCTATCATACCATAAAGCCGCTAGTCATTTACAAAGACTACCTACGGTAATAGAGAATCGATTGACCAATTAGGTACTCACTTAAGAGGCTCTTGGCCGTGGAGTTACACATGCACAAATCAGGGTTTTTGGCTAGAGGCTTCTAGCTCTTCAAGGAGACCACCTACCACTTGAAAAACACTGGATGACACGATTTTTAGCTCGGAATCCTATTCTTAAGACTAAGAGGCAAATATACATCGATTCTGTACGTGTTAACAACGCTTGTTCCGAAGTTATTAGGCCTTGGTTCCAGAAATTAGAGATCCCGGCTATCAGAGCTATTCCAACGGAATAAGCTCCGTACGATCGTATAAGTCGACATGACTAGCGCCTTTCACCCACATAAGCTTTTTAGGATAGCTTACAAGATAGTAGGCATCTTTTTCAAATTCTTGCGAATGTGCTTGTGTACTTGCAACGAACATGATTAGGTGTGGTAAAATGATATCCATACCGGTTAGAGGCCAGTAGTTAATCATCCGAGTGATCGATGAGGTAGTTGGGTACGTGGTGAGGCTGGACAACGAACTTGGTAGAGTAAATTCTCGCCTGGATGTGCGGTAGAAATCCAAGAATTCGATATCGATGGCGGTAAAGTTTTCCGTAATTTTTTGCGGAGTCCTACCATTGTAAGTAGTCTCGCTACCATCAACCTCAACTTGTCGTTGTGTAATTCTTATGACGATCATTGCTTGTCGTTGTTGAAACCCAATTGTATTTCGCATGTCGTCGCGGGAAGCTGCTCCTATATCATATATGCTCGAAGTAGCCACGGCCTTGATGCGAGTATCTATCTTCGCAGCGCTTATAACTTACGATCCGCTGCTATATATTCCAAGCGCGCTGATCCGTTCTTGATCGATGAAGGTCTAGACCGTCAAATAGTCTACCGCAGCGCTAAACGACTCGGCATACATGTCTGGCAATATTGCTTGTTACGAAATACCGTCGCCGGCACCCCAGTATACAGGATCGATTGAAATTGTCACAAATCCTTGCTTAGCCAACTTGATGGTGTAAAGGTTCGCGCTTTGCTTCTTTACGGCACTAGATAAAGCCCTAACAACGATTGCTAACGTATTACTGCTAAGATTATTAAGTACAAAGAAGTTTCTCGCGATTGTCATGTTAAACTGATTGGGGAAGAAGATTAGTTGTATCGTAACGACATTGCTAACGTAGAAATTATCGATACCAAAAGACAAATTCTAGGCGCTAATTATCATTATACTGACAATTATTATAACGCCGAGCGAAGTAATGCTGAGTTCCACCATGATGCTGGTGTTGCTGCTATCGGCTTAAGGTAGGAATCTGTCTTGAGAAACGAGAAGAGACTGGAGTGAGGTGATGATTTTTAGCCCAGGGCCATGTCACTTCTCTTAAATCCTCAACCAGAGTGCAGCGGATATCCAAAGGAGCAGGTCCGAAGCAATCATCACCGAGATTGAACCTTGCCAGGTTGTTGGACTGGATACAAAGCTGACGACACGATATTGGCATCTGATGTCATGAGAGTGGCAGTGTAGCGCCGAGGATTCCACTTGCTTGCAACAATGCCAGGCGAAAGCTGTTCACCATCACCTCTTCATGCGTTTGTGACTTGAGGTCACTCAGTTCCGCGAATGGAGATCAATGAAAAGTGTGCCGACGCACTAGCGACTTTCCCATCTTTATTGAAAAGCATACATAAGTATAAACAATACGTTACGTGGCCTTCCTCCATAATAGAGTATCGTTGAGACCTGACGTTCAGTAACCAAGAGATGTTGAATGAAATTGTTTTCAGTAGTGTCGAAATAAACTCGATCTCGCTTAAACATCACGCCAAGATAGTAAGAAGTCTGCATTGGTGAGCTTGGCAAGACGTTGGATCAACAGGTAAGCATAAATTATCAATCTACATATCAATGATGAAGTGTCTCGGCGCCAATGGTTGAAAGCATGAAGTAAAATTTGGGATGTTCCGGTCAAACTTATCGGCAGTTCAACGACAGTTGAGAATACTTGGCAAGGATACTAATCATGATTCTGGAATAAGTAAGAAACAGCGATGACCTTGATTTATGGGATTATTTTTATGATTTCAATTCTATCAATTAAAAAAGTCGGTATTTTATAGGAGTTTATTTCAGCCCAAGCCAAGGTTTGCGGGTCGATCTGATACCCGGCTTAAAGGCAGAACCTACCATGGGTGCCCAATCGGTTGTGCGCCGTACGCTGAGCTCGCTGTCTCACGACTCGTTATGATGCGACGCAATACTGTATTCATATACCCGCAGGGTTACCAAGTTGCAACGAGTGGGATGCGCTGTGGACCAAGGTACCGAGTGTTGTCATCACATTCGGGAGCTGAGTAGATTTGCCCCATTCCATATCATGTGCACAGAAGGTCGGGCGTCGGGCCAGCCTTTTTAAGCATTCAAAGCTTGCATGAATACACACCGCATTAATTCCGCTCGATTGTTGATATTTAAAGCTGGAGGTATTATAAGATGCTAATACGAACCAGCACATAGCTGCATTTCAAAACCCTCTTAGTAGTAGGTACCCGACGATTGCTCGACGGCGAGGACATATCCGCCCTCGGAAATTGATCGGACTGCAAAGCATTCTTGAGCTGTGAGAAAGATCAAGCCTGTTACTTCCGACATCTGGCTTGGCAACAAGGAACATAGCCGCCGGATTCTACAAAGTCCACTTTGATTTCAGCCACGATCCCATCCCGACAAGTCAATTGACGGCATGAGAAAAGATCCATCTTTCTCAAGTATGCCTGTCGCAAGACCATACCCGTACCTGAAGTGACATTTTCTGTTGGCGTTTTGAAGGGTGGGAAGCATAGTATTGCGCATCATGCCGTTGTTGATCTTTAAGCGAGATGATGATGATGAGAGGAGACACCAAGCAACAATTTTGCCGATATGAAAATGCGATCATGAACACGGAGATAATCTCTGGAGAACCAAAGAAACCATAAAAGAAATGGCAAGGGCAAGTACTTGTTTACTCATCCAGTGGACTTTGTGGTGGGGCAATTCCTCACCTCCCACTTTATGATGAGGTTTTGTGCTCCCCAACGCGCTTCAGCAGCATATCCAAACATGGGATGAGAGAATAAGGGCAGGATAAGTACAGCTAGGATCCTGGAATCTGTCTCGCGAGTAGACATCATTTCAGCCATTGCCTGCCACCCCAACATGCGAGCTTCGCTGATCGCAGCTTACCTGCTGCTCGTTACACTGTCTTGCGCTCTTACCAGATTCAATCGTCGACCTTGGTTATTCCATGTATCAAGGATTCGTGTCCTCGGAGAACAATACTCAGTGTCTTTGTTTTTCTCATTCGGTGTTATCTGTCACCGCCAGTAATGGCAATTATGTACATGTATAGAAGAAAGATCATAACAAAAGAAACTCCAAGTCGTCATGACCTTCTCGTCTTACATTTACACGAATCAGAATAGTTCGGTCCCATACTTCCGAAAAAACAAGCCTTCTTTAAAGACTCGTCATCTATGAAACGTTCGCACAAGGCCAAAATGGGTTCTTGTCAGGACCAGGAGCATCCTGATCAAACTGCAGAATCATCTCTTTATACCCACAGATAGGTACTTGGAATGCTCCTGCGGTACCAGCTCCATCCTTGAGAATCTGCTGCATTCCCGTTAGACTTTCGGCATCAGGTGCTTTATATCCATTCTTGCGGCCATTGTTTTCCCATGCTTCGATTGCACTATTAAGGTACGTGGTTAGTTTGCATCATCTTCAAGGCCTTCAAGGATGGTATGGGTATTCTCACCTCCTGAAAAGATCAAATTTCTGCAAACCTCCCCATTGCTGCCCATCGATTGTTGTAAAACCTTTGGGGACATGAAAGCGATCCCAGTAAAGATCCATGCAGGCACCAGTTGGATGCAGCTTGCAGTTAGTCCTCTGTCGGTAGCGGGATTGTGGTTAGCTGCCATTTTCACCTTAGAGATTTCGAGACAAGATTGACTCACAACGCTGACCATCCAATAAGACTGTGGCTTTCCATCACGTTGATAACACCAGAAAGTAGGTTCCCAAAGTTCCTTTTTGAAGTTCAAGGGAGAGTCTCCCGGATACTCTCTGCATCCTCCTTCGGACGGATTGTCCTTCAGTGGCAATCCCTCTCCAGTGCTTCAAACACCATCAGCTCACCTATCTCCAAAATTTTAACCAACCACAATGGGTATTAGAACTTACATAAGGACAGTTCTGTACTCGCCATCTGGAAATTATGTGGTTAGCTTTGGCCTGCCCAGTGTCATCTTTAAAGATTGTGATTCAGGTTCCTATAACTTACTCGTCTGCCACAACTGGGGTATCGCATATAGCATCATATTCTGGTAGAAAACACTTTCAACTTGAGCTTGAGTTACGTTGCGGATACGGACCGCGTTGCCATCTTTCAACAGATTTGTGATCGGTTCGGTGTCCAACCCACTGAAAAGGTTGAAAGCCGCGTTCCGGTTCGCATCTCTATACGCAAGAGATATCTGCAGGTCAAATCAGCATTAAAATCAAAACCAGGGGCATGGGGCTTGAGTATCCAGCATGCATCGCTATTTATCAGGAAGGTTTATTTACTTTTGTGACCCAGACTCTCAAACCCTCTCCGAAATCCAAATGGGATGCAACTGAAGGCTGTGCTTTGTTCCAGTCCACGCCAAACTGAACTAATGCTCTTGCGCCATCTGGGAAAGTCAGCACTGGAATCGGGTAGTATGATTTGTCGATTCCTGGGGTCACGAACCTTGAATAAAACCGGAACCCCATGCATTGGCGGGCAGAGCTAGCGATGGGAGATTAGCATCATGACATCGAACCATGCATTTAGCACTTACCTCTGCCCCATATGCCAATGCCCAGGAAGCCAAACATCAGATTAATAACGTCCATTTGAATAAGATAGGCGGTGACATCAGTGAATGATCCGAAAGCCGTGACGATTTCCGAGCTCCCCAAGGAGAATGTAGTATAAGCTGACGTCACTCCATCCTCAATAGCTTTGAAAGTCCTGTGAATGGTAGCGATGTTGTTCATGATCATGTATCTAAACTAGTTAGCTAGCTCTAGTTTCTTACGGGGTAAGTCACTTGCCCAGCAGGAGAATTAGTAGCTCCGGGACTATAAACATCAGAGATTAGCCAAACGAGCTGGAGTCGGACAACAGAGTCTCCCAAGCAAGATCCTGTCATAGTGTGCGATCATGTCAGAGAGAACTTACAAGTCTTTTTGTCCACAATTCAAACTAACTCCACAATTGCCATCGTTCACATCGGTACATTTTCGATTGGGCGTGGTGTCGAAGAAGTTGCCGAGTGCTTGCGAGAATTCGAACTCTCTGCCACTTGGATTATCCGATTTGTATTGTTCCCAGTCTGAGTGTAGTTGTAAGCATTGAAACACGGCGGACAATGTCATTTGGAGTAAGACTTACAGCTTAGCGCAGCAGTCCAGGCATCGTTCGCCTTGGCATCTCTCCATCTTGTTGGCCCATCAGCAAAATCATCTGTCAGCTCATCGGTAGCATCGCAGTAAACATCACGCCAGCCTTCATTTTCGGCAGGAAGAGAAGGTACGTTGGTTGGCAAGGCGCCGAATCCTGGATCCTGACCTGGAGCCCATCCTGCATCGTCACCCGAGTTGTCTGTGAAGCCGCAGCGATTGAAATGCGTCTCTCCGCGATTGTCAAATGTGGCTATGACAGAGTGTAGGTCCGCTCTACCGTCGCCATCTAGGTCAGGGAAGTATTGACACGTCCCTGCGAATGATCCTGATAGAATAGCATACTATTAGCATTTGCCTTTTCGATGGGCCGCAGTATCTTTGCTCGTGTAACCGTTCTCCGGAAATCAATAAGGGAAACCTTGCCCTCGAAGACCTACCTGCGTATTGTTTTCCTTTGTTTAAGAACCACCAATTGCTGCCGCCAGTGTCCATTTTGCCGTTGTTGATAAATACAGTGGCGTCGCCATTGAACTGTGAGTGGCGAGGTAGTCAGTAAGTACATGAAGATAGAAAGCAAGAGTCGCCTAGTACATACCTTATCGACCCATATCATGTCTTCGCCATCTCGTCCGTTGACATTACCAAAGCGAATGTTGGCTCGATCGATTCCCTCGGCTTTCTTGAACTGGGCGATTCTTTCCCACGAACCATCGATGTTGTGCGTCCAGCCATAGAAGCGTCCGTCGGGTTGAATGCAAACATAGTCCGACATTTTGTTGTTGGAAATATCGGCAAATCTGACAGGGAGGTCGTGAATACCAACCCCTCTCTTCTCTGGACAGTTCAACACTGGTGCTGGGTTGGCGAGGTACGTCCAAGTGGCGAAGGATCCGGTTGTCTTGTAATTGTTCAACCAGACGGAGACTCGGTTGTTGTTGTTAGGATCTACCCATGCAATATCACATGCGCCATCGTTATTCCAGTCGACCAAATGGATATCCCTGCGGTCCAAGTCTCGTCCCGGACTCCAAAGATCTTTGGGAGAGCCCCAGAAGAAATCGTTGTCACCTGTTACAGACTTCTTCCCTAGATTGGGCCATACAGTCAGTTTACCAGTGGACAGAGCCCAGACGTAACTTAAAAGAGATCAGTAAATTTCCCATAAAGATGTGTTCGAGGGAAGCTGCACGACCCTGTCACCACATAGAAGGTTTCATAGAAGGACAGAAGCGCAGAATTTTTCTTCCTGGAAGAAGAGGGAAGGGGTGTCATCTACATACTCTTGACGACCGTCTGCATGGCCATGCATATTGCAGAATTTGTTGCCATCAGCCTTGAGCTTGGTAGAACCACCACCAGTGTTCTTCCAAACCTTCATGTCGAACTTAAATCTGCCGTCGGTTTGCTTGGTCATTTGTAGATAGACATAATCTGCCTTTGGTAGAAGCCCGAAAGAAGACTCGCCATATATCCTGGCGAAGTGAATTCTGTCACGACCAGTAGCACCAGGACCAGCATGAGTTGGACCTGTAAGAAGAAGACGAAGTCAGTATGCCTCCGGTCAAAGATTTAAGAGAATTTCTAAGGGCCGGAACCAAGGTAGGAGATCCCAATAGAGGGTTTCCATGAAACGCATGCTGATGGAGCAGAGAGTGCGAGTAGGTTTTGTATCACTTACCAGACGAAGCACCATTCCAGAAACCTTGACGCCAAGCAACATTGAGCCCGTCTCCCATACTTCCTTTTGCACAGCTTCGAGAGTTTGTCCAAGTCGTGGTAGCTCCATTTGTGCTCACCCACAACCAGTCATCTCGACCATCACCATTGATATCCTCGAAACGAACCCCAGCCATGTCACCCATGTTCTTGGCGGTGAAGCGTAAGCCGAGTGGTTGCCATGAAGGCATGTCGGTAGTACCTGAGTTTCTCCATGCTCGAACATTACCGCCATCGTCAATGCTAATGGAGAATGAGTTGTTAGCTTCTTGTAAAAGTTTATGCTAGAAAACGTATTGAGTTTGTGCCCTGCTCCCTTACATCATGTAGTCAGCTCTGCCATCTCCGTCAATATCACCCCATCTGATACGATCTTGAAGATACCCAACATTGTTCTTGATTGTGCCAATATTTCTGAAAGTTGGAGGACTTGAGGCCGATCCATCTCGATTGTTGATAGAAGCCAAAGTATCGCCGCTGGGCGAAACGCAGAGGAAATCGTCGTAACCGTCGGCGTTGATGTCAACAAACCATATACCGCGGGGATTGCAGAAAAGACTTGTTTTCATATCAGAGACCTTAGCAAACTTGCCACCTCCGTTGTTCTTCCACGTAGCGAAGGTAAGAACATTGTCCTGATACCACCAACCTACCAAATCATCGTATTGGGTACCATAGAGTCTTGCGAAGAACCATTGGTCACGATCAAACTCAGAAGTATACGACCAGATGACACCCATCTCTTGGCTGTTGTGAGAATAGATGCCATCATCCTCACCCGAGCCTTTCTGAGTGATGCCACCATACTGAGCTTGACCGGCTTGTTTATCACAAGTATTGCCGACAGCTTGAGTGATTGGAGCGGCCGCCACGATGAGTCCTGATTGGTGAGCCCATTCGATAGCATACCAGAATTTAATCGCCATTTTCTTGTGTCCAACGTCGCTGTTGATGTCAGCGAGATCTTCTCGCACATCAGGATCATGAGTATTTGACTCACTTTGGGTGGATACCATCCGTCAACTCGTTCAATGGAATATCAATGTCGATGTACTCAATTGGCTTCCCATTACCCTTGAGGCGTGCAACCAACAATCTAAAAGGAGTAGTTAGAACAGTCCATTGCAGGGAATCTACGAAATAGGCCGTATGATAAGAGGGAATGCTGATGGGCTTACTTGTATTGCTCGTTAATCTGCTTGCGGTTGTTCTCTGCTTGGGCATCGTTTCGGCGAAGCACGGAAGAGATAACAACAAACGTCTTAGACATGCCATCGGCGGCCCAAAGATCGCCAAGTAATCCTTCCATTCGATTGCTGGCTCCAGCGACCTGACAGACCATAAATAACGCTTCAAGACATTGGGGAGAAGAAAATGAAAAGAGACACATACCAGATTTTGATTGGCATCGTTAGTTCCAACATTCATCTGACGAATCGATTAGTCAAAGATCAAAAGTAAACATCTCATCACCTACTAAAACGACATTGGGCTTGTAGCCGTATGAATTGCGTGCCGAATCTCGGACCTGGCTAATGACGTGGCCGCTGGTGGCTTCGAAGTTCTGTAGGTTCACGTCAGAATAGATCCGTGACGTGCTTTCAGGAGGAATCACTCTGTCAATCATGTTTCCGTTCGTTTTGCTGCCAACCATATTCACACCCCACTGAGAGACCAAATATTAGCATATTGCAAGTCCCAGTTACAGAGGTTCCACAAAGGTACATACACCCTTGAATCTCAGCTGATCTCGCAAAGGCTTTCGGAAACTACAGAACATATTAGTCTTCTAGAAAGAAAGCTTAGGGTCTTGTTCGTTACATACCCATTTCCAGAGCTCGACCCAACACCAGTGACGATGGATGCTCCCAAAGCCATAATCCTCAACTCCGGCCTCTTGTCTTGACGAGCTACAAGTCTAAAACCATTTGAAAAGAGAGTCGTCTCGTTGAAGTCAGGTTCATATGAAGCGTAATCCCCAGAAGGCGCAGCGTCAACTCTGCCCAAAAGGGCAAGAGCCGGCACCAAAAGACTGACAACAGCTCTCAAATGCATGATTAAGGACAACCCGACTAACAGGAGACAAAAGATTGGACGTCAGACAGACTGGCGAAAGCAAAAACCAGCGCCGGAATATGGACCTTTAATAGGAAACGACAGGAAGGAGCAATTCCCTCAGTTGCGACTCTAAGCGGCTTTGCCGCAAAGGTTCCAAAACGACTCCGGTCTATCGTAGAATTCTGCAGTCCGCTTCCAGGGTTGTGGACAAGAAAAACATGTATTGCAAGGGAAAAAATGCAATTGTACGTACTGTCCGCCACTACACGAACATCTAGATCCTCTAGCCATCTAGCCGACCAAAAGGGCTGAAGAAACAATCTCCTGTGCCTCATACTGCGGATAGCACTTTAGACCAGGCCAGTGGGAAAGCATGGAGATATGGTGATGGCCAAGTCTAGGCCACTAGCAAAGCTTCAAGAATCAAGAGTAGCTCGACCGGGCGTCGTATTTTGTCTCCTAGCCGCCTTGCCTGATACCACTGTTGACCGAGGACCAAGAGAACCAAGAGCAAGGAGTGCATCGAAAAATTTCAAGCAAATGCTAAGTCCTGCAGGGTGTCGAGGCCATTTCGTGAAAAGTCCATCAAGACCCATACAGGATACAGGGGAAATGCGGCGACAAATTTAAATCCCCTGCCTCGGACCAGGACTTCAATACAACGTGGTACTTCAACCAGGTACCTGCGCCAAAATACATATCGGCTGCCCCTGTCGTTTGCATTATCGCGTCCCTGGGCGCATCCTTCTCTCCTTTTATACACAGTAGTACTGGTACCGACCCGCTGTCACACTCTATTGACCAGTCCAAATGAAGAAGGTGACTAATAGCCAAGCTTCAATCCTGCTTTGCCAAGTTTAAGCGAGCGGTTCAACGATATCTTCGCCGCTTTCTTGTCCATGGACGGGATATAATACTCCGGAAAGCGAGATCATTTCAAAGAAGTTTACCAGAAGGATTTCAAATCACAGTTGTATATTCCTGCAATGTATGAAAGCTTTCTTGGCAAAGGTTCCATGAAGACGGTACTTTTGTGTTATAGCCAGGCACGACTTACTTAGCCACCCCGAGGCAGCTAAGTATTACCAAGCTTTGCTCGCTGTAGGGGTCAAATACCCTTCTTGTGTTCGCGGATTTCGAAGTATTACCTTCATCCAGGATTCTCTCCCTCGAATTTTCACCCAGATTTGGGCTCACATTCAAGACCCTGACACCCCAGACTACTTGAAAGAATACATAGTGCTGGTTTATAACAGAATAATCAGTTTACAGGGCTGCTGCATTTACTTCTGAAGAATGGTTTCCTGCAAAAGTGACTTGTCGGAAATCACGTGCTTCCGGGGAACTCCAGTCAGGAGGACGTCGACCATGGCGATCTTAACGTCCAGCTCTTTGATCAGAGAATGGTGTTCAAGTGGGTACAGAAGCACATGTCGAAGGTGCGCCTCTACTTTTCAACTGCAATTAGTTATTTTCAATTTCCCCCTTGAAACCTAGTTTGGAGGTGAACCTACAAGTGTCACGGTTAGAGGGAACTCAGCTGGAGCTGCAACCGTCGATTTGCATCTTTGAGCGTACCGGGGAAGGGAGGGAGGTCTATATCATAGAGCCTACGGATCTTCGCCATCATTCAGCTTTCAACTTACCGTCGCCGAATCTCAGTATCAGTATGACAGCCTCGTTAGCAGAGCCGGCTGCGACGATGCCACCAATACACTAAGATGCTTGAGAGAGCGCTGGATGTCAAATTCGAACGTCATCACCGAAGACGCTACTCCAGACTACACTTATTATCTTCCAATTCCTGAAGGTACCACTTTTGATGGGGTATGATCAGCATACCGAAACTATTTTTGCTCTACATTACTGACATGCCACCAGAAATTGTGCCAGCCAGGGAACGAATTATGCGCTAAAAAACTTTGACCCTCGACGAGATGAGCTCTTTCCTGCGCAATCAGTCTACTAAAGTCACTACGACTCAGTCCCCAATTATCGACAAGCTTTGGCCCAAGGCAGAACAATTCCCGAACAAGGGGCCCTACTGGCGCACTGCTTCCAATGCGTACGGAGAAATCAGATACAATTGCCCAGGCATTGCTATAACATCAGCCTATGATGAAGAGTGTGTTGCCAACACTTTCTTGGACAGGTACGCATTAAATGATGTCGATTGCCTTCATTTTCCCCCTGTCGGTTCTGATGTCGTCAATAATCCAAAGAACAGCTACAATGTCAGAGATCCAGCCCTTGAAGCATCTGGCACTGGCGCCAGTCACGTTTCTGACACGCTTTTGCTCTGGGGCTATGGAGTACACGACATTGAGCACTACTTCAAAATGAGCGTCGTACTATCCAAATGACACCAATGCACACATCGGCCCTATGTTGCGTGGATACTGGTCGTCGTTCATCCGCACTGGAGACCCAAAAACATAGCGTTTGGAAGGTTCCCCCATTTGGGAGCGCTTTGACAGACAGAGGCTGCGAAGAATAATTTCGAAACAAACGACACAGCCATGCAGGTGATATGACACCAGCAGATCTTAAAGAAAGATGTCGGTATGCCAGCGGAATTGGGGGAAGTTTAGGCTCGTGATATGATGGTCCTTCCAGACCGCAGATTGCCGATGCTGGTCCGCAGTCACATACATACTTCTCAGAGTCAAAGACGAATTGGACGGCTAGTAGCAAGTGTAGCCCCAAGATGATTGTCGATTTCCGCAGAGATTTGCCAATTTTGTTTGATTTCTCGGCTTTTGGCCCTTGCTATTTGCTCGACTGTGTATATTTTACCCAGCATCCTCCAATCCACGTGCCATTTGTCCGATTCGGGGAAACTTCAACAAATTTCCAAGCAGCACCTCAGTTAAGTGTCTATCAGGCTATGTGGTGCTTTTTGTCAGGACGATCAGAGAGGGCCATGGCATTGCCGTTGAAGTACCGATGAGAAATATTGCTATTGTCGAATCTCTAAGATGCCTATTCCTCCCACACCTTGATACCCACCGTCACTGGTGTTCGACCATAGTGTGTGTTATCTCTCCTCTTTTCTACATCGCCGTCAGTATTCAAGCCGAAGCCTCGATTCTTGGTCGGGGACATGAGCTGTCAAATCAGTGACGACTAAATTGCTTCCACTGCGGGCAAGTCTCTTCTGGTCGGCGGTGTAGCTCGGCTCTATCATCCTATTCAGAGACCCCATGAGCTAGGCTACTATAGGGACATTTGTGATTGGTTTATTAGCATGTCCCACTGTTGTTCTCGGGCTGTAAATTACGAGTAATGGTTGGCAACATGGGTGGTCGGCTCGGTATTTTTTAGCGTCGGTAAATTCGATGGCACTCCTCGACGGAATTCTAGTTGACGTGTTTCGGCTCTCGGCAGACGGCATGCAGTCCAATGGTTTACCTGGGTGCTCTCAATGCCTCATTTGGAATCCGCTAAGTCTATCCATAGCAGGGTGGTGAAGACACGAACAATATTTATCACAATATTTATTTATCCAATTTAGTTTCCAGAGCAAGAATCGCAAAGCAAATTGTCAACAAAGTACAAAGGGCAAGAGACTGCATATCAAAGCTGCAATTACAGATCAAAGGTTTCTTGAAGCAGTTATGGATGAACAGACGCCCCTGCTTTGCGACAGAGATGGATATCCAGCGGCGAGAGACCAGACTCAGGTTAGATATGCTGGGCTCATGTTCGTTTCACTCACTGACTAGATTCAAGAGCCTGGGAGACATCGAGTCAGCGGAAAGCTCCCAAAGGCAGAAGCCAACGGCTTCGGTGTTTGCGATTCTGTCTGTGTTATTGATAGGTACGTTATCCAAAAAGAAAGACGAGTAGAGATGCACCCTGATAGTAATTGTGCAATAGGCGTATTTGTATCTCAGACGGATCTATCCCTGATGCTGACCACTTATGGCGAGATATCCTCAGAATTTGATAGTTTCGAGAGTGGAAGTTGGCTACTTTCAAGTTACATACTAGCCATGTGTGTAGCTCAGCCATTGGTAAGGATGAAGAGCTGCTTCCGCTATTGACGAAATGGCTGCTGATGCACTGTGCGTAGTATGGCAAATTGAGTGACATCTTCGGACGGAAGTCTCTTCTTCAATGTGCCTATATGCTCTTCACGATTGGCACGGCTGTATGGTAAGTTTTTTCCACGGTAAATCATTGCTTGCTGAACGTCGCAAAGTGGTCTTGGACAAACCATGGGGCAAGTGATCATGGGACGCGCTATAGCTGGTCTCGGAGGTGCAGGAATGGTTTGCATGGTGTCCATATTATTGACAGGTGAGTGTTTCGCTTCAGGCCATTTCGAGCGAATAATTGACATGTCAGACCTTCTTCCGGCCCGGGACGTTGCCGCTTACAGAAGCTATGTCAACGTCGTACAAACCGCCGGGAGGAGCTGTGGCGGCGCCGTAGGAGGAGCACTTGCACAATCAATCGGGTGGCGTTGGTCAGTACTGAAGTTCTCCACCTTTTGTCACCGAGGCTGATTGATCAGGACGTTGCTTTTGCAATGCCCATTCTCAGCTTTGGCCATCCTTCTGGTGTGGTGCAAACTCAGAGCAAAGACGCCACTGGTGAATAGTGAAGAGGAAGACAAGGAGACATTGACTCAAAAGCTGAGACGAATCGACTTCTTTGGGGCTGCTCTCATGATGACAACAATCCTTTCACTACTTCTTGCTGTGGAGATAGGTGTGGGAAAACGTTCAATTCTTGATCCGTTCCTACTCGGCCTGATAGTGATGACCCTTTGCACTGGGACTCTGTTCTGCTTCGTCGAAAACTATTGGGCAAAAGAGCCTATATTTCCTTTGCATTTGTTCGGGTGTCGGGCAGTCTGGACCTCCTATTCGATTCTGGCCATCCAGAACGCTTTGCAGCTCACGGTAAGTGTTCCAAACGTGAAAGACATAAGTTTGCTGCTGATGAAACATCCCAGCTTACGTCAGAGATTCCACTGTACTATCAAGTTGTACAAGGAGTGTCTCTTGGAGCTGCTGGGGCATATCTTCTGCCCGCAATTATTGGAAACACCGTCGGTGGTATCGTGACGGGAGCATGGATCAAGAGGTACATGGGATTGCCATAGACCTTTTCCCCGCAGCTAACAAATCTACCAGGTCTGGCCGTTACAAACTTCCTACTATCCTTTCCGGTGCCTTCGCATCAATTTGCTTCACTGCCCAGGTTATTTTCTGGCACGGTCATACAAACATCTTCATGTCATTATTTGTCTTTTTTGGTGGTCTTGCCACTGGAGTATCACACTCTTCCACGTTCGTTGCGGTCTTCGCAGGCGTGGAAAAAGAATCAGCAGCCATCGCTTGCTCGGGACTTTATTTGTTCGGTAACATGGGTGGTGTAACCGGCTTGAGCATTACGAGCGCCCTGTTCCAGGTATACCTTCGGTCGAATCTAACCAGTTCACTCAGTGGCATACCCTCTGCTGGAGAGGTGAGTCTTCTCTTTTGCGACTGAGGGTAGAGAAAGTGACCTGAAATTTCCTCTAGATTATCAAGTCGGCAGTTTCTAGTGTTGAATATGTGACACACTTGAAGGGTCATATTCACGACTTGGTCGTGAACTCCTATGTCGATAGCTTTCAAGCAATCTTTAGTACGTACAGTATTTTGGTATAGTGATGGAAGTACTGACTGAATATTGCAGTCATATGTCTTGCCTTTGCATCCTTGGAAAGCTTCATTGCCCTGTTCATGGGAGAGGAACGCTTGGATGACTAGTCACTGTGTGTGGGCCACTTATGACCCACAAGTGAAGCATTGGCTCGACGGCTGATTGTTCGACGAGATAGCGGAGTGAATCGGAAGAAATTGCATAGAAACCACTCGGAAATAATCACAAAAGCGAAATGTACATACCACTAGCATTCCGACTATATTAAAGGTGTTCTTTGCTTTGAAGCGGTTGAGACGAGTCTCAACAAGACCGCCAATCTACCATGCAAGCTCAAGCCCATCATCAAGCTAAACTCCAAGCAATATCTTTTCCCCTGTCCAGAGACACTGAAACTTCCTCTCAGTTCGCGTCGCAGCAGCCAAATTTCCATTCCTTTCACAGCAATCCCGTGCACAGCGCGAGGATTCCGTACAAGAGACTGCTAACTATGCCTGACGAAATACACACCGACCTCTATATTGTGCCTTGTACGCCATGGTCTGTTAAGCGAGATATCTATATAGCGGTAGATGTGTCAATTGGGCCAGCGACGTTGCGGTCGGTTTCCAGAAATGGCAATAATCAGCCGGAGCAGCACGGCCACATACTACTTCATGATAACCCCTCCAACAAGATAGAAAAAGCGGTTCTTGCAGGGTGGCTTCTTACGGTGCAAACGAAAGAGTCAGCCTCGCTAATTCAGAACAATACTGCCTTAGCTGAACATTAATGATCGAGTTATGGTACAAAGTCCCGTTTTGATCTGATTCTAAGTCTTGCTCTATCCACATAGGTCTAGATCCAGAGACTCCACTGCCCATGATACTGGAAAGTCTTCTGCTTCCCATAGGTGTCGGCTGTTCCTTGCACCCCAGCGTTTTCCGACTCGTCTCCATTACCCGAGCGAGACTGTCCAAAAGTGTTAGGTAATTGAGGCCCTTCGGAATCTCTGAGGTATCCCAATTCACATTTTGTGAATGACACCTTGGGCTGTGCCTCGTAGAAAGCGTCGAAATTCTTCGCTAAAGCCCCCTCAAGACCCTTCACGTCGCCATCTGGATGTATCACCTTCCAGGGATTTCTGCATTCTTCTCGTTTGCAAGACTTGAGCACCATGAGGAGCGTGTCTAGTCGGGCGACAACTTGTGCAAAGCTCTGGCCAGCAATCTCGAAAGAGTCTGATGCTGACTTACTCGCGAAGATGTTGTGCATTTGGCCCGGGTCGTCCTAGAGATTGTTAGTGTCAAATACTCCGTGAGAAACGATGAGGTACTTACCCTGACATTGTAAAACTCTTTCACATTGCTACACCAAACGGAGTAGTACAAGTTGTAGTCTCTTCCAACCAGCCGGACTGACTTGTATGTGTTGTTGACATAAAGATTTCGTCCATTGTAACCTGTCCCGGGATTGTAGGTGGATCCTCTGTAGCCGTAGACTCCCTCGCCAAACGCTTGACCCCAGAATTCGATATTGACGTGCTCTGATCGGTCCTCGACGTCATCACCATCATGTAGAGGTATCGGAGCGCCATCAAATTCCGGATTCTCAGCACCAGCAAGCTCGAGGATGGTAGGGCTCAGATCGGTATGTGCGGTCACCACGTCGAGAGTCCTGCCAGCAGCGATGCCTGGGCCACGGACAACAAGTGGGATGTGAATATCGGTGTCGAATCCGCATTCCTTACCCGGATGCATCCGATGCTGACTGATGTGGTAGCCATTGTCCGTGGTGTAGAAGATATAGGTGTTGTCCAAAAGGCCTTTGCGATCGAGCATTTGGACGAGGTTTTCGACCATTTCGTCTACTGACTGTAAGGCTCGTAGTCGGGAACGCTGGTATTCATCATTGTAAGCAATGACAGTATCATTGAGCCGCGGCAGTTTCGAGATCCATTCAACTCCGCCTTGCTGTACGATCTCAGTGACTTAAATTTTAAGAGATGGCGATTACTGACATGTTCAGGATTGAAGTTCTCTGTGCGTGGGATGACATAGTCTTTGAAGAGATGAGCATGTCGCGCCGCATACTTGGGTGCATCTGCGGTCACAGGGTGCGTTCTCAAATTTATATCGCCATGAGGGGCAATTGGAGCAGCAACCAGGAAGAATGGCTCTGGATGCATCATCGCTTCATCCAGAAAATCATACGCCTTCTGTGCCACAACATCTGGGGAGTATTGACCCTCGTAGCTGACCGGTGGTGCACCATTTCTCGTCATTCTTGCATTCATGTACTCGTACGTGTTCGGGTCGAGAATGAAGTCCGATCCATTGAATCCGCCAACAGGAGGGTCATTGTAGTTGTCAACACTGTGCGCGTTCCAAAGCTTGCCACTATAGTATGTATTGTATCCAGCTTCTTGTAACCAGACCGGCAGGTAGTTGTCGTTGATACCCTCTCTAACTACCTTGGGATATCCGCCTGTGACTGGCATCAGATCCTGTTCATCTTGTTCAAATGCGGAAGTGTACTTACCGAACGGTGGCCACAAGTCTGTCACATTTGTGTTATGAGCAGCACGTCCCGTCCATAAATTGACTCTGGAAGGACAACAGATAGCGACGGTGCAGTAATGATTGGCGAAAAGCGTGCCTTCATTGATCATGTACTTGTGAAGCAATGGCATATGTTGCATCGATTCCATATGCCAGTCTTGATCGTCAGTGAGGACGAATAGGATATTGGGCTTCTTCGCTACCGCGAAACCGGTAAAGAGCATGCCTGCCCAGAACAGGGGATTTCGAAATTCAAGACGCATATTGAAGGATGTTCCTGAATTCTGAAAGGCTGAGATGTTTCCCAGCTGTGTTCCGACTATACACAAGATCTAGGTCGGAATCTTTGAAGGTTATGCGAAAAACAATGACAATACAACAAGCTGCAGAATTTGAAAGAAACATACTACGCTGCTATTATATGAACGGGATATTCGTAGCCTCGCAGACACACATCAGGGATACAGCTCTAGCAGCAGTATCCTGGCATTGCCCCGGCACCCGGTACCCGGCCCCCCACTCGGCTGGCGTGCTCGGCTGTCTCGGTTACGCTAGGAGGCCTCGCCTAAGAAAGTGCCTAGGGCAGCCGAAGGGGGGGCCCTCATCCAAGACAGATAGATGGACATGCTCGGCAATGGTGGAGAGCAATTTGTTCTTCGATGCCGATGTGAGCCGTGAGACGGAATTAAGACTAGACCAATCGTCGGAAACTGTATACTGTTGGAGGCTATACTTGGTATATATTTAGTACAGAGCTATTGAGCTATCTCAGCTTGCATGCGCCATCTCAAACCACTCATCGAAAATCCATCCGAAATTATCAAGAGCGCCTAAATCTGCAGACTGAGAAGTTGAGATGCTACATTGAGTGGTGACAACATTTTCGAACAGTCCCATTCTGGGACACATGCTAGGAGGGAAGGGAAATAGCTCAAGGAGAGACTCCATGGACAAGTGGTCCCGCTCTCCAGAATGTATGGCAGGAACAAACACGTGCGACATGGCAGATGATCCCCCATCTCCTTTCGATCTACGTAACCTCTCCACCGTGTTTAAGATGGTCGTCGTTTGTGGCCACTTCAGCTGCATTTGCTTCAAAGCCCGAACGATTATCTCCAGTTCTTCTGTGCAAGTCCCACCGTAATCCATGTGACTTCCTTCGTAATGAATAAGAGGGACAGTCGCTACCATGAGATACCAGTTGTTGATGGAGGTCATATAGTTGATGTCATCTCGGTGGTCCAACTCCTCGGTCAGCCGTGCGATGCATGAAGATGCAACGAGTGAAGCCAACGAAGTGGTGGTCGAACGAATTGCATGCCCGCATACGTGAAAGAAAGTGATGATGCAAGTAAAATAACACATATAAAGCTCATAGATACCTGGTCGATAGGCTCTTCTGTGGTCTCTGTACAGCCGTATGTTTTCTGGTACACTTTCCACCCACGCTTTGAGTGCATCAAGAATCACCATGGCCTGCTCGGAAATGCGAATTAGCGGATTGCCTCTGATCTCGCGATTCTGTCATCAATAGATGTAAAAGCCGTATCATCAACATACCTGTGCTGAAGATGGTTTTGTCAGACGAGATGCCAAGTCAAGCATCCTGCCGAGCTCAGTCCCCAAGCCTGTAAATGCGATGAAGATATGTGCCTCTTCCGTCTTATTGCCAAAGTCTGAAACTTGGACCGGTGCCACACTGAATTCATGAGGGTTTATACCCATTGGTCTTCCATAGGCGGCAGCGACAAACTTGTCTTGGATCTAATTGACCCATCAGTACAGCCTAGCAAGCTGTTAGGTTACACTTACGTAAATGGACCAAGCAATTCTGCGGGCAGTAGAAGCGTGAAGTAGAGTTTGATAACTACTTTCCCGATGTAGGCCCATCTGGAATAGTTGACGGACTGATACGCCGATCCAGTACCAACCACTGTCAAAATTGAGGTCCAAAGGCGGTTTCGTGTGCCACAATGAGATCAGGCAGACAGCTTTCAGCCTCGTTAAAGGGTCCTTCTCTCCTCCGTGATTGAGTAATGCTTTGACTTTCACATAGAACTGTTCTGAAGTAGCCAGAGAGGACGTCCCGCGAGGATGACGGAGGACGCTTCCAACCAATGCCACTGCCTGGAAAAGAAGCACCGAAGGACTTTCGGGATCAAGATCTGATGGATCTACTATAGGTATACGATGATACAAGTGTTTGAAGTAGATGTCAGCCGATGCTTCCATGGCAATATTTGAAGGCAAAGTAGCGGCCCCGATGACTCGGAGGATCATGTCATTGGTGAGATCTGTGAAGGCTCCATATTCGCTGGTATCGCTAATAGCATCTGCAGAAGGCCAGGACATCAACGACTGTTCGCCAATATATCCCAGAGGGTATGATCTCCTTTCATTGGATGGTGGCTCTGTTTCAGGTCTGGCAGCGGATCTGAGTTGTGGTAGCGGGGGTATTGTAGTTGGAACGTTGATCTTCTCATGCTGCGGAGCATCTTGTATCGAGACAGGCGAGAATGCTTCATATGATGTTCTCTTCTGTCCTGCGGATGACCTGTGACGACTTCGAGGTCTAGTTTTATGTCAGAATCGAGACGAGACAGATACTCATGGGCTCTTACACGCATACGTGATTGAGTCGGACACAGTTCCCGCAAGTGCCTCTATGCGGTTGATCTTGTAGATCGCATTTGACCTCGAAGAAATTCGTCAGCTCGGTACACTTCGAGGTGCGCCGCTCGGCACATTTATGTGCTGGTGTTGATGAACATACTTTGCGGGTGTGGCATTGAGTGCACACAATCCTTGCACGTTCTCCCGCAGTTGCGGACATCATTCAAAGTAGCTGCAGGCTGGCTCTACGTGCTAGGAAGAGAATCGTTGTTGCAATTCCTCGACTTGGAAAAGAGCCGGTGTACTCGGTGATTCTTGGGGTTCATATTGGAAATGCAAAGAGGCAGACGGCTAAGTGGGATGGTGCAAGCGAATATGATGAAATTCCATCCCCGCCTTTTGCAATTGTGACCAAACCCGAACAGGGTCTCCCCACAGACTACCCCAGGCCCACCACAGATGAATGCAGAATAGCTAGCTTGGACGTCCCAGCGGTGGGGTAGCACTAGGAGGAAGATCGATGTATGACAAGAAGGAAAGCTCACCCCCTTCGGCACTCTCGGTAATGGACAAACGAGTCAAAGAAAAATTCATTGCTCGGCCGGCTATCAGGTTTGAGCCCTCTGAGAGGAAAAGAATAGAACCCAGTTACATTACCGCCCAGTAGTATCTCGCCAAATGCTTCAAGAGACACTCTTGGCCATGTTCCCCGCTCGTCCACAAATCCACAGCTGAAGCCACCGTCGGCATCATTCTGGAGTACAAAAGAAGGGTCCCAGGCAATGCCTGGAAGTGCTGCATGTTTGAATCATTCCACAGTCCATCTACTTCGAATAAATATCGCAAATCAGTACCAGGTTCCATAGATTATCATGGCTAACAACGAAAAAGACTTCGAGATGCAGCCAAACACCGAAGCTATCGAGCATCTGGACAAACCTCAGGTTCAAGCGTCACGACATGACCAGGACATCGACGAGAAGTACACCCATAAGGAGCAGAGGAAGATCATTCACAAGGTTGATCGGCGTCTTCTCATTGTTCTCGGACTGATGCAAGCTGTCTCCTTCCTGGATAGGGCAAATATTTCCAATGCCAACATCGCTGGGTGAGGAATACTTCCCTACTTCGGTTACCGTGCTTTGTGCTGATCAATTAATAGTATGGAAGAAGAGTTGGGTCTAGGAATTGGCACTCGATACGTATGTATTCCGTTAACTTCACTGTAATCCGCAACTCATCTTGTTCTAGTCCATCGTCCTTCTGGTCTTCTTTGGACCGTATATCCTGCTTCAATTTCCGGCCACCCTTGCTATTCGCAAGATTGGACCTAGAGTGTTCCTGTCCACGATTGTGTTGATATGGGGAGTGGTGATGATGGTCAGGCTACCGCACTCCTTCTCAAGCTTTGGCTAATTTATTGAAGTGTTTCGGTTTTGTTCACGACTGGAAGGCTCTGACGGCACTTCGAATACTTCTAGGTGCTCTCGAGGCAGGATGTTTTCCGGGTCAATATTACTTGCTCTCCATGTGGTACTCTCGCTGTAAGTGATACTCTGCTCTTCCACATATGCAGGCTCTAACGCTCGTTACAGACGATATGCACAAACGTTTCTCAATCTGGTACCTCATTGGAGTCCTTGGGTCCGCTTTCGGTGGTATCTTTGCGCTGCTCTTCACACAAATGGCAGGCCTCGCAGGTTATGGAGCGTGGCGATGGATCTTCATCATGGAAGGAATTATTACTTGTCTGATCGGCATACTTGGCTATATTTTCATGGTCGATTTCCCTGAGCGTGCTCATACAGCCTGGAGCTTCTTGTCCAAAGATGAGGCGGATTACATCATCAGACGAATCAATAGAGATCGACAAGATGCCGAAGGCGACAAATTTTCCTGGACGAATTTTCTGACACCAGCTCTTGACTTTAAGGTCTGGGTTTTCGCCTTGATGTTTTTGTCAGTGAGCCCTCATCAATACTGTAGAATGTCTCTGCTAACAGTATACTCAGTTGCGCAACTATCGGAGCTTACTCTGTCGGGTTCTATCTTCCATTGATCCTAAAAGGGGAGCTTGGTTTCAGCACAGAAATTTCTCAGGTCCTAAGCTCGCCACCTTACCTGTTCGCCAACGTCGTGATGTTCCTCGAAGGCTGGGTTTGCGACAAGTATCGTATTCGAGGGCCCTGCGTGATATTCAACTCTTCTATGTCGGTCGTCGGACTATGCCTCATGGCCTATACGAAAGTGCCAGGGTCACAGTACCTTGGGGTCTTGCTCGTCACAGCAGGCTGTAGTGCGAACATCCCGGCAGTCATGGTTTACCAAGCAAACAACATCAGAGGCTCTTGGAAACGAGCATTTTGTAGTGCCAGCTTGATCAGTTTTGGAGGGACAGGGGGAATCGCAGGTTCTCTTGTGTTCCGCTCTCAGGACGCTCCAAAGTATCTTCCGGGCATCTATGCTACAATCACGTAAGTTCTGTCCAATTCTGGGGTCAATCTCGTCCATTGTTCATTAGCTGACTAGAACATGGCACCAGGGCCAATTGTCTCTCCATTATTCTTGTGACTTTATTAAGTGTGTATTTTTATGTTTGCAATAAGAGAGCAAACCGAGGAGCCTTCATCATCGAAGATCTAGCCGAATTCCGTTATACTCTATGATCATATAACACTAGAAGGCTATATGAGCTGGGGATACAAGTCAACTGAGAGATCTAGTTCTGATGCGAATCTTAGGATAGAGAATTTTCTTTGGAAAGTTGACTTCAGTCGCAACAATCTATGCAGCATATATCCGCGGGTATTGTGGGAGGGTATCGGCATCGCAAGAGTCCAGTCTCTTGTATAGCGATTGCCTTCTTGAAGTGTCCACTCTTCTGAAGAAAGGAGGAATGAGTCAGTGTCTTGTCAAGCAGCATGCGTTCATTTCGGTGTTGCCTACCATCAGTGAAGCTTTTCCAGGCATAAAAAGTTCGTAGCGGTGAAGTGACTTCAATGTAGATCCTCGACTCAATACTTGCGGAACGGGGCATTGAGACAACGAGGAAGCCAGCTGCGAGTAGCGCATGTGACAAATAAGCTCTGATTTCTACTAGCCAAAAGAATCTATGGAGGGAGAGAACCATTACCCATGGTCCGCGCCAGCGCGGGGTCGGACTCTCCCTCATCAATACAAGAACCAGAAATGACCATTGAATGTTGAGATAGGAAAGGGAGCCAGGACAGAAATGCAAGACAAGAGAGAACAACAATTGAGAATGGGAATATGCGAATCCCGACACTCTGAATGAAAGCCCCGATGCCGAATGGGAATAATGCAGCTCCGATTTGTCCCGCAGATGCCCCGAATGAGACAGTCGCAATATGTAACTCTGAAGGCAAGAGTCGAGTGACCATAACAATCCCAGAGGCGAACATGGGGCCCATAAAAAAACCAATGAGACTCATTAAAACCACGGATGATGTATTTCCCGGCACCAAAGCAAATGTAACCTGGAACGTGATTGTGACGAGAAAATAGCCGACGGTCGCTCGAACCACGCCAATTGTGTCAGTCACGACACCCAAAGTGAATCGTCCGAGAGCCATGGCACTCCAAAACCCAGATGAACACATGCTAGCCAAATATGGTGATGCGTGGCGATATCGAAGCATGAATGGTACAGTCCAGCCGGATATTGCCGTCTCGATGCCAACATAAGCCAAGAAATACACAGCTGCTAGCCAAGTAGCGCGATACTTGAATATATGTTTTAGAGAGGCCTCTTCGAGTTGCTTCTCCGCACGATACTTTGTTGCATTTTCATGTCGACAAGCGAAAGACAGTAAACACAGCTCGATGAAAGAAGCTGCAACCTAGCAAATGTCAACATGACGGCACTGTATGGCATCGACTGAGCAGGGACTCACGAGAACATAATACCAGTCATACCAAGGTCTGTTCCACGCAGGCAAAACTGTCCCAGCAAGGACAGGGCCAATGGCCGCCCCGACAGAATATGAGCCTTGCAGCATTCCAGTGACGGTATTTGCATTATGGACTGTTGCAGCCCAGGCACACAAGGACCCATCGAGAAATCCAGCTCCCAAGGCCACAGCAGAAAATGCTACCAACACGACAGGGAAGGGAGGATGAGTGGCAACCAGCAAGACTCCAAGAATGTGTAAAGTGGGTGCAATCACGGAAACGCCTCTTTGTCCGAGTTTCCAGTGTACTGAACTACTGAGCTGTGCTGCGATAATGTAACCGACAGGGCCGACGACGAAGACGAGAGAGACGTGGATGTCGGTCAAGGAGTAGTGTCGGGTGAGTGGTTGTAGCATCACTCCGATCGACGAAGTAAACAAACCGAGAAAAGCGAACGAATACATTGCCGCGCCTATTCGGAGAGTCATCCGAGGGTGGGGGTCAACATCTTGTGTAACCACGGTGGGAGTAGTCGAGGGATCGGGTTCTCCGAGAAGCGGACTCTCCTCTGTCGTTGGTCCAGCCAACATGATGTTTCAGCTCAGGACTTCACGCAACGCTTGTTTCTCCTTTTCACTCAGAACACCTGGGTCAACGGGTAAGAAATAGATTCCAAAAGATGTTGTGGATAGATGGTTGACCGGCGTCGTCGTCGAGAGGTGGGGGAGGCTAAGCTACTAAATAATCCTTACAGCCTTATCGGCTGCTAGCTTCAAACACGCCGAAAAGTATCACTAGCGGGGCGACAACGACATCCAACAACAACGATCTTTACCGACTGTCTGTTGTGATCGATGCTCCTCTGCCTCCATATGCTGCTAAATCATGCTCACGCGAGTTCTACCGAAGATAAGATAAGAATGGGCGGACTTTGATTGCTACATGGTGCCTTCAGTCTAATGTTGTGACCAATTCTCGGTACTTTTCCACGATAACATCCATACCATGCATGTTGAAAGCCACGACATGGTTTCCTGATTGGAAAATGTACTTCAGCTGGCGTGTAAGTCAAATCATGTAAGCGTTCTTATTCGAGATTTTGCTTCAGTAAGCTGATCTAGAAAATGGTAGTACGTGAGGGACACACTCAGATGTCTACCACATCCCGGTCGCCCATCGCACCTTCTTCAAACGACAGCTCTGCCATAAGATCGAATTCATACACAAGGAATGAGTGAGAAATCGGCCAAAGAGCAACACATCCAACAAACTAGTCCTGGATCATCCATTCTCGAGCTCCAAGTAATGGTTCATCCTGCATTGTAACAACAAGAACAATGTACGCAACCTGATCAGCCCAGTATCCAACCTTGCAGACACAACTATCGCAGGTGATATCGCATGCCCACGTCGCAGCTCGACGAATCGCGACTGCCAAGCTAACTCGATGGCCAAAGACATCTGGCAAGCCTTCCATGGCATGGATCTCCTCGAGGTCTCGGGAATACATGACGTCGCTAAAAGCAGGACCGCAGTCGTGGCAGAGTCGAGGGACTTGGATACCCGGGACATTGAAGAGATCTGCGACGGTGCGAAGTATTTCGCAGTTGGCCGAGAGACAAGATCCGAGGCGTCAGACTTCATTGCTCGAGCCCACTCCGAGCCCACGTCTTTCTCCAAGTCATAGCCCTTCAACATCAAGTCTCGGGATGCGAGATGTAGGTTTTGCTGTTCAGCAGGTATTGTTTCATGGTCGATTGTTGTACCGGTGTGGTTCTTGATTGCGAGAGATGCAGTGGCTGCATCTGTAATTTGGATCTCCTTGAGGGCTTCAATTGCATTCACAATTGTCTCTATTCCTTTGGTCATATTCACAGCAGGAATCATTGAAGCAATCATTCAATTGGGAACAGGTCACCGAGATTGCTGGGATTTGAGGCGCATGTACTCAGAAATGAAGTGAAATAGGCCCAAAGAAAGAAGAGCTCTTTGCCTGGGCGATTGATGACGTTGAAGATTCGTTGAATATCTTGCGTTCCAAGTGTCGCATTCCAATTGACAGTGGACAGCAACACTAACTTGAAGAAGAAGGGGCGAGACGAAAGGGCTTGTACGGTCAGCAAGTACCCCGAAGATCGTAATTTGAGCAACATCGTAAACTGACAATTCGAGATAACTGAGTCACAACGCATGCGAAACAAATTGCTAAAGTCGTCTTTGGCACTGCTACGTTGGCCGGACCAATCAATTCCCCAGGGTTGCTGTACAATGAGCAAAGTCGGCAGATCACCCCACGAAATGTACCGCAGTCGACGTACGCTTGAAGAGAAGCGAGATATGCTCTGATGCTCAACCAAATACTTGGATTTTGTGATGCAGCATTTGTTTTCCTTCGGCCAATTCAATTCGTGTACTCCTACTCCCCTGCTGTGCAAATTTCATATTCACCCTCCCTCCCTCCCTGCAGCGCAGCACTCAAGTAGAGTGAGCAGCTTATAGATATGAGTCTAGAGACCAGCAGTAGGTGAATTCAATCAGCAATTCGCTCATTGATTATGATTTTTGTGCGCAGAGAAGTGGCACTCATATTTCTTTATCTATCTACTCGCTGAACAAAGCACCTTTATTCCTCCATTTCTACGCGGTCGTCTCTTTCCTTTTCCTTATCTCCAATCTGCAATCTTGCTCTCGAAGTCTGCAGCCACCATGCAGCTGACCCAGACTCATGTCCTGTGGGCAGCCATCCTTGGACTTCTCTCCCACTGGACGTACTTCATTCACGGTGAACACCATATGTTGGCTCCAGTGTATGGCTGCCTCTTTATTGTTCTGCTCCCAATCTTGTACCTTCTGGAGTTGCACGTTCATAAGACTGCGTCTCTGGCAGTCCAAGCCGAGATCCATGTCGTTGTCGTCTATCTCACCTCCTTGTTCGCAAGCATTTTCAATTACAGACTCTTCTTCCATCGTCTCCACAGCTTTCCTGGTCCCATAGGTGCAAGAACCTCGAAGATATGGCATGCCTGGAAGGTCAGAAACTCGAAGAACCATCTCCTCATGGACGAGTTGTGCCACAGATATGGCACATTCGTCAGAACAGGTGAGCTTCCTCTGCCAAGCTTCTACGATGCGAAGTGACGTTGACATCTTTCTGAGGTCCTGAGGAAGTCAGTATCTTCCACCCTGAAGCTCTGGTCGCTATGAACGCACCTGGAAGCACCTGCTTCAGATCTGACTGGTATGATGGACTTTACCCACTACAAAGCCTCGCCAATATTCGCAACCCCGTCATTCACGATCAGAGAAGACGTGTCTGGGATAAGGCGTTAAGTGCAACTGGTATGTAATCTTACGCTTTGCATCCTTCTCGAGATCCGCTACTGATGTTCAAAGCTGTCCGTGACTACGATTCCCGAATCATCAAGTACGCAGAGCAGTTTGACCAGCTTATCGCTGAATCTGTTGATCGTCCTGTCGATGTGTATGCAAAGTTCGGCTTCTTCACATCCGATGTGATGAGTGATCTTTCATTTGGGAAGTCTTTCGGCCAGTTGCTCGAGAATAAGTTTCACCATTCGGTCTTGGGAGTCCGCAACTTTATGGGCGTGTTCGGAGCCCTTACTCCTGTTCCCTGGTAAATACCTTTGCAGCTTCTTGCTACCCTTGTGCGCTCGTATTGACATCTGAATCAGGTTTGGACGACTCGGCAACAAACCTATGATGCAACTCAATGGTTGGAAGTCCTTAATCAACTACACGAAGGCCAGTTTGAGAGAGCGAATGGTGGTAAGTGATTTCTCATGGGTCTCCAAGGATGCAGGCCAGCTAACTCCCACCCAGAACGAGCCTCCTGTTCCAGACATCGCTTCGTATTTGCTCAGTGCATCAGCTGGACATCTAGAAGAAGATTCGAACTATCTTGAAGGCGATGCTCTGGTCCTAAACATCGTTGGCAGGTAAGAAGTTTCCGCACCACAACAATGTACTCGTATAATATTTCGGGTGTATAGCGACCAAACAGCAACAACACTCACCGCCCTATTCGCGTACCTCGCTCGGTATTCAAAATATCAAGACCAAATCTTCGACGAAATCAAGAAGATCTCTTCCGTCACGGAGTTCCTAGCAGTCTTGAGACTTCCGGTTCTGAAGAGCGTGATCATGGAAACCTTACGATTGTGGCCACCTCTTCCCACAGGTGTTGGTAGAATCGTCCCCGCTGGAGGTTTGACTATTGCCGGAAGATACATTCCAGGCGGAACGACGATCCTCGCACCTCGATATTCTATCGCTAGATGGGGTCAACTCCCGTGCTTTGCCATTGATGAGGACTTGCTGACAGTGATTAGTGGAGAGTTGCTTCGAGAAGGCTGACGAGTTCATTCCTGAGCGTTGGACGACGAGACCTGAGATGGTGATTGATAAGCGAGCGTACAATCCTTTCTCGATGGGTAAGTCTCTTTGCATTACACTGACGGTCTGCTGCTGACATGAATCAGGCCGCTACTCATGCGTCGGTCAACGTTTGGCTATCAGAAGGATCTCGCATCTTACTGCTCTGCTTGTATCCAAGTACACGGTTGAGTTTGGACCGGATGATGATGGAACGCGCTGTTTTCGGGATATGCAGGATAATGTCACGATGAATGCGGGACGTTTGGATCTTGTTTTTAGACTTCGGAAGGCTGATTGAAAGGATAGCGGAAGGATGTTGTTTTTTGGGAGGTTGAAGGGGACGAGACCAAAAGCCGAGGCTCTTGCTCGACGCTCAGAAGCAGATCTTGGACAGTCCGACAATAAAGATCCTTCGTAGTTTTTCGTATGTTTCCTGTGATACGTAGTTGCTATGTTCAAGATTTGCAGGCAGAATCCATGATCAATGAACAGTGGGATGCTTCGTAAGCGTGACACTCAGCAATACTACCTTGTTGAACCCACAGAGAGAGTTGAAATAATCGTTCACGATGTGCACATATTGGTATCGTTGCACACATTATCCATTTTTTCTACCTCAAACCTAACACATTCTTCTCCATAGCCTTCACACCATCCCTTACACTAGGAGAGAAATGCTTCCTCAGCAGCTCCCCCTCCCAAATAGTAGCAGCATATGGATTGCTTCCCTCAACCTCGCCAGTCAGAGCATCAAAGACTCCATCACCTCTTCTCTCTTCCGTATTCCACAACGATGCGACCTTCTTCTCCTGAATCTTTGTGACTTTGCCCAAGAACGTGGTCATCGCAATACACGACTTCTCAGGAAGATGCAGTGATGTCGTAGCGAGCTGCTTCGTGAAGGCTGCTATTCTCAATGGTGGTACAGCACGTGCTGCAAGAGCAGGTGTGAGGATAGAAGAGAGTGAGCGGAGGAGAAGCACAGTCGTTGTCTGAATGTTGACTTTGTTCTCGGAGTGTGTCCAAGTAGGCATATTCGGATCGGGGAGATGCAAGGATTTGGCATTTAATTCGATATCTGGGTTGAGGGAGAGTGCGTGGAGCGTTCGGTAGAGATGGGTGATGAAGAAGCTGAGATCTAGACTCAGTGTCGCTTGAGCCTTGGCGGCGTCCTGACCTTCGAGTAGTGCGAATGCCGTGATGATACATAGGAGTGCTTCGCGGGTCAAATTACGCTCGGTCTCAATATCTTCTGGGTCCTCCTCGACATCGTCTCCAGTCTCGGCATGACCGATCAAGTCTTTCAACGCCTCTAGGAGATCACCAAATAAGTCTTGGTTGATGAGGTGTGCATATCGAGCCAATCCTTCCAGAACAGCACCCATGAGATGGGGAGATCTCAACTTCAATATCCGGAGGTAGGTGACGAATACCAACTTCAAGGTCTCGGACTGCATCCGATCACGATCTTCGTGACTAACAGTTGCATCAGCTTGTTCCATCTCTTTCTCGACAATCTTCCGTTCCTTCATCATCTTCCTCTCCTTCTTCGTACGGAACACCCTCTTCTCCTTGATCTTCCTCTCAAACTTGTTCTCGGGTTTGTCAATATGATTTGTTGAAGCCCGCCATGAGAATTCCGTCAACAGTCGCAGGTGGAGAAAGGTGTTCAGCACACTCTCGTCCACACGGTATGACCTCTCCTTCATCATCCTGGTCAGGATCGACACCGCATCCAGAGAAGGAGTTCCATCTTCGTCGTTCTTGAACAGTGTTTCTATCGTCTCCCTGCACTTCACGAAATCCTCATCCATCATCCTCGTGCTGAGCTTCTTCACCAGGATCTTCAGTAGATCCCCACGAAAATTGAAATGCGGAACTTCCGTCAGGAGAGTGCATGCACAGGAAATAGCAACGCTCCCCAAACTTGGTCCGCTGTCCTTGGAACCTCCAGACCTGCCAGATCTTCCAGACTGCGAAAGTTTGGACAGTTCCCGGATGTATCCTTGGTATCCACCGACCAGTGCCTGTTCGTATGCCCGTAATTTTCGCACCTCCTTCGACACCTTGGTCTCCATATCTTCTTCGGATAACGGTCGTATCCGGTATCCTGGAATGACATCTTTGTATACAGCCAGTTGAACCCTCAGAGCCAATTTCTTGATCGTGGTATTGTGCGACTGTCCAAATTGCGCCAAAGCTTTGAAAGCTCCGACGTGCTCCTCCGGATCTTCCTGTGTGACCATCAATGCAATCCGAGCCATTTCTTCTTGTGCCTCTAGTATCTGCTGTCGCATTGGGACGGTCGGTTTCTGCTGGACTGGCTCCTCTTCTGATTCTTCCGCACCCAACCATTCCATGTCACTCTCGTCATCTTTGACCTCTTCGACGACCTCAAGCTCCTGTATCTGTCCATCTGATGTCTTTATTGGCAGTCGCGTACTCTCCTTGTCCTTCTTCTTTCCTTTGCGAGGTCTGGTCTCATAGTCTTGCTCTAAATTCCAACTCGATGCTTGCTTGAAAAATGCGCTTGGTTCGGAGGCATTGTCGAGGGTTGAGGGAGACGAATCTTCGCCATCCGTAGGAGGCGGAGTGAGCTTTCGCCTCTTGACTGCTGGGACTCTAGCCATTGTGTCGGAAGTTGTAGGTGTAGTTGAAATTCAAGCGTATTTCAATGGAGATGGAGGGAAATTTTGAGGGACGCGGCCGCTTCGAGGAAAATTCATCGGATCGGAAAAACTTCCCCGCCCGATGGACCAAAAAAATATCCAGAGCTTCAAAAAATCACAGCGAACTTTCCTGGCACCCACATCCCCCACATCACCACCGAAAATCCTCACAATGCGCCCCCTCACCGAAACCGAGACGCAGACCCTGTTTGCAAAGCTGGCCAACTATACTGGCAGCTCCTTGAAGAATCTCATTGCTCCTCTGGATAATGGCCCAAACGCTGATCGATTCGTCTTCCGCCTCCACCAGGCTTGTCTTCCCACAGCTTACAGCAGATTGTGCTCGTGCTAACTTGTTTTCAGTCGAGATGTTATTATGTTCGCCTCTCCCTCGCCAATCTTGCAGTCTCAGTAGCCCGCGAAAAGCTCCTGTCACTGGGAACCTGTCTCGGGAAGTTCACCAAGACCGGAAAGTTCAGACTGCACATCACGGCGCTTCCTATCCTCGCAGAACACGCACGATATAAGGTCTGGGTCAAGGCGAACGGAGAGATGCCGTTCTTGTATGGTGGTCATATTGTCAAAGCGCATGTTGGCAGATGGTCGGAGGATTGCCCAGAGCATCAGGGTGTCATAGTATACTCGATGAACGACACACCGTTGGGCTTTGGAGTCACGGCGAGGAGCACACAAGAAGCGCGGAGACTAGATCCAACGGGTATCACATGCTTCAGGCAGGCGGATTGCGGAGAGTACTTGAGAGATGAGGATAGCTTGTTCGCGACTAGCTGAGGTGCTGGAAGAAATCGTATATGGCATTGCAGGCGTTGGGAAAGGATATATGGTGTTCTATGGCGTCTTTTCTTTGCTATCTCGAGTCTTGAGAAAGGCTCGAAAGATTTGCTATGTCCCAAGCCGTCGGATGTAGATGTGTGATATATCTTCATGGATCAGCTTGGGGCTGAGGCAAAATACAGACTTTCAATCCCCTACAAGACAACATTTTCATCAAGTTCAAATTTACCCTCCACTATGATTGCAGGAAGCTCGGCATGTTTGGATAACAATGGTAAGTTTCGCAAGCAGAGATATGCGCCGGATCAACGTTCTTCCAACCCCTGTAAATATTTTGAGTATCTTCCACCCTCCGTGCTCTGAGCAGATCGGTCTCACACCAACCCTCCAACCCTACAGCCCTCCACCTGGTCGACATGCGGTAAACTTTCATACACAATGCTGCGACCAAAGCCATCTACATGTCTGCTCTGCATGTTCAGAGCAGCTCGAATTCCTGCCGCAGAAACCAAGAGCCGTTCCCAGCAGACAGCGAGTCTGTATCAGGCTTCGAAGGCAAATGCGCGACCAAATCGGATGGGACTTGCGAAAGCCAGCAGGGTTGGATCAGAAGGAAGTAGATCGGGCGAAGCAGGGCGTCCCGGAAGACGTCGTCAAGATGGGCCATTTGGTGGCATGAATTTGAAGGTAGCAGGAATTAGAGGAATTCCCGAAAGAGACCAGGGCAGCAGATCAGACAATACAACGGTGGCAGCAAGGAGTGAAGGACCTCAGCGACCTGCCGGTAGAGGCTCGAAAGATCGGAAAGATCGTGGCTTCAAAGCACTGAAGATGCAGAGAACACTGGCCCCTGTGTCATACGATCAGAGGACGAGAATCAAAGAAAGGATTGCGGACGTGGACTCGTTCAACAATTTCAACCTTTTAGATTCAATCAAGGCTGCGATACCAACACAAGCCCTTCAAGGAATGCAGGATCTGGTACCAACTCCGGTGCAGAAGATTGCCATACCGAGACTTCTGGGAGACAAAGGATCGAAGAGGAGGAAGGATACTACGAGGGAAGAGTTCTTGATTGCTGCAGAAACTGGATCTGGAAAGACTCTATCATATGTGCTGCCCATGATCAATGCTGTCAAGTTGGCGGAGCAAGAAGATGCGGATATCGAGGCACACGAGAAGGCATTGGCCGAAGAACGTCGACGACAAAACGACTTGACATTGGTTTCTCCTCCTTTGTCAAATATGCCACATCCTACCACTGGACGACCAAGAGCAATCATCCTTGTACCAACATCGGAACTTGTTACTCAAGTCGGGAATCTTGTCAAGAGCCTCTCGCATACCATCAAATTCCGCTCTGCTGTCATTTCATCTTCGTTCAGTGGCACTGTCATTCGGAATCGCCTCTTCTCTCCCAAGGGAATCGACATCCTGGTCTCTACACCCCATCTTCTTTCCTCCATTGCCGACTCAGATCCCAACATCCTCTCGAGAGTCACCCACTTAATTGTCGATGAAGCCGATTCCCTTATGGATCGCGGTTTTGCTCCACTCACTTCGGCAATTATCGATCGTGCCACCCCTTCTTTGAAGCAGCTCATTCTATGCTCTGCTACAATCCCACGTAGTCTGGATGGATATCTCAGAAAACGATTCCCAGACATCCAACGTCTAGTGACACCCAACCTCCACGCCATTCCTCGTCGTGTCCAACTCGGTGTTGTAGACGTCGAGCGCGCTCCTTACCAAGGAAACAAAAACCTCGCTTGTGCCGATGCAATCTGGTCAATCGGAAAAGCAGCCGCTGATCACGATGGTCCTGTCAAAGGAATGATTGACGTGAAGAGAATCCTGGTGTTTGTCAATGAGCGAGAAAAGACCCAGGAAGTTGCAGACTATCTCGCTTCGAAGGGGATCGACGCCATTGCGCTAAGTCGAGATACGCCTGACCATAGGCAATCGGAGATGCTCGCTTCATTCACATCTGCAGAGCCACTCAATGCTCCCAAAGCAGAACACCCCGGATCCCTCGCCGACAATCAGCCCAATTATGTGCCCATGGGCCACGTCGCTCCGCCTGTCAAGCGGAAGTTGAACAACGTGAAGGTGGTGGTAACGACTGATCTGGGATCCAGAGGTATCGATACCCTGGCTGTACGACATGTTGTTCTGTACGATGTACCACATTCGACCATAGATTTCATTCATAGACTTGGACGGACCGGAAGGATGGGGAGGAGAGGCAGGGGTATCGTACTTGTGGGGAAGAATGATAGGAGGGATGTTGTGGCGGAGGTCAAGGATGGGATGTTTAAGGGACAGGCTCTTATTTAGATCGGAACACTCATATCTGGCGTTTGGGTTGTATATTATGTATAGATAGTAGACAAGCGTTCAGAGAGACACCTCGATATTTACGCCTTAAACACCCTCGGGATTAGGCATGCAAGTGAATGGGAATCTCGGCTGTTAGACCGTGACGGAGCTCAACAGAATCGAATCCACAAGGGTAGGGGAAACACGAGTCACAAAACTGCATTTCATCTCCTCAGGAATGGAGAGCTCTCCAATGCCCTGTTGCAAAATCTCGAGCTTCCCGTTTGATGTAAGTCCAGGGGTTCTATGCGGCCCTGACAGGATTGGAAAACGCCGTGTTAGAGTCACGCCATGAATCCACAGGAAGCAGTGGTTTTCGAGGAAGGATAGAACCATGATAGCAAGTCCGTCCGGATCAACAAACGCCAGGCTTACGAGGTATGTCCAATAAGATAATGCATACAATAGGAATGATTTGCGGTCAAAGACGGCACCATCAGTTAGCGAAAGACCAACTCCGGCCGCATTGTGTACTCCAGAAAAGACTCGTCGCCACTTTGTAGAGTCCGATAAAAGCCCATGCAGAATGTTGCTATATGACTATGTGAGTGGGTCTTGTCAATACTGATCGGTCCATCTCCTGTTCTCAAAAGGAGATGCTGTCGAGCCGTGTGATGAATTAAGCTTGGAGTTATTGACTACCACAAATTGGGCGCAGATCTCCTCACTTACAACTCCCACGTATTAAAAGCCATCGAACGCTGACTTCAGCACAACCTCGAGCTCCGAAATATCCAGAAGCCTAAAATACCATGCAGCCCAAAAAAGGATGTGGCGCGCAATATCCACTGGTCTTCGGTTTGGCTTGGCAGTACTCTCGACACAAAGGCTCCATTCCTTCGAGATTTTCATTGATCGCAGTCTGTTGTCGTCCTTGACAGCCCAGCTCTTTTGATCCTAGAGACCGCCATCTGGACCCATAGAAACGACCCGGAGGACCTCTTCAGCAACCTCCGCTATTTTGTTCTTAACCTCAGCTTCTTATAAGAACAAAAAGGCGAACAGCAAGAGAGCAAACTAGGTACAACATTTCAAAAGCGGAGAAAAAGGGCCTTATACAAGTATTCTATCTACGCTCAAACCACCATCAGGACAACCAGCTCCTCACCCCTCGACTAGTCGTCCGCGCCTCCTGCCATACCTGTACTTGTGGCAGTGCCCGAGCAAACACCTTTTGCTGCGCATTACGAGGCTATGGGAAGGTGAGAACAAGAAGCCGCTATCTGACTTCAACTCGCCAATCGGGCTACGCTCAAGCAAAAGATCCCGAATCTTTGCTGGGAAAGTTGGATAATTGAAACGCGATTTGAGTTATCATATTCCAGCAGCGCAGGATGTCGATTCTAGAATTCAAGAATCCTTACCAAGGATTACCACCAACAAAGGTATCGCCCCTCAATCACTCCAACTCGGATGCTACAGCCCTTGCCAGGAGACAACCTCTGAACGTCCTTATGGGAAGAACCTCATCGGAAGCATCCTAGCGCCTGCAGAGATCTTGATCAACGCAGGCTTTCTAAAGTCGCTCAACGACCGCTCGATCAGAGATAGCATTATGTCAGAGCTCTGACTTCGTAACTCTCCTCGGCGAAGCAACTCCATCAGACTTCACATGGCTTTCTCGCGTCTTCGATATGTCCGTTTCTGAGAAACTTGTAGCCATGAATCGTGACTCGGCGTCTGATCAAGCGATGTTGGTATACGGCCACGCCATCGGACATGCGATCGAGCATCTTGCAGAAGGAGAATTGGGTCATGGGGAAGCGATTTCCATCGGCATATGCGTCACTGCCGAACTCAGTTCTCTTGCCGGTATGTCAGATAAAGTCACCTTGAACGCGCATTAAGTTACGAAATCTTCACGAGGTTTGGCCTACCGACAATCGTTCCTGATAAGTACGATTTAGATCACGTCTGGACCGTCATTCGCGCTGACAAGCGCTTTCGCGGGGATAATTTTTGCGCGCCATCTTTGAAGACTGTGGGGACTCTTGTGGTGGATGATGCTGGGAAATGTTTCTTGCCACTTGGAGAAGAAATGGTGTTACGTGCACTTGAGTTGAACAAGTCTCATGGCAAGACAACGCGTAAATGAATACAGGATGATAAGAACGCGTCTGTAGAAGCACAGGTACTTCATTTTCTCATTCAGACATAGATAGTGACGCGTGGACTTCTGTGTTGAATGGAAGGAAGTGAAACGGTTTTTGATCAGAGATCCGTACAATCAAGTTCGCTAAACACAATGCAACCCTTAGAGACACCAGATCAGGGCGGTCGTCTGACATAACAATGCTATAGCACACCTACAAGTCAATGGTAATCTTTCCAATACCCCTGGAGACGCAGCTAAGCATTGAACTGGCCTTTTCCAGCTCCATAAGCCCTGTTCCCCTGTGCTCCACTTTGCCCTTGCAGACCATCACTTTGCAAGTTCCGCAATTTCCTACCTCGCAGCTACTCCCAATTTCCAGGCCAGCTTCTCTTAGAACATCTAAGAGGGTCTGTTCCTCCTTTACTTCCAGCACTTCTCCAGAAGACCTCAGTTCTGCTTCAAAGGGATCGCCAGAAGTTGATGCTGTAAAAGCCTCGAAGTGGATATTTGAAGATGGAAAGCTCATAGCTTCTGCAGTCGATATGATAGCAGACATAAGGCGATCTGGTCCACAAGTGTAGATGTGAGTGCCTGGCCTTGCCTTTCCAAGTATTTCGGGGATATCCAGTCGTTGACCTTTGGACCCGTCGAGAATGGTGACATTATCAGCTAGTGGGTCCAAGTACCGCTTGAAAGCAAGATGCTCTGAAGATCGAAAGGCATAGTACAGATGATAAGTCAAACTCTTCTCCTGAAGGTACTTCGCTGTCTCGAGAAACGCAGTGATGCCGATCCCGCCGGCGATCAGAACGTGGGAATCTGCGTCCTCCTGAAGCGGGAAATCGGATTTTATGACGCTGAACTGGAGCTCATCTCCAACTTCCATACACTCGTGTAAGTATTGTGAGCCACCTCTGGATACATCTTTATCAAGCGCGACACCGAGCTCGAATCGATTGCTATCGCCTCCTACGACAGAATATGCTCTCACCAACTTTCCGTCCTTGCCAAGCTTCACTCGGATGTGAGATCCAGGCTTTATGTCGGTAACAAGCTCGGAAGGAATCTTTGCTTCGAAGACGAAAGATGAGATTCTTGGTGTCTCTTTCCTTTTCTCGACAAGTTTGTACGGACTCCACTGCAATGCCTCTCCCTCTCCACCTCTTAGTCTGGCAGAATCATCCTTGAACAATTTCTTTGTCAGCCGGTTCAAGAAGATCGTCCTAGTCTCTAGCCCAAGTTCAGGCATAGAAGATAACTCTTGCATCTCGTCTTCATTCTTGATATCCTTGTACAAGGACTTCTGCACGTTCGCAATTGTCCACTGCGGGTATGTCCTTTGTACAAGGAAGATCTTATCACCAGCTTCCAGCATACCCTGCTGCAGCACTCGATAGTACCATCCGGTGCGATTGCGATTTTGGCTTCGCAGGCTCATGTCTTTGAGTTCGAATCGATGATTGAGTTTGTAGCACGGCGCTCTCGGCTCACTGACTTGTATCAACAACTCTTTTCCCAACCGATAGATATCGCCAATGCATACCGTGGTCTCATCCATATTTGAAGTCACCAAGTTCTCTCCGAACCCTCCAAGAGTGAACAAGTGAGTATTCTCTGGAATTTCTTCTTTCCAAAGCGCGTAGTGCTGGGAGGCATATTGCATCAAGGCTTTGTCGGGACCGCCGTGATTCTTGAAGGCTTGCTCGTCCCCGTCACAGCCCAATGTTGTGACCATGACAGGTAACTTGAGAGGAGTCTTGAATATTGCCGACCTCTCCGAGATTGTGAAAACAGGCTTGATTTTGCCGGTTCTCACTTGAAGAAGGGTATCGACATGCTGAGGGAGCCGATTTGGATCCACCCCCACTTCTGTTTGGATGGCCATCGTTCTGGTAATGTGAGGGGAACTGATGGTCGAAGAAGAATTCTGGGTAGTTTTTAGCCTGGAGAGTCTTGACTTATCCGAAACTTGGGAGCTTGATAGATGTCGATGAGCAGGCTTTCGATTTTAAGTGGGTAGCTTAAGGTAGGCAGCCGTCGGGCAACTCCGAGTCACTTTTATAAATTCGACGGATAGGAAACGGCCGCCGCTTCAATAATTTTCGCTTTTCTTCTGATGTCATAGATATATTCTACATTGTATTGGCTATCACACATTGAAGAAAGCCATCACTCAAGTATTGTCATCGAAATCAAGAGGAAGGGCTCTTTGGATAGTTACCCCGCAATGTCACGTGGCAGAGATCCACCTGGCCAAAGTAGCCATTCATCTGCATTCATTGATTGTCGTGTATCAATCCAGTGTTTCTTGAGTTTGCCAGTCTTGAAATGGTCTTTGCTTCAGTCACATGTCCCAGATAGACTACAATACTCCAAGAAGCATGTGTACCGCTTGCAAGAGAGGGTACGTGGGATCCAGATCTAAATTAAGCGACTGTAAACAATACCGAAGGCCCCGAATATTTTGAACCTCAAGGCACACTCAAGCCACATCAGCTAATTGTTTAAACGTGCGAGTCTTTGATCCCTGCTCGTAGTATTCTCCTGGATAAGGCTTTCGATGAAAGAAGCTTGTCTGGTGCATCTTCGGACGCCCTGCGGATCAGCTGCCACTCGGCAATCCCAGCATTTCCGTGCAAACACAACACGAGTGGAATTGACCTCAACGCCAGAACAAGGCTTATTCTTGCATATCCTTCTCCATCCCAAAGTTGTGTGCAAGCAAGTATATAGCTTATGTTCCTCAAAGCACATGATGCCCGAAGTACGGAGATGAACCTTAGGCCCGGATGATTTAATCAAACACCAGTATTATGGATCTGTACTGTACTCTTGAAGGACCAAAGATGTGATAAGTAGCGAGCAAAAAAGCAGTGCTATTGTTCCGTAAAGGATATCTTTTGTGCTACGATGAAGTGTATCAAACAAGACAATGCCATCGTTTGGAGACAATGCAGGCGACAATGTCAGAGACAAAGACTTCGAGCAACGATACTTTAATTCGGACCAAGAAGCCTTTGTATACCTTGACTACAATAAATGGATATCGAAATGCTCCCTGGAATCTCGTTCGGCAAAACACTTTTGAACAAAGCAAGTAGAACAATATGAGTAAATACCTCGACCTTTGTAGTAGATGTTGATCCTTTCTTCTGAGCAGAGTGACCATAGCTCGTGTTTCGGCATTGGGAATCCACTCCCACCGTAGTATCATATGTTCAAGGCATGTTGCTGCGAGTTGTGGACGTTCCAAACTCCCTCGGCGACTGAAGAAGGAAAAGTGATGGTGGGGAGCGCAATATCTCGCTACAATGAGAAGCTAAGCAAGACTATCGAATTGTTAGCCAGTACAGAATAGGCTTGTAGAGTTTTTGCCATAGCTGAATATGATAATAATACAAGAGGTGGCATGGTAGAAATACCTAAAGTGACGTACTCTGACCTCCACATTCGAAAATGCAACCCTGCCTTTGCTATCTCAAGGATGTCGCCAACATAAGCAATGAGGCAGTGACCTCCTCTACCAGACTCGATGTGCAGTGGCACCACGTTTGAGGAACCCGATTATACCAAGGATTTTTGGTTGTTCGACCTTGGTCTGGGTTCGGTCTCCGACGATGGGACGAAACGAGGAACAAGAGGCTAGAGTCAACTCCCTCGTGCAGACTGTAGCATGCAACAGAATATGGCAAATGGTATGTTCGGATAGTGACATTACTTGAAAGCTTGTGCGGCGTCTCCACCCGTGGTATTATCTTAAAGATCGTATTATGGTAGAAGTGTCTCCGAGACTGACCTCAGCAACCTCGGCGACAAAGCCATTGGTAACATACAGATTGGGCGAGGGGTACCTTGTGTGCGACATCTCCAGCTCTGTCAATTAGATGATGCCCATTTGAAAAGCATCTGCGTTGCTAGCTATCAGATCAACTTGAGTTGGGAACTTCGACTGTAGGTGTTTTGGTCCTTCAAGATCGAACGAAGCCAGATTCGTATTGGTTCCAACTTCCGAAGGCAGCTTCGGGGGAAAAGCTTCAATTGGCAGGTAAAGCGAAGCGAATTGCCTTTCGATCGCAATTGTCAAGTTTGAAGACGCAGAGTAATCTCTGGCAAGAAAGTGGGCAAACAAATTACTTCGCCTCAGATGTCCGGAGAAGAAAAGTCAGTTGAAGTATCTGAAGGCCAGATCATACCCGGACTCCAATTGTTCCAAGGAATAAGGATAATCCACAACAATGTTAGTATATTGATGCGTGATTGAGCCCAATCATACTGATACAGTCTGGGATATTGCGAAGTGACTCCTGTCGTTTCCGCCCCTCAACGCTTTGCGAGCATCGACAATCCAAAAGCGATACTCACCCGCCACGCGCGTCACCCAATCCAGAATTTTCCCAGCGAAACAGATGATTCGTTGAAATACCTCCCTAAGCTTTCGGTGATGTGATGCGCACGTACTCTATCTTCGGTCACCGTCGCTGCTGACTGGCTCGGACATTCATCACGGACTCCTCCAACTTTAAGCATCATTTCACGCCAGCGCCGGGAAACATCCACACCGAGAACCTTGTTCTGACCTCTAGCTTACTTGCCATACTTGTGAAGCCGTTCGTCTCTACTCTTCTAATGGCTACTGCTATTTGCAATTGCATCACTGGGAGCAAGTGTGCTGATTGGTTCTGTTGGTCACTCTTTGCTTGTCCACCAGCCACCTCGCTTATTTTCCTCAACTGGAATGTCACAGATATAGACTATGGATAGTTTCAGGATATCGTACGGACGAAGATGCGATAGGAGCGCAGTGTTTGACCAGATCTCAATCAGCAAGCTTTTCCAATAACAAGACCCAGTGAAGTGTTCGGGTGTCTCGCTCAACATCGGACAGAACCTAACGCACAGACCAAAACACCTCGCTATACTATATACAGATTCCCCATCCATGAAAGCGATTTTCTCATGCGGACTTGCCCTACTAGTAGCACACAGTTGTCCTAACCCAGGGAAACAACCTGATGATCAAGCCATCTTCGCTGACAAACACCCGACAAGCCGTAGTAGCCAAGCTCACTCAGTCCTCCCACCCAACATCAACCCAACCAACAAGCGCGACATCTCCATTCTCTTTCTTTTTACTCGCTAGAGGCAGTTCCCCAAGGGAGACGCGGCTTGCATGCGAAGTTGTCAATGATAGGCTCCTCGTAATGGTGAAACACAAAGATTTGACGATCCCCTTAAACGTCCAACCCGCCTAGCAAATGGCATGTCGTAACTCGTTCGCTTGATTCTAAGTTGCGGAGAGGCACTTCCTTGCTTTTGTAGGAGTTGAAGATAAGTATTGCGTGTTGCCCACAAGGTCATTGAAAGTGGATTGAGGTATGTTGGAATTTCCAATGGCCATCTTCTGCACCGACATGCCGTCTGTATATACTGGCGCATGACAACCTCTACCCCGGGTTATCGGAGGCAGACAGATGATGTCGCTTGTGCTACTATTGTTGCCAACCTCATCTTCCTATTGATGGCTCACCCTAAGTCATGCGAACAACCCACTAAACATCCAACTTTACCCACCCACCATCGTCAACCCCGCGCCGCCACCACCACACATCTCTCTATCACCTGCCATGGACGGACCAACGAGAGCAATGCAAAAGTACTGGGACATCATCGCTTCGAAAGTCTTATCACATTCATAGCATCACTCACGCCCCCTCCAAACTCCCTGGTCTACTACTCAGGCATTCACCATTCCCTCATACAACACACCACCTCTGCTCCCGCTGAAACTATGGTACGAACAGACGAACGGGATCCTTATAGTCGATTTGGTGCTATGAACGCATATATCGATCGATTTCGGACTCCTCCCCATCCACATGAAAAGTCCTGTTTCAAAACGAACACAGGCGTACCGAACAAGCCATCGCCCACAACAGTTCATCACCTGCCACTTGCAAGACCAATAGAGGCTCTCAACTCGTGTTCACCACCAGACCAAGATTTCAACGCCCTCTTCTATCTACCACTCACTGGCTTTCTCCAACATCTCAATCTTCGACAGTGACCGCGCTAGGCGCGCCTTCTTACCTCCCACAAGTCAATCACCTCTCTGTCGCGACGCTCAAGAGTCCTTCACTCCCCACCCAAACTCAACCTCATGCCATCTTCACTTCATTCGTCGACCAATTAGGTAGCCTCATCGCAAACTCTCACGAATCAAGCACCGTCCGTCGCGACATCCCGTCTGAAGAGGGGCGCACGGCAAGGACTTATGTGAGCAACTGAGCTGCTGACCTTGGCCCCATCATATGGCTAGGCTACGACCGAGTCAGCAAGCCAACTGGACATCAAACTCTTCTTCTTCAAATGATAGATGGGTCCATCTCTTATCAACACCGCATCACTGTGCCCTCGCACTTCACGATCAGCCGATGGGAACCACCAACTTGACTCCGAGACGCAGCGCAGTGACGGCTAGCCAATATGTCTTAGATTCTTCGTCGATCCAGCTAGATCCCGGTACCAAGGGCGATCTTGAGGGTAGTCAAGAGGGAGGGTCTCCGGTATGCTGTCTCCAATTGGATTTCCGCCGCGCGGATTTCCGGCTCGCCAGAGTCTGAAGTTGGGAATGCTTTGGCTTGATAGAATGCCAAGATTGGAACGCACTCATATTAGCTCATCGAGTGAAGATCACCAGAAACTTCAACGCAAATTTGCTTGTTCTTCAAAAGTCGTCTGACGTTGTGTAAAGGAAAGGATGAGACGACACCTTGTCGATCAAGAACCCCTCGGTTGAGGGCCCGATACCTCTCCCGAAGGAAGACTTCATCTCGTCGAGTCTTCGACATCGTCGCGAACTCGTTCGCGCGGCATCAAAACTATGCGTCGGAGAAACAATGAGAATTCAAACACGTCGATGTTTTCATCCATCTCAAACACCACATACAACGGAAGCAGCGAGAGGATTGAACGCGAAGCGAAGAATGGTATGTCAACATTCAATCATTATTGTTGCCGCATAAATGCCCCTCCCCAGGCCAACCAGACAATCCCAAAGCCAAACTACTATCGATGCAGATTCTTACGAATCTCCGATCCAATATGATATGATACATTACATTCAGTCAAGCCGACACATCCAGTCAGTCAAAACGCCAACCAAGAAAGCAAAGCCAAACCGCCATTTCCTACAATATAGAGCAGTCGTACTCAGCTCAACGGCACACTCCAATTCCTCGAAAGAGCCTGCAACTTCCTCTTAATCCCATCGCTCACTCTTGCCGAAACACCCTGCTCAAGCAGTCCCACAGCATGGTTCAACACTTCATCCGGGACCAATTCCACATGCCTCTCTCCTTTCGTCAAAACAGGCACACCCTCACCATTCCACAAATAGCTCACCACCGACCGATCATCCGGCATCACAGCATCGATCGCAAACATTGGTCCTTTCTCCATCCGCTGCGAGTTGATATCTGTTCTAGACAGACTCTCAACCCAGAGGATCAACGACGCGCGATAGATCGCTGTAGACCACCAATGCGGCCGACCTTCTCTCGGCATAGAAGAAACGAGACGAATGACCTGACCACAATGAATAAGGACTTCCTCGGGTTGGTGGATACACCGTTTATATCGCGCCGTGAGCTCACGACTAGAGCCATCGAAGGCCTCGCGCCGAGCAAGACGTTCGATTTCTGGAAACGATGTTACGGCGTTGAGACTGATGAGGTGGTAGAGCACGAGGTTAGCGCGAGTGACGGGACAAGTTGGGTCAGCTTTTGCGTGCACGGCGCAAAGCTCATACCATTTTTGGAGAAGGGATTGGACTTCTTCGAGGCGGAGCATGGTACTTGCTTTGGTGACTGTCCTGCTTCCTCGGCGGGCGCCGAAGAAATCTGAGAAGCAGGATAGCACTTGACGGAGATGGCAGAGGAGGGATTGTAAGGGATGAAGGAGCAGCTTCAGCTGGAGAGGAGATAGTTGCTCGTAGTGACGACTGATGTTGTCATGGAGCAAATCCTGAAACAAGTCACACAGCGAAGGCGTGAGAGGCCGAACTTCCAGCTGAGAATTGGGACTTCCCCAGCCTGAGCCTGTGGTGTTGATGTTGTTTGTTTGTTGGAGGGCAGCCAGCCATTCAGTGGAGTCTTTGGCGAGCCAAAGACACTCCATCCCAGGCATCGGGGTCTGCAGCTCCGTGATAGACAGGATTGGCGCCGTGTCGTGAAACAGGCTCAATTCTTGGTCCACCATCACCCAGTTGTACACTAACCTACTGCTAATTAGCCTGGAACACTGGACAGTTGTAGGGTTTGTAGGGTGTGCTAGAATGTGCTTGGCTTGGTGGGTGAAGAGATGCCTGTCATTGGCCCCTCGCCAGACAGACGACCGCTACAACGCTGCCCTCGTGCACCAAGTGCCATGGCAGAACCGAGTCATCCGCCCACAACTCGCGAATGTCATTGGGAAGAAGAAATATGTGATCGAGTTGGAAAGAGGAGAAGTGCCTACCTGTTCTTGCTTTCTTGCTGTTGCCACGCTCTCCATTGAAGTTCGATATTGGATGGATCCGTGGAGATTGTCATGGGAATTGAGGGTTCCAACATTCCGGCATGTTTCAACATCTGGGAAATGTCAGTCAGGTAGTTCTAAAGCTTAAGGTACGTTTTGCCACACTTACAGAAAGGTACATGCCCCTCTGGCCCATGGCAATATTCATGTGCCAAGCGTCACCACTCCAAGCTCCGAGAATAGTGAACAGCAAAGCACATCTCAGAACAACTGGATCAGCGGAAAGTTCAACATCCTTTTCGATGATGTTGAAAAGCGAGATGCGACAGGTCTCAGTCAACCCCGCAGTCAGACACCTTGCTTCAGACGTTTGGACCGAAGTCGCCCCAGTAGCAATCATTAGGAGAAGAAGAAGGGTTGAAGCTTGATTGTTCAGCATTAACTCGTTAGGATCGAGTGTGCCGCCATTGATCAAGGTATAATATGGTGCCAGACTGCGGACAGAGCTGCGCAGGAAGTACTCGAGGACTTTCGACGGAGGAAGAACAAGGAAATTGAAATTTCCGTGTGGGCTTCCCTTGTCCCAAGCTTTCATCCCACCACGATGCGTCTCGAGAGCAGTGTGAAGGAAGCTCTGAGTAATGGCTAGTATGCGGTCTCGGGTACTGGAAGAGAAAGGAACAACTGAGATCTGGTTCTTGTAATCGATATCAGACGAGTCGATATTGCTGTCCAGCAGTTTCCAGGTATTTTCGTATCTGGAATGCTGTTCCAGGTTCTCGAGATGGACGATTGCGGTGCGGGGACATGAACCCGAGAAAATGGGACGGTTGCAACGTGCCAATGGCCATGCAGCTTCGGCTGCGATGACAACCTCGAATTCAGGCATCATGTCCCCACTCATGAGTCCATTCGCTTCCACTATCTTGAAAGGCCGCTCGAAATCAGCTTGTGAGGAAATGCTGGTGGATCCGGTATGAGGCATAGATATTGATGTATGCATGGAAGCCAAGGCATCAGAACTGGAGTACGACCCCGCCATCTCCATGAAAGGAACATCAATTTTGCCGTTCATGGTATTGGGATACATCTCCAGCTCAGAAGGGTACTGATTCCACATCATGAGATCTTGGTAGCTGGTGTCAGCATTGAGCATGTCCTCATCATTCAAACACATGAAGGTGTCCATGCCTCGCACGCTCTCACTCGGTGAGGTGTTGAACGGCGTATTCCCAAAGTTCAGACCCTGCATATTGTATACTGGCGTCTGGACATTCTGCGGACTGCCCTGGACCTTTGTTTCCAACGGACTGCCTGCCGCCATGATTGGGGTTTGTGCTTGTTGAACGGGCGTAGGCTCCTTGGGAGCTAATCGATTTGTTGTTGTTGGCGACCCACCATTCCGTTGTGTGGAGACTGCACCAGACAGGCTCGCTGATCTCATGGATGCTTTGCCTGAACGACGAGCGAAGCGTGCCTCGCAGGGCAGGTTCTTCTCTGCGCAGCGGGAACATGGTACGGCTTTGTCGCAGCCTGTCTTTGCGTTGGCACAGTTGATACAGGCGATGGGAGTGCGTCCGGCTATGGACGGAACGGTTCCCGGAGCTGTTTGCATTGGATCTTTGGCTTCGTGGTATGTGAAGTGGTGGCGTTGGAGGAGGTCTCTATTGTGAAGTGGTAAGCAATCTGATAATACCATATCTTCCATGCCTTGGGTTTGTTTACCTTCTCGGAAATGATAATTGGCAGAGAGTACAGCGATGGGGCTTGACATTTGTGTCTGGGCGAAGCATGTAAGTCATTGTTTCAGGAAGATGAAAGTTGGAAGGGAGCTGGACGAGGCTGGTGATACTTACGACTAGGTATATGCCTCTCGAGATGTTCCTTCCTCGTGAAGCTCTTTCCACAGTACGTGCAGAAGATCATGATATCGATCTGGGGAGCTCATTCATCGCTTGCTCCTCGAATATTATATAGGTCTCGACAATCGGCCAATCAGAAAGTCCAAAGATCAAGTAAGCTTATTCCAGATGCAGGGAGGTGTATTGGTGGGTTGACTGGGAAGTGTTGAAGAGGAAAAGTCTGGAAGTGTTGTTTTGTTGTAGGTGTGCCGTTCAGATATCGAACTTTGGTTTCTGGCAGATGCTGCGAAACGAAACCAGAAAACTATGACAAGACCAGAACTGACTTTTTTCCGATCAAGCAAGCAAGTTTCTTAACGAACGACGTATGTATGTATGTATGCATGCAGATGCACGAATGAATTAGTGCAACGACGAACTCGGTCCTAGGGGATTAGGATCAACGTAATCGGAACGGGATTCGTATGAAGAAACGTCCAAGTTAAGTCGATGTCGAAAGGTTCGAATATTTTGCCATGGGATGAGGAAAGCTGGCCAGCATGCAATTAGGAGTGTGTGTATTTTCAGCCCGCCTCAATCAATACCGACCAATTTACGCAGACCAGTGTCGCAACCTGGAAGCAGATCCTCGTGTCGGCCCTGTAAGTGCAGTGCTGGGTATGGGTACTGGATATGTGTGTATATGTCGACATTCGGGCCTGGGTTTATCTACTGTATGTATGTACTGAATTTGAAATCAATGTTCAATCATCTTCCATTGATTTTTCCAGCCGCACTGCACAGCACCCACCCCCTTGGCCTAACCTTCCTTGCCCCTGGCTGTCTGATCTGTCCTGTCTTTGTCCTGCCCCACACGATTGGGAGTGGTAGTGCCATAGTAGTCATGGTCAACAAGACAAGACAGGACAGCAGAGACAGACTAGGTGGGATAGCGGAGGGGTGAGCAGCAGTAGCTGGAGCAAATTGAGGATCTGTTTGCCTGTTCGCAGGGCTCGAGAGACGTCCTGGGTAGTCCCAGCGCAGCTCTGCACAGCTTATTTTATTGTGCACTTGCCATTGGTGGACAAGTGAATCAGAAAATACACGCTTCATGCACAGTTCGGTGATGGCCAGCACGGGGCTGCGGCGATGAGCCATGGGAGGCTTTGCCAGTGGACACGAGAGGAGGAAACGAACGAACGAACGAGCGAGCGAGGAGCCAGTAGAGAAGCTAGGAAGGAATGGGAATTCGGGAGGCCGAGGCTTAGGCGTGAGATAGGTGCTGGATGTATTTTTGAGGTCTGTCTGAAGAGCCTAGCCTGATACCGGTGTTTGTTCTGTGTTGATGATGAGCTTTGATGAGCTACTGATGACTGACTGATACCGGTATCCATAGGCACGGACAGGCTCACGGTCAGGATAGAACAGGTTATGATAGGCACGCAGCGACTTGACGTGCCGTGAATTCCTGGGCCGGTCAATAAGCTAAGATGCTTGAGTGTGCATCTGATACCATGGGCCAAGATTAGGTCAGTAAGTGCCATGATGCCACTTAGGCTTCATCCTGCATCTCCTATCCTATCAATATCAATACGATTATCTTGCTGATAAACATGCCATTCCTACAGTATGCGAGTAACTGCCAGCAGTACTGTACAGCACAATACCAGCATCCATGACAGCCATGCCGAAGCTGTGGCCAGAAGCCGTACTGTGCTGATGGTAGGCCATGGCGGGGTGAGAGTAGGATTGTGGTGCACAGCTTGACCTTTGACTTGCTGGGCTGTTGATGGGATGTGACGATTAGGATGTGAGTTAGGGGTGGGCTGCAGCTGTGGCCGGGGCCTCATCCTCATCCCACTGCCTATCCATACCCTTACGGGGTACCCCTGCGCTGCCCGCATCCCCTGTGGCCGACCTGCAGCACGCCAATCTCGAGCCGTCAGCACGGTCCTTGGTCCACTGCCACCACCGATCCATTCCCTAAACAGGCCTAACCCGCTGAAATCTGCCTAAACAGGCTCAACAGGTTCATCCCGAAAGTCCAAAGCTTCCAAACCCAGTACCATTTTAGTCCGCGCGCACGCAAACAAATCCCCTAGCTCAGGCACTATCCTCATAGTAAGTCCTCCATCTACCTCCACCCTGCCCTACCCCTACCGTCTTGTCTTTGACCGTTGCCCTGCCCTGGCCATGTTTGCTTGATTTGATTCCACACCATATGGATGGATATGATCTTCCCTAGGGCCGGCGGCGGGCGGGCTGCGGCAAAAATAAAGTTTTGACTCTGTTCAACTCTACCTTACTGTGCATTGCATTCCATGGGAAGAATAGTTATGATAGATGCGTAAGTTCAGTGCTGTACAGTACGGATCGTGCTACTACAACGCTAGAGCGAACGTCTATTGAACTTTATCTTGCATTTGTTGACTCGATTTGCCGCAATTCTACGTCCTTAGACTTACCGAGACGTTCAAGTACCTCGTTCTAGTTCCCAGCAGTACTTGCTAGTGTACGTAGCGTATCAAGTCGCCGAATCTTGTTGTTTTAGCTTTGACTTTGGCTTGTTTGTTCGGCTCGTTTCCGAGATCTTAGTCTCTACCTCGCGTTCGCTTTCCATTTAGGCTTCTAGCGTAGTAGTGCAGTATCAGACAACCGGGACAAACGCTTATATTTCAGCGAGAAAGAAGTCAAGCAGTCAATTAGTCGGTTAGTGTTGAAATCGCGAGTGCAGTATAGTAGTGCGGGTTCGTGCTACAGTACACTGATAATTGTGACTGCGACGGTTCGCGGGATGGTGCTCTGCCCAATTATCCCCATAGTACCGACCCGGATGTACGTCGTGATACATGCACCATGCGGATGAAAGAGCAATGCTTGGGACTTTGGTCATTGGCCAGCCAGCATTGAAGTGGCTATCTACAGGGGAATGCAATGAAGACAATTGGAATTGTTCTGATATTGACTTCACCCGGACCCGACTTCAACGCGAAGGATCCGGCATATCAATCTCTCCATGAGTTCATCCCAACCCATGTTTTGATAGACGGAAAACTTCTACTCTACATCCGAGCACTCTAGTATTTGCGACACAGGTTAAAGTGTTTGAATCAAGCAAGTGCTCTTGACCCGGCGAGATTGCCTATGATTGAGAAGAAATTATGGAGGGGAACGTGGGAGTACAAAAATAGGTCTCACGCATCCCACATTGTTCCCGAGCCAAGGAGAGAATCCCGCGCGCATGGCATCACGGTCCCAAGACGCAGCCGCCCAGCCCAATATTCTGATCTTTTCTGCTGTACCTACCTGTTGCGGCGAGGTTTGAAGCTGTACTCCGTGGCAGGCAGCGAAGCTACAGTGCTTCCCTTGGAACTGTACTGTGCCCGTCAGCCGGAGGCTGGGGAAGGGAACACAGATATCAGAGACTCGCGCGTCTGCAACGTGAGGCCAAACCTCCAAGCGAACATGGCAACTCGTGATGCACAAATAATGCGGAGAGTTGTCGTGGTAACGGATTGGCAGAGGAACACTTATCGTCGATGTTATGCCATGACTGCATCTCTGATTCTTACCATCCCATCGCTGTACTTGCCAAATGTGCTCAGGTTCCGTCGTCAATTCACTAGGTCCGACAGCCTACTTGCCTCCACTTAGCTACTCACTACTGCGGCAAAGCATGCCGTAAGTGTAAGTGCGCTCGGAAGCGTCGAGCTACGGTGTAGTAGCCGATTCAAGGTTGTCGATCTCGGCGTAAGATACGAGCATCTGCCGCCGGTTTCGGTATTCCAACGCATGTGCATTCTGAGTTGGCGTTGGTGTCCGGTGTCTGACGAGAAGCCTGCGTAGAGCGGATGAATCAAGAGAAGGATGCAAAATAAGGATCGCCGAGTAAGCCGGTCGGTCATGACATGGGCAAGTCAGCCTCCTGCTTTGCCAACATCAATATTTGTTGTTGCAACACCTTTGTCCTCATCTGACGATGCTTCTTACGATCTAGATCACGATCCCTCATCTTAATATCAATCTCGATAAGAGATCTGATCTCATCTGCCATCTGCAATGCCGCATTCATTCTCCCATTCAATTGGCGACGTGAGCGCAACGTACAGAGTAGATATCGAAGTCGATCTACAGGTACTGGGATAACTTCTCAAGATCTGACTAATTCGTTCATTCCTATGTATGTCCCAGGTACCAGCAGCAATCAGCAAGTGCGGTGGCAAGGTTGGGGCTCTCTGCTCTGACCTGTCTCCGTACTTACCTTCCCGCGCTCCTAGTGGACCGAGAGAACTGTGCATACGAAGGCACGAACAGGAATCAAAAACGCTGGCTTCTGGAGCCACAATCGAAGACCGACCATCAGTAAGCCACAGTCATCTGTGCAGAAGCCGAGCCATCCCAGGCGAGGACACAAGAGTCGGGTCAGTCAGTCGTTGGCATCGCCAAGCTGACGTTGATACTGAAGCGGCGATGTCTTATTCCATTCCTTGTACAATGTACATGTACCTCTCACTGCATCTGCGTGCATTTTTTTGTTGGTGCGGATGCGGCGTTATCGTTTGGTTTGTCGTATCTGCGAGCCTCTCCTCATGCTTGACGTGTCGTGTTGTTCCATTCTGTTGTTCCTCCCGCATCCTTATTCGCTCCTCACTCCAGCTCGCTCTTCGACCACTCAGCGACGACCACCTCTAAACAGGACCCCTCATCGGATTTCGGCTTGCAGTAGAATGGTTGCAGTCGATCTTGGCAAGGTTCTCTAAAGCTCGTCAGCCTTACCGTAGCGTTCCCTGCGATTAATTCAAGCGAAGGAGGCGATTCCAAGCCGGCAAGAAATAATAATAGAACAAGAGTTTAGTACTCACCACCCGAATGATAGCGACAAAGCTTGGCACCACCACCTCTTCATAATTCTTGGTGGTGTGGTGTGGTGTGGTGTGGTCGACAATAATCCTCGACTGGACTCATCGGGATATTGACAGGCACCTGCTCTCACACTTTTTCTGTGGGCTCACACGCCTCAAATTTCAGATTCATTGCTTCATGTCTCGAATTCAAACCGAAAGGAAGAACTCAGCGCAGGAAATTGCAGTCGTATTTCAATTTAAGTTCATCCAATATTTTGAGTGATTGAGCATCCTCGAGTCCCTCGAGAATATATAACTGGGCCTCTCAGAGAGTAGAGAGTACGTTCGGACCTATGAAACACGACGGAGCCCCTAGTCGGACTTCCGAATTATCCAGATTGAGTGCTCTTTGGACATTCTCTATTCTTGCTTCGTATGTCCAGCTCAGATCACGGGTTAATCAGGGGAATTTGAGCAGTGCGAACGTCGGCGCTTTCAAGTTCGTGATCGCCGATGCATGGTTGTCACGGTGATGGTGGTGGCGTGATGTGATACTGGACGTTACGGTATCGGTATCATCAAATGCACTCTACGGTCTTGTACGCATGTACGTGGGTGGCTAGGTAAATTCTACTCACTGGAAGCACAGCCGCGGCCGAACCAGCAAGTGCTGCGCTGTGATTACAAAGCACGCAATATTTTCAGTTGCAGTAAGTATTGCAGGAGTGCTTGCAGGACTATTTCTCCTCCATGTGAATAGGAATGCGTGAGAATGGAAGTGCGTGATTGAGCGGATTATCGATTTTCTGGTGTGGTTCTCAGGCTACACCGCTGTGTTGCGGGGTGGTCACTGGTGATCTATTCCATACTCAGACAGTACAACTCAGCACAGTAATGTCGTATCGTACTCCGCAACCAGCTTGAAGTCTGCAAGAGACGACAGATTTCGGAGCTTATTCGACTTGCAGTCTGCATGCATACTCCTCCACTTGACATGCACAAATATTTTTCTACTGCCGAGGGTCAGCGGTGAAAGTAGGAGATATACGAGACGTTTGCAAAGTAATCATTCTTGTCCAGTCAGCCAGTTGGCAATGAAGATACAATGGAAAAAGTCACTCTTGATGCATATGTTCCTTATCTCTTGAATTTTACAATTCCCGGCCTCTTTGGCTTCTATTTGTCTTCAGCCAGTGAGACAGACCTGCATAATCAAGACGTTTACTTGCTTCCACTGGCGTGAAAACAACTGTGCCTCTGGGCCAGAAGTCTCAGACTACTGAAAAATTCCCTTACCCCTTACTTCAAGTGGAGGCTCAAAAGGAGATAACATATGCAGACCCCAGAGACGTGGAGAAGATTCAGCACTTCAGCTAACATCTCGCGAGGGAACTTGACCCGAGCCTGAGATATCGCGGTAATGATCGCCAGCATCGGAGATCCTTTTTGATTGAGTTCCACCTCCACATTCTCAGTCACTCAGGATTCAGCCAGCGCTGGTTCAGCTTCAAGACATCCGGAATTGAAGTGGACTGGACTGCATTCCGATCGGGAATTCGGGAGCTAATGAACAAGTGTCCTGTCGGAAGAGCTTACACTCCGTTCCATAGATAGCGGATCCGGATTCGATCCCGGATCGTCACTGTCAACATTTTGGGCTCTTGGTGTTTTGCCCGGATTGCGCATGGGGAAGTCCGGCATGTGACATGTATCTCGCATCTCGCTTGCGGTGTTGATGGAGGTCCCTCACTCAGGAGTGCAGCACTAGACCTGCGCTGTGATGCCGTGACACGAATTCACGGAATCCGGGGATGAACAGGCATTTGGAAAGGGGATGAAAGGGGATGAAATACATCCCTAGGAAAGATACACCGTGCTGGGTATCGAATATGGAATATAAGAGGTTCACATGCAGCCTCTCGAAACACTGTAGTTACTACAACTCCACAGACAGAACAGCTGAACCACCTTGATACCTGCAAGAACAACTCGCCTATCCGCTCACATCATCTCCAAAGCCGCAGGAAAGAAGCAAAGCAAAGCCAGCAAGCAAGCAAGCGGTCAGAATGCCACCTAGCGCCACCGAAACGCTCGTCGAGCAACCAATCTCCTCGCCGACTCCATCGTCAACATACAGCTATGAGACTACACGCTCTACCCATTGGGGACCTCTAGCTGGCAAAGTTGCACTCATCACCGGCTCGGGTCGCGGAATCGGCAAAGGCATCGCATTGGAACTTGGCGCTCGAGGAGCCTCCGTGGTCATCAACTATGCGAAGAGTGCTGCGAAGGCTGAAGGGGTCGTTGCGGAGATTATCAGAGGAGGAAGCAAAGCGATCGCTCTGCGTGCCGATGTCAGCAAGCCAGAGGAGATCATCAAGATGTTTGAGGATGCGTATGCGCATTTTGGTAGGATCGACTTTGTAATTTCGAATTCTGGAACGGAAGTCTGTAAGTGTTGATGCGTGATAAATTATCCCTTTTGGGATTTTTGGCGACAGGGAAGAGGCTGAGACAATGTTTTACATTTATTTGGGAGGACAATGCTCGGAAATTTGCTGATTGTTCCTTTTTCTAGGGTTCAAGGAGGAAGATGTGACTCCAGCTGATTTTGACTACATCTTTAATATCAACTGCCGTGGACAATTCTTTGTTGCCCAGCAAGGTGAGTTCACAGTACTCTTCCCATCAGAGCCTCGATCCTCCGCTGTGAACGTTCACTGATATCAAGATACAAGGCCTCAAGTACTGCGGACGCGGAGGTAGGATTATCCTTATGTCCTCTGTAGCAGCCACTATGAGCGGGATACCCAATCACGCTTTGTACGCGGGTAGCAAAGCCGCAGTCGAAGGATTCACACGTTCCTTCTCCGTAGACTGCGGCGAGAAAGGAATTACGGTAAATGCCATTGCCCCGGGCGGGATCAAGACCGACATGTTTGATGAGAACGCTTGGCATTATGTACCCAAAGGGTATCCAGGCATGCCGATGGAGATCATCGAGGCGGGACTTGCCAGCCAGACGCCTCTCAAGAGGTGCGGTCTGACTTCTGATATTGCAAAGGCCGTTGCGCTATTGGTCAGCCCAGACAGTGAGTGGATTAATGGTAAGTCACTTACTTCTCTTTACATCAATATACCTCACCGAGTGTGATACCCATCCCACGACTGCAGCCGAAGGCTTGGGGAAATGTTCGGCCTGATTTGTCTTCAATTCATTCGACTCGATTACCGTTCCAACGCCTCAATATTGAATATCACGCTGACTGGGTGGTTTGCATACAGGCCAAGTCATAAAGCTCAGTGGAGGAGCAGTGGCGTAACTTTTCCATCCAATTTGGGCAGCGGCAACTTCAAGACGGCATGAAATGTCCCTTGGCTTGCAGCTTATCGTCTGATGATAAAGGCTCGCAACTGGGTATTCTCCAGTGTGGAGCGATGGACGTATGAGCAAGGAGCAATTCTTCTTTTCTGGCAGACGGAATTGGTTGGGGGTTACGTGGGGGAGTCGGAGGTGCTGAGCTTTGGCTTGCATAGTGGGCTGGTTGCTGATGGAGGGGAATCAGAGAACTTGTGAGGGGCTTGGGTTGGGCGTCTTTTGCAATTGGTGGATATCGTGATGATGGAGGAGTAAGTAATCAGGGCAGCATTTGGACACAGCGCCGACCTACACGTCAGTATCGAGAAAGCGGGACGAGAGGCTGACTTATCTGTCTCGTTTCGTCCCGCGTTGTAGATACAATAGGGTTCTTACTCACTGCTCTCTCATTTCCCCCGCCATGCCATCCACCCGTTTCTCACCCCGTGAAACCTCTCCACACGGAGCATTGCACTTCTCACCAAAAAACCCCACCAGTCCACCACACAACTCGGGCGGGCAGCAGACAAGGCGCGGCCCAAAACATAACCATCAGATCGTTATCCGGGATCGAAAGTCCGTCTCACAGCATGCGATAAGAGTTGGGCAGGGACACGGATCTGTGAGGCTTCGGCCCGGATTGAGAAGTATGGCTGACAGCGGCGTTCAGGTTCAGGGCTCCCAAGACCAGGAAAACAAACCAAGCCGATCCGATTCGGTTGTTGGCAGGGCTGAAGATGCGCTGGAACCAATGGCTCTCTACACCTTCACCACACTGGAATTAGCACATGTCAAGGCCAAGAGCCACCGTCTGAACCTGCTGAAAATAACTGATAGCTCAGCGGGAGTACCTGAAAGAAGTGCTCTCGCTCAGACATCCAGTCAGGGCCTTTCAACTGAACACCGCCTAGTACTATGGGTAAATATCCCTTACTTGTTTGCGTACTAATGAACTGTGAAATTGGACGATGATTCGCCAGAGTACCCTCTTCCTGCGGAATTATCTAGAAGCCGCACAGACGGTGCATGCACATTATTTACAGCATGTACCAAGTAGAATGCTTGGCTTGTTCTTCTAAAACAATCGAAGTTTCTTCTTCCTTGTCTTCTTCTACTTCTTTAGGGATGGGTCCTGTTAGCTGAAGCCGAGAAGTGCAGTGATCGACTACCACTATCTTTTCTGGTTTCCAGAGAGTCAGTGATGGGTCAGTGTGCCGGTCCCAGCAACCGTGCAATTCTCCTAGCAGGCATAAAACCCTGTAATCTTAGACCCCGCCCTTCTGTATTGTCGATCATTACAGCGGAGACGGATCCTGTAAGGTAAGCTACTGTATCAGTAGATCAGATCCGCTAAATGATGTCCAAGTTTCCCTCATGAGCCCAATCCGGCATTCATCCCAAGAAATCATCAGCCAGTCCGCGTCTCACTTCGTTATCCAGCGAGTCACGATGGCGTTCAAAGATACGTCGATACCGTAGAAATTCCTAGAAAGTAAAGCAAATCTACGGAGACTTTTGCTAGTGTATGTAACCTTACTACCTACATTGTGATCACCACCCCACCATGAGTCCCGACCCATGTCCCGCTTTCGCTTTTCCCTTCGTCGGTAAATACCACACTAAGTCGTGATCGCCAAGGCCAAGCTCTTCCCAGGCGTATTCAGCAACGCCTCAAGCTTTCACGGGCCCACGCTACGACGATATAGCCCAGATGCGGCACCTTTGTCATGCTATTTTCGGGGCTTGCTTGCAGGCTTCAAGTCAGATATGCGAGTGGTCGGGCGGTAGGGGGACCCTGTCTTTGAAATCTTAGCTGACTATTTACGAGAGAAAGTTGCCGCAAGGTCCGACTTAGTATTCCGACTTAACGAGATAGAGCTGTACGAAAAGTATGGAAGTCACGGACTTTGGAGAATACGATGCTGATAAGCAAAAACAAAGTGCTTGGATAACTTGCTGAAACCGTCGTAGCGATCTTACGGAATCCCCAGATAGCTGTTTCTCAATACGAAGTCCTGGCACTGGGCATTGACTTCGAAAAGTGGAAATCTCAACAATTGCCATAATCATCCCGCTTTCAAAGCCCGATCGTCAAACTCGAAACATGTGAATGGCTATACTCAAAACGGTGCACACTCAACGGCACAAAAATTCCATGCATGCCCTGTCCTGTCTGTGCTCTGCTATGCTGGCTGTCTCGTCGAAGTACCCCACACATGGCTCAACTGCAGCTGGCATCACGAACGCGGCAAAGATCGACGAAAACAATAGTACCGGCCTTTCAGAAATTCTGCTCATTGAGGTCATAATCGTGAAAATCTAGTCTCAGGACGCCGGAAACGGATATTCCTCCCAAGCCCTGACCACGCCTTTTTCTCCTACAGACAGCTGAGAAGAGCCTCGTCGTCACGACTGCATGAGGATGTACCGCAATACCGGGCATGAAGCCCATACAATTACCAACCCCACAGAATAATATCCCTGCTACTCCTGTAAAGCGGATGGATGAAGATAACGACAGTGTACATTGCTCCCCAGCATGAAAAGTGAGTCAGGCTGAGCTGACGGGACAGAAAAAGAGAAGATGAACAACAAGGTGGAGATGACAGGAGTAGATCCAAAAAGCAGATCATCAAGAAACCGCATTCACAAGAAATTCATCTGATCCATACAGGAGAGAACGAATGAGAACCATTTATCAAATCTGCCAATTATTGAAGCGAACGGTGTAGCGAGATCTCTTATTCATTCAGTCATCAATCATCGAATTACCCCCTCCCCTGCCTCAACCCCACTCAGAAACCCCAATCACTCGATCAGAACTGCGCACCCGTAAAACTCCTCTGCTTCCTCAGCGACTCAAACGTGAAGTCCAGGCTCTGACACAAGTAATTGCTCACCGCACCATGCATACCCGCATCCTCCTCACTATCACTCATCATGCTCGTCTCCTGGAACTTCGCAAACAGCTCCTTCAGCTTCTTCAAATCCCTGAGGATAATCTCCATCTGCAGCCATCTCACGTCTTCATTCGCGACGCGATAGGTCCCGAATGTGAGGGGGAGTTGTTGTAGTTGTCCGCCGCCTTGGCTCGATGTGAGCGCGAAGTAGTTCTTCGATGCATCCTGGTAGATGGAGATGATCCGCCCCAGGATCGTACCCAGGAGCATGGTTCGGAGGCTAGAGCCGGACTTAGACGTGCAGATTGGGCAGTTGAGCATGGTTGAGCAAGTCTCGACTGCGCGCTGGTTGACCGTCAGAATCACGTCGAAAGGAGAAGAAGCAGTGATTGCATCGGAATTGTGAAGTGCCTGCAGGGCCGAGAGACATGTATTGAAGCAGTTGCAGGTTGGGTTTTTGAGTGCGGAATTAGATATGTAGACATTATGGCCCGTGACTGGACCGGGTGCTGAGGCGGAGTAGTCTGGTTGTTCGTACCAGGAAACGAGTGATGGTTGTACAGTAGAAGGATCGACCAACGATTTTGATCGTTGGTGATGTGGATGTTGATGTTGTGTATTGTCAATATATGGAGATGGCAAATCAGTCCGAGGCGAGCTTGTCCAAGAAAATACTGGATCGAAGAGATCTTGGTTGGCCCCATTTTCTCGATCCGAGCGTCCTTCTTCCCCAATAATTGGTATTGTTGTAGAGGATATCGAATGTCTGTGAGATATCGAAGCATCGGGAGACCCTAACATCGACGACCAGTCTTGCTCCATCCCATATGAATTCGTGTGCTCGACATCAATGCTCGTCGACGGTGTCGGATACTGATTTGCAGATTCCTCCTGCCTCGATACCTCCTTTGACTGACGTTTGTGACTGGCGTCGGATTTGGGTTTGCCTGCTCGAGACGATGGAGAGTACTTGCAATCAGCGCCGCAGGCCAGACATCGTGAACAAATTGGCCGGGCCTTGCTGCATTTAACCTTTGCAAGGAAGCATGTGTCGCAGGACGCCCGCAATTTGGAGTATCGAGGTTTGGAACTTTCGCTTTTTGCCGGACCATACATCCCGGCGTTGGTGGTGGAAAATTAATCTTTATAAATTAAATCTGGTGAAGCTTGACCAGGTCCTGGGTACCGAGGCTGGAGCTATACAGCTGCAAGTGAACGAGTGGGGGGTAGAATTTAGGAGAAACCTCCGGAGGTGGGAGGATGGCAAGCGCTGGGTATTGTACTGCTCGAAAAGAACTCAATTTCTTGAGGAATTTGATAGACAGAAACGAAAGTATTGAACATGCTAAACAAAGTCAATCGAGAGATCTTGCGTTGTCAGGGAAGTTGAAGCAAGCTATGTGTAAGAGCACGAAGAGTAAGAGGAGAGGCAGAGCAGGGTTGGGAGAAAGAAGAAGGATCGACGACTTGGACGTGTACGGGATGCGATCGCCCTCCAGAGAGCAGTATCAGGCCGTAATAATTAATGATCCTCATCTCTGCAGCCTGCACTACGCTGGACTGCCTGCAGTCGTATGAGTACAAGGCTTTTCGCTTAGTGAACCAGGTCTTGGGTGGAAGGGAAAAGGGAAAGGGACCCTAGCTGGATGAGAATAGGACCCTTCAATCCATGGGTCTGCATCTGTGTGGTGTCCGGGGTATATCTCGATCCTACTGTAGGGTCGCTGTAATTGTGCCGCCCTAGGGGAGCTGCAGGTGAGGCGTGCAGCAGAATGAGCCATCCCGATACATGACATGATTATGGAGTCAAAAAGGATGGCTGGCTTGTTGCCAATTGCTTTGTTGGCTCCTTTCTTCTCCTCTCCCCTTACTGCTCCGCCATTATGGAAGTAGGTGCTGGCCGTACCTTTCCCTCATCCCATCCACGCGATGAGAAACTTCGGACGTCCGAAAGGCCAAGGAAAGGTGGTGAGCGACATCAGATATGGGGATCGTGTGCGAGTAGTGAGAGTGAGTTGGCGAGTGAGGGGTGGCGAGGCTGCAAGCAGCTGTCAGCCTCCTTGGTCTAGGGTGTGACTTGGCTAGAAGTGCCTCATGGCCTATAGTGCCGCGGAAGCATAGTATGTGGCGTTCTTTGAGTACCTCTTCATCCGGAGTAGAGAGGAGGGGAATATGGGTAGCTCGTGGTTGATTGGCCTGTCACACCGCACTGCAAGTGAGAATATACGGTATTCCCCACTGACCCCACGGAGGCTACAGCCAACGAATGCACTCAAGCGCCCACGAATGTCTTCGAAAATTGCCTTATCTGGACGCCGAGTCAGAGGCTTGTTCAACAACAGCAGTGGGCTGACCCAAATCGTCCCGAGGGCGAGCTGTTGATGTCGCTGTATTCTAGTCTCCTGCCCTAGGTTGCTTCGTTCCGTAACAAGAAGATACGGTGCACCGCAGGAAAGAGGTACATAGATACTTAGCGTGTACCTTAGTAACAAACACCCATCTCTTCTCTTCTCCCGCGTCTTCGGGGTCATGGTCTTGGTAGCCGAACAGGCACGCTGCATAGCGGAAGAGCAGCAGTAGGACCGTATAGACGAACGCTTATGCTCGTAGTGGTGGTGTGTAAGTGGTGTCAAGTAACGTGTACACTTGCTGGATCGGATGCAGTCTCGTAGAAGTGCAGTAATCTTAACTCACAGTACGAAGTAAGGTGGGCTGGATGATGCTGGATGATGCACCTTGACACCATGCGGCAGGTCTGCACAACGGCATGAGCCACTAAAAGCCACAACTGTTATCGCTAAACGAGTGCCCAGGATAGCCGTCAGCACCCATTACAGGGAATCCCTAGCGACCATGTGCGCTGCAATGTGCCTCTCAGGTCATTATCCGTGACCACAACAGCGCATGGTCAGCGGGTGGCTGCGTAATGTACAGAATGGTCTACATGGACTTCACGAACCGGTGGTGGAACAGAACATTGTACCGAAGCGACCACAACACCACGCTTTCACATGTTCTACTCGCACTTGCGGTACGATATCGTGCAATGCTGCCCACGAGGGAATAAGGCCAAGACAAGTCGGTACTGTGACACAACACTGGTACGCAGGTGCTCACAAGCACATGAAAAAGAGCGAGTCCAAGATGTAAGTGTAACACGAGAACCACAATCAATGAGTCATGATATTAGAGAAGAAGTCTGAATAGAGTAATGACATAGCATTGGTAAGTACATTGTAGCCGCACAAAACGCACGTAAAAACAGTAGATAATAAAAGGACAAAATAAACATTCTGAACCAGTGACCCCATCCATCCATGTCCCGTTCCGTCTCGTCCCGGATATGACATGAAATGGGGAAAAAAAGGAGACCCAAAACCCCGATATCTGGTGCATTAAAATGAACGACTAACTATCCGACTAACTCATTACACTACAGCGTTCATCGCATCTCTAATTATGTCTCCTAATGTGCCAACCTATTTCTCGTAGTCAGCATTGAAGATCGTAGACCCACTGAGGGGAATTAGGAAGGGGACGGAGATTACTCACATATGGCTTCTTCATCATCGAGAAATGGTTTCCGGGCAAGTGCTTACACTCGAACTTCTTGGGGTTGAGATATTTGTCCCACAGGTTGGGTCCGAAGTCCGTTCTGTTGTCTAACAAGAATTGGGCGTGGCCGTAAGGGAAAGGGTCGGGTCGAGGATCCGAAGGGAGCTTGCATACACCATCTTCACACCAGATGGCAGTCACGTGTGGGCTCTTCTCAGGATCAATGATTTCTGCCGAGTAGTTCGAAAGAGCATTGACTGAGGCTGCAAAGTGGGGGAGGAGCCAGGCTGGGAGCTTGGAGAAGTCTCCGTCTCCTAGGAGACCAATGGAGGCGAACCATCGATGCAGCGAAGATGGTAGAGGCTCGATGATATCGGGACATGGTGAGTCGATGAGAATGAGTTTCTCAACAGTCTCACCTGCCTTTGTGAGCTGGTTCACTGCTTCGAAGGCAATGACACCTCCTGCACTCCAACCAGCGAGCATGTAAGGTCCCGTGGGTTGACGTCTCTGCATCTCGGTGATGAAGGCCGAGGCCATACCAATGACACCACATTTGTACTCCTCAGGTACCTTCATGTACGGAGAGTTCAGTCCGAAGACAGCAACATCGGAAGAGAGATCCGGGATGTCCACGTACGACGTCGCAGATCCGCCTCCATCAGGAATCATCCACAGGTTCTTCGTTGCTCGTCTTGCGTTGCCTTGGAGAAGGACCGAAGTCGCGAAACGTTGAGGTGGGAAGACAGTAGTAGAAGTGACTGTGCTCTCAACGCGCTTTGAGACAGTCATTGACACGACAGGCTTTGCTGGTTCACCGATGTTCAGACTTCGCTTGATGTCTCGGATCGATTGATTGACGGTAAGCAGATCGGCAGGAAGCGACATGTCGGTCTTCTCGCGCAGACGGCCTAAAATCGATAGACTCATCAGTGAATCCATTCCAAGTGTAGACAGATCGACTGTGTCTGCAATCTCCTCGATATCAACACCCATCTCCTCAGCAATGGTCGTGCGGATGATATCGCCAAGACTTTCGTCCTTGTTCTCCTCAACAGGGGTATCATCGAGAGGAGTGGTGACATTGGAGTCGTCGACGAGATCTGGCGTGGACTTGTCTTCGAGAGATGAATGGCTGCGAGTGTCGCTGGAGTCGGAACTCGGGATGGCAGTCTCAAACTTGCTGAGGAAAGCCTTAAAAGATCCAATCGTTGGGTGGTCGTTGAAGTCGTGAGAATGAACATCAATCTCAAGTTCTTCCCTCATGCGTCCACTGACTGTAAGTGACATCAAAGAGTCGACGCCAAGGTCGGTGAAGCCGATGTTGTCCACAAGCTCATCAATACCCACGCCAACTTCGGCAGCGAGGATATCGAGTGCCTTGGCGCAGACTGAGATCAACTTCTTGTTGACAGTAGCGATGTTGGCCATGGTGACTTGAGCTGTCTTCGACTGCTTCGCTGGTGCTGCTTTGATGGCTGCTGGTGTTGACTTGACTGGTGCAGCCTTAGCACCCCCAATCGGGGGCAAGAACATGTTCAGGACCTTTCGGGGAATGCACTGGAACTTCAAGCACCCGACCATTCCAACGATTCTGTCACCATCGAAGATGTAGACATCACCAGCAAGAACCTTGCCTTCCTCGGGTTGCATCTTGACGTACGCGCGGTATGTCTTGTCCTGAGAGAGGGGCTCGGCAAATCGCAAGGATTCCCAACCGTGAGAGATGTAAACATTCTCGCGAGAGTCAACAGCATCAGACCCATTGACGATAAAACCAGAGATGTGCGCAAGACTGTCGATCCAGTATGGACTGACTTTGAAGTTGCCATCCTTCTCGCTTGTCTGGAAGTTGACCTTGGATGTGGCCTCGAAGTTCTCGCTGTGAAGAATGACTTCCTCCATACCGCGATATCTTGGGTTGTAATCCACCAAGGCAGCGAAGAGCTTGTAAGCCAAGCCGCGGCCGATCTTGTGAGCACGACCATCTTGCTCGGCATCCTTGAGCCAGTCAACACGAGATTGGATAAGGTATGCTGTGCGTTGCCATTCGGCGAGGTAATCTGTGGTATTGCCGAAGATGACTTCACAGATGCCGTGCTCAACCTTGTCCTTGTCGGTTCCAGTGGAGAACACGAGATCAGCTTTACCTGCAGCGACGTCCACTGTGGCAATGACTCGGAGGATCTGGCTTGCTCCATCTGGTCGTGCAATGAGTGGCTTGGGATTCTTCATGTTGCTGACGTTGATGCCAAGGTCGGTAGCATCCGGCCGAATGAGTCGGTATGCATATTCACTAAGAGTGATGGCCATATCCCCATACAAAGACTAGTAATGTTAGCCAATCCCAAAAATACAAAGAGAATAAGATACGTACCGATGGGCAAAGCATAGCTCCATTCACTTGATGTCCAGTGACAACGCCTCTGAGGCCGGCTTCAGCCAAATCAGACTCAGCACAGAGCACAGCCATTTCATCCTTGACAAATTCACTGGTGATTTTCTGCACAGAAGTTGTGGATAATTTCGGCTTGGTGTCCTCGAGGAGGGGTGTCAGCTTCGCACCACTGCCCTTTGTCAGACACCAATCGCCCTCGTACTGGATCCAGTAGTTCTTGTCATCAAACGAATAGGTTGGCAAATCGAGGAGGTGCACTGAGTCATTGAAGTCTCTGTGGTACTCGTTCCAGTCAACGTTGAGACCGGCAGTGTGCATTGTGCACAAGCTGCTGCTGAGTGTCTTGTATGCGCTCTCATTTCTGCGAAGTGAGGGTGCGATTATGGTAGAAATATCGAGCGTTGCCTTGACCATATTCGAACAGACAGGGTGAGGACCAACTTCCATCCAGACAGTCTTGTCGTCTGTGGCTCCAGAGATCTGAGCAGAGAGAAGTCCACTGGCAAAATTGACAGGATTGCGCGCATGGTTGCGAAGGTACTCGGCGTCGATGACTTCCGGTTCGTTGAGCATCCTGCCCAGTACCGAAGAGATGAGTGGTACTGTCTCCTTGCCAAAGTTTACTGATTCGGCAGCTCTTTGGAAGTCATCGAGGATTGGATCGACTTGGGCAGAGTGGAACGCGAACGGCACCTTGAGTTGAGTGCACTTGAACCCGGCGTTGGTGAGCAAGTCTGCAACTCCAGCCATTTCAGCAGCTTCTCCGCTGAAAACCGTCTCGCGACTACTGTTATTGCAAGCGACATTAACCTCGCGGTTCTTGAGAGCCTCGGTGACAGCTGCCGTTGGTCCTTGGACGGCAAGCATGAAATGCGTGCCTGGTGTACACTTTTGAACCAGCAACTGGGCTCTGGTGCCGACGAGGTAGATAGTGTCGCTAGCGGAGAGGATCCCGGATACGTTGAGAGCAGCATACTCTCCGAGGCTGTGGCCCAGCACAACGGCCGGCTTGATACCCCACGAATCCCAAAGTCTTGCCATGGCCATCTCGACACAAACAATTCCGATTTGTACAACAACAGGCGATAAAGTCTGAACGTCTGCTGCACTGCCATCTAATAATGGTATGAAAGAAGGAAATCCGTGTATAATGGCGATCTTATCGAACTCATCAATCGTCGTTCTGAATAGTGTGCTGGTTTCGTACAGTTCCTTGCCCATGGCGGCGTAGTGGGACCCTTGTCCGGTAAAGAGGAAAGCGACCTTTGGAGGCTCAGGGAGGACCGGAACGAAGTTCTCGTGGAGTTTGGATCCCAGTATCGCTTGGACTTCTCCAATGTCTGTCGCAGTGATGGACATTCTCCAGTTATGCTGGATACGACGAGCTGTAGTCGTGTATGCTAAGTCGGAGAGAGAAGTTGCTGGGTTCTGGGCCAGATAGCCCATCAGGCGTTCAGCATTTCTGAGCATCGCTGATTTGGACTTTGCAGTGACAGTGACCACATGGGTCGATCGAGGGTCGATGACGGCCCGCTTCAACGCTGGGGCTTCCTCAAGTAGCAATCCGGTATTACCGCCAGCAGCACTGAAGTTGTTAACGAAGATGCGTCGAGGTGCATTTGTTCTCTTCCTGAGAGGAGTTTTGTGGAATGCGATGTGCACATTTCGTTCTGCCAGATCTGATGGGAAGCCTTTGTTGATAGTATTCTTGATACCGACGTGGGGTGGAATGGCATTCTTTTGTAGCATCATCAACACTTTGATCAGTGCAGTGACACCAGAAGCTGCTTCACCATGACCCACGTTCGCTTTGACTGCACCAAGATACAATGGCTGCTCAGCCGTCCTCTTGCGATCAGCGGGCGCGAAAACGTTGGTGACCGATCGCATTTCGGTGCCGTCTCCAGCTTGTGTACCAGTGCCATGCATCTCAACATAGTCGATATCGAGTGGATCAACACCAGCTTTGGCGAGAATGCTTCGGTAAAGAATTTCTTGAGTTCCACCATGGGGATGTGTGATAGAGATGGCATCGGCCGAGTGGTTTGTCGCGGTGCCAAGAATCACGGCGAGCACATTGTCCTTACTTAAATTGTGTCAGTGAGATCACCTTCATTTTTGAACGGTAGACTTACTCGGCCAAGGCATCCTCCAATCTCTTCACAATAACAGTGCCAACAGCATCTGCTCTGCAGTATCCATCAGCATCGTTATCGAATGTGGCGCAAGGTCCTGTCTTGGAAAGAAACTGTCCTCGACTGAGACCTGCGAAAATATCCGAGTTGGTCATGCAGGATACACCGCCCACAATGGCCGTGTCACAATCGTTGGCCCACAATGATGTGCAAGCCAACTGGATTGCTGCGGCACTCGATGAGCACGCTGTGTCGATGCTGAAGGACGGGCCAGAAAAACCGAAATGGTAGTTGATTCTGCCCGGGCCGAAGGCTCGTACACCACCAGTGATGAAGTAGGTATCAACGTCCTGAGCGGCGTTGATCTCTCGCCAGTCGTCACTAGTCTGTCCGTAGAAGGTACCGATACGGTCCAGCTTCGTCGAGCGAGTGCGGTTGGGGACGTATCCAGCCATCTCCAATGCCTCAAATGCTGTCACGAGAGAAAGTCTTTGCATGGGATCCGTTTGAAAAGCCTCTCTCGGTGACATGTTGAAGAATCTGGGGTCAAAGAGACCAGGGTTCTCGATCCAGCATCCATATGGTGTATGACTTGTGTTCCTCGCTTTGCCGGTCGGATCTGTATGTGTCTTTACATCGAAGCGGTCTTTGGGAACCTCTCTGTGGACGTCAAGACCCTTCTCGAGCAACTCCCACAGTTTCTCGTGGCTGGCAGCATCTGGAAACCTGCCTGCCATCCCGACGATGGCGAGCTTGCATCTTCCATTTGATCCATTTGCGAAATTACTCGAGGTGGGACTCGGCTGCTTTGTTGATGATGGAGCTCTTCTGAGAATTATATCGAGGTCTGTTTGTGCTTTGAGGGTGGTCGCCAGGCTGTTGGCAGCTTTTGTAGGGCCTATCTAGAGTAAGCGCATGCACCTGATATGATCAAGATTGGTTGGAGATATCAATTAGGTAATGGGGAGAGTCGCTTTCGCTTACCGAAGGGAATCACTAGACACTTGGGCCCTCGGTAATTCTGTGCCTTCATCACACAGCCATGAACGACCTTGTGGAATTGTAATGGCTCGGTGAGGATGTCACGAAGCACTGCTTGAAGTAAGGAGATTGAAGTTTCTTCCGAGTACCAAGTGCCTGTTCTACAGGACATCACTGGATTCCTTGGCTTGGCCTGTCCCAAGACTCTCTGCACGTGTGAGTCTCCAAGACGAAGAATCTTGTCGGCATCGATGGAAGAGTGGAGATGAGCTGCATGGTAAGGGCCATGAACCGGAATCGGGATCGGCTTTGCCTCGAAATTGTGGAATGCAAATAAAGATTTGAGGCTGGCAGGTGGTCCACTGATCGCGATCGAGCTGCTGGTGATTGCACTGATGTACACGTGATTGGCCGATGGAACACCCTGTCAAAATTAGACGACGTCCAAGCGAACGCTGGATTTACTCACAACTTGATTATGGAAGAGGTCGATAATTGATCTTGTCTCTGCCTCGCCAATTGTTGGTAGGACATATGTCCAGGTTTCCGAGGATTCTGAGTCTTTGTGGAGGCGTTCAGCCAGCGCCGCCACATGTGCTCCAGCCCGAAATGCCATCAAGGCAACCTGGACTGCAATTGGAATGAGACTCGAGAGCGACGGCGAAGATCCGATTGCGGCTGCTGCAAAAAGGCCAGTACATAAGCCGACAAGACATGTCTCCCCAGGTCTCGTAACATCTTCATGAACTTTCTCGGCGCGACTGAAATTGTTAGAGGTGGGCAGAGCTCCGGGAGGGGCACACATAAACTTACTCGATATAGTGGGCTAATTGAGTGATGCACAGCAATGCACTGTCCACTGCCGAGTTCTTGACTTTCCTGACTTGATAGTTTTCGTTCAAGTCCTTGATGCTGGAAAATGGAGGAACTCGTTGACGTTCGATCGATGACAACTGGTCGACCTCGGCACGCAGAGCCGCCCCAATTTGGTCCAGAAAAGAGAGTGTTAAAACGCTGGGGTTGCCATCACGGTAAAATTCGGCCAAGAACCCATGCACTCCCAGTGACTGGTCTCCGAAAAGGAGAAATGCCATTTTGTCTGACATGGTCGAGATCGTCAGGAGATTTGCTGGTACAGAGAAGAGAGAAAGAGGCCCATCTAGGAGGTGTCTCTGGATCCTATATCACACCCGAAAGCTTCAGCTCGAGGTCAGCTCAAATGATGCCACGCTAACATGTGGCTGTTCTATTCCGAGGGTGGTTCGTTCCCGTCTGAGACCTTGTCAGAAATAGCGCCCATGGCTCCTTTCAAATTGATGTAGCCAGCCCCTTGGTGCTTGACCGAAGGCCTTCTATAGGCTCAAAGGCTTTCGGTCACCGAGCCCGGTCATAGTAGGAGGTAACGCTATGCAATTTAGCTCTGCTGATGATACATTTTGGAACAGGACTTAGCCAAGTTTGTTCCATTATCCCAATGAGGCACATGACATCAAGGAGCAGTCTGGAGACGGAATTGGCGTGCATTCGACTTATTGACGGACAGGGAGCTTGATTGGCCTTTTTTTTGTCCGGAGTGAGGTGATCAGGGAGTTCCTTGTGGCCAATGCTGTGGATGGGAATGTATCGCTGTAGATCTATTGGTGCATTGGCCGGATCCGAAAGCGAAACATCGCACAGCAATCAAAGCCGTTGCCAGGAGTTGTATAGTTCAGGTCCGTGTTGAAAATGATGATCCCTCCCGCTAGCGTGGCATAGCTTGGAAACATGTTGTTGTGGTCGTGAAGGTGGATCCTGTGTGCTAGCTTTATCCGTCGGACATCCCCACGGCAGGCCTTCGGGACCATGCAACAATCCTCCCAGGTCACGATACGAGGTCACTAGAAGATGATTAATTCGCTGCAAACAGTCAGTGAAAAGACAAGATAAATTGCGATTGTATTTTCCCAAAGGATCGTATGTCACGGATGGCGGGAGTGACATTGCCTTCCCGCTGCTTCCCTGGGGCCATCCCAATTTGCGTAGATTAGAAGCCCAAGATAGATGAAAACTCATGTAAGGCACGACATGATGCGCACGTTGCCAGCCTGCTACTTCGCTGCATGGCGCCGGTGCAGTGGTGAACCAGAAACGTGGGAGCCGGGAGACTGAAAGTCTGGATAGATGAAACGAAAAAACATGCATAGACGATCAACCGAAATAGAGGATCAATCAAAGCGAGAGCTGGGGCGTAGAACTTTAATCAAGGAGATATATGAAGCCATTCCTGACCATCCGTCTGTGTTGTGATGATTTGGAATCGAGTTCGTCTGATGTTTGCCCCCCTCATGGACTGGTGTTCCGAAATCCCGCCTTCTCCCCTTCACAACTGAAGCACGCACGAGCTCTACCACGGCATCCATCACAACAGATGTTTTCCATCCCCACGATCGTGCCGCAATTGATAGAGATCAACTTTCGGATGCACACTTGTGGTTTTTGGTCGCCGGAGTATATATGGCGGAGTGGGGATACGCGGAGGCGACGTTTCAAAGACTCACGATGCATACACTGGATGTGTATGTGGGACTCGCCGCGGAGCTAAGCCGCAGATGGAGAGCATTGAGAAGTACTCGAGCACTGAAGCGTGAATACGAACATACCCGTTAAGTACGTGAGTATGCAGCGATGCAGCAATTCAATGTCAAACATAAAACGCATCGAGCAAAATGATGTTCGATTTTGAATTATCCAATAACATTAACCTTAACAGCCGGCTAACCTACTCCGGCAAGCTTAACCGGGCGCATTAACCTTAAACCGATCCCTGGAATGATCTCATCCACAACTACAACAGTAAGGAAACTCGTGAAGATGGCACACACATGCAACACACCCACAGATGGAAAGAGATCACCGCCGCTATATGTGCCATATGTCCAAGCCCTCTTTGACACATGCAACCAACACGACACCATCAACAGCCGACAAGCAGGCAAGGATTCGAAGGAGATTGCGAGCAGAAATGACAGTGCAGACTGTTATCAGATACTGAGAGATGTACTTGTCGAGTGGGTTATACACGGGACGGGATGATACCCGTCTCACGTATCGCCTTAACCATCTGGATATGGCAGCTCGCAGACAGCCACCTACACACTCCTCTCGTCTCGTTGTCTCCTCCATGCCCCCAAAGACATCGCCACGCTACAAAGCAGGGATTTCGTGCATTCGTTTTGGCAAGGGTGCAGTACGCTCAAATGCCTTCGATGCTTTCACCATTCGCTTGGGAAACGTTGCTCTGTCGACAAGTCAGTACATACGTCAAGATCTACATGGCGAATGAGTCTTACCCTCTGTCTGGAAAGTCCGGAATGGTGTTGGCGCCAGCCATATCCGTCAGATTCCCTGTTTTGCCAGCGGCATTGCCCGCTGTTGGGATGCCTTGAGCATCGCAGTTGGCCTTGTGATCAGCTGGGATGGAGATGCCTCGAAGGGCCTCTGGGGCCTCAATGATCGTTGCTGTCAATCCCAGGATGACGTGCCATTCAATGTGGCAATGGAACAGCCACACTCCTGGGTTGTTGGCCTTGAACCGAATGACGGCGTAGCTGTTGGCATTGACTGAGTATGTGTCGCGCTTGACTGGGACATTGGGAAAATTTCGCCCCTTTCCAGTGTATTTGCCCTTTCCGCTGGAAGGTCTCTCGACTACTTGGAACTGGTGACCATGCAAATGGAAAGGGTGGATAGCTCCATCGAGATTGTTGACCGTGATCTGGACAATCTCGCCTTGCTTCACAATGTATGGGTTGACCGCGCCGTAGATCAGAGGGTTGGTGTTCGATGTCCCTGTGCTGATCGCAGTGAACAAAGAAGGCACTTTCTGTCGGACGTATGTAATGTTGTTGAAGTATGTTCTGAGAGGGGTTAGCTCCGAATTTAGGCGTCTTGCTTTTCGCTCTCTGTTTTACATACCTTGCGATGCCACTCGGGTCCAATTGGAAGTTGAAGTCCAGAGTAATCTCCTTGTCAACCTTCTCTCTGGGTCCGAGCAATGCCTCTCCGTCTTGCGCTACAAGTGTAGCATCGTCAAATGGCTTCCACTTTGGAACAACATAGGCTGGAGCAAGGGCCTTCGCTTCGTCGTAGATGATGTTGCCAGTGACGTTGAAGGGCCATACCGGAGCGACAGCCGTATTGGTGAAGTCCCGATTCATGTCAAGTGAAGCCAAGAAAGCGTAATTTCTTCTGGTAGAAGTTTGTGCCTTCAGTAGTACGGAATACCTCTGAGCTGGAGCAATTCTGAGTTGGTACGCCTCTTTCTTCACGGTGTAACTGCCATCAGCTTCTATGATGTTCATTGGATGGCTGTCAAATTGGATGAGGACCGATGCGAAAGCTGCCATGTTGATCATCTTTATCTTGTACGTCTTGCCGGGGATGAATTTGAAGTTTGCGGTCGTGGACTCATTCACGAGAAGCGCATTTGGGAACGGAGGTGCCCCACGTGGATTGGATGGCGACACCATCGAAGCGATCAATTTTGGGACTTTGTCATGGTACCAATCTGACATTGTGAGAACGAGCTCTTCGTCGTATTGGCCCTTGTATGGGTCCTTTGGATCGTGCACGATCAGGGCACCTGTCTCTATCAGATTTGAATCATCAATTGGATGTCTCTGCCTACCTCTTAAGCCATCTGGGTATTGTCCCTTGTTGTGGGAATGGTACCAGTACGTTCCAGGTCTGTCCAGCTGTTTTCTCTGTCAGCTCCAATCCAATCTCATCATTGTGGCAAGCTTACTATGAAGTCATAAACGAGAGATCCTCCTGGTGGAATCGGGCATTGCGTTACGCCCGAAGGGCCATCTGAGAATTGTGATCCGGGCTGGTCCAGCCCGTGGAAATGAATCGAGGTCGACTCATCCCCAAGTGCATTGTATACGCTGATCACGATCCTGTCTCCAACATCTCCTTCGATGGTAGGGAGCGGGAATTGTCCATTGATGCCGATTACTTGCCTTGTGAAGCCATCAGGAGCGGCGGTCACCCAGCCGATACTCCAAGTATAAGTAACTGTCTTCGCGAAAGCGAAGGTAACCAACGAAAGTATGGTAACGATTGTCTTGAGCATGTTTGCGCGAGTATGAGAATTATTGATTAGAATTAGGAAATGCCACTGCTGCTATTCACACCGAGATCTGGATCTCGAGGGACTTAAGAGAGCTTGCCAGGAGGAGAGCTCCGTCGCTCATCTACTTTTTTTGAGGAGCACCGCCAGGGATTGGGAACCTCGGACTGGACCAAAGCATCTGTGGCTTCTCACATCTGACTATTGACTGCAAGTGAACGCTCATACAGCTGTCATCCGTCCACTTGCTGGGGGAAGTTCCGCGATACAGCAGAAACAGAAGAGATGAGATGTTTTGTGCCTTGCATCAGCCCCGGCCCTACAAATCGCTGAAGGCCAAAGAGAGCTCGATGCACCCCACACATGATAAACAAACGGTGGTACAGTATCCAAAAGCCATCTTTCAGGCGAGCGAGCCTAAAGGTTGAATCAGCGCCACGCTTCCCGTCATTCCATCCTGGCATCACTTCGCCTCTGATAACCGAAATCGGAATCCTTCGATTCCCAAAGTGCTATCAGCCGCATGCAGACTGCCGGAAGACCAGCGAACCCTGAGATGGTCGAATTGTCATTTGCTAGCCTCATGTACAGAAGGCTTTTCTGGCGTTCTGCACTCTTCGGGGCTGGTGGGCTCGGCGCTGCACGGCTCGGTGCTGCAGCGCTCGGTCACAACACGCTGGACACTCTCCCATTATGGCCTCACCGACTTCATGAGAGGAGCAACAAGAGATTATCATAGGAGCAGGAACGAGATTTGTACCAAGAGTTTGACGACATGCGGCTTCTGCGGACAGCTCATAGTGCATAATCCGAAAGCAGTACTTTGGTGCCGAACATACCACCACCAAATTCCCAGCCTCATGGTTCCTTAGCGCCAATCACGACCCCACGGTCAGCCTTGAGACCAGGGAGGTATACCACCAAATTCCTTTCTAGGAGGTACTTGGGGTAAGTTATGTCACCGCCTTTGGGCAGAACATGGGCTGCGACCAACCAGCTATGTTTCCCATGTTCTGCCCAAAGGCGGTGACATAACTTACCCCCAGTACCTCCGTATATTCCGAATTATAGATAGGCTAACCAACTGCAGCGAACACTTGGTTGGGCGATCGTCGGAGAAAATGGCATGTTTGTCACACCGCAGATAAGAATATGTTCGGCCTTGAGGATTGGTGAACTCCACAGCAACTGCCAAATTTCCTAGCCGTCGGACTGGACGAAACTCGAAGTAAACAATCCGCAACTGGAAAGGTAGCATTATGATGAAACAGGTACGCTCAGGAGTGCAGGAGATCGGGTCGCTGGCCGCGCAATCAAGAACTGCCAGAGAAACAGTGAAATGGAAGATATAAGTCGGCGGCTTCTTCTTCTTGGGTTCATTTCCACTGTCCTATTTCTGGCACTTGAAATGCTTCCAATTTTGACGACAAGGCTCTACTAGCACCTCCTTAACACACCAGAATTATGAAGTCCCAATTGGTACTTTTGGCTTGCTTGGGTGCGTGTTTTACCAAGTGCACAGCCTGGGACGAAGGCACTTTTGCTTCATGCGCGGTACGTTACTCGCCTCTTCTAGGACCAACAACGGATGGGTGGCATCTGTGCCACAGGACCACTCCTTACTCCTCCGATATCTCACATCACACCCAACGCTTGCTGACAAGCATCTCACGCCCTGAAGTGGCCCTGCGTGACAAGTTTCCCTAGTCCCGAATGCGATAAGAGCAATTCAGGCTCATGGGAGAGTTGTTTCTGTTCGAATGAGACTTTAATCGCTGAGTTCAATTATTGCTTGGACTCCTCGAGCTGCGCAGACTCCGAGAAAATAGGTAGGATGAAGTCTCACCATCCGCTTCAACCCTCGAAGTCAACACGAGAAATTCTAACAAGGATTCCCTACGGCTAACGCCATTCCCAACCACCAGATGCAACAGAGCTGTGCAGCACCACAGGCGCATATCCATATGCGAGCGCCACTTACTCAGCACACCTCAGCAGTCAATACTCAGAGATAGAGAAATGGTCGACCGAAGGCGGATCCTGGTCTGCCTACCACAGTGGCAGCTACTGGAGCACAAGCGGAACACACACCTGGTACGACAAGGGACCATGGCCAACGGGCACGGCAGGACCATGGGGCTCAGGCTCCTGGCCTGAGGATAAATGTCCTGGGCCGAATTGGCCAGGTTGGACGACGAGCGGCACGTGGGATAAAAGTGAATGGGATGTGGAATGGACGTCTTGGAGCTCTTGGACGGATTGCTCGACGACGACAATCTCAACTACGGTTTCGACGGTCAGTACGACGATAATCGGAACGTTGAGTACGACCGGTGCGAGCGCGCCTGTTCGTCCGACGACGGCAACGGCAACGTTGGTGACCACTTCGACTGCCGTGGCTGGGAGCTTAGTTACAAGTGCTCCTAGTGCATCTGTTTCTGTGGCACCTCTCGAGGAGACGAGTGGATCAGCGGGGTTCTCTGGTGGGAATTTAAAGTCGGTGAGACTTATGGCAATGAGTGCTACACTTGTCGGGATATTCTTGGGAATGGTGATCATGTTCTGAACTTTGAGGAGCACGAGAAGGATTTGTGGCGAAGATTGGATTGTTGGTACACATGGACTGGTGCAAATAATACCCCTCTGGAGTTTATTGACTTTGTGGCATTGGACTCGTACACATAATATATCTTCGATTAGAACACACTCAAACACTCAATCTTGCAATGGCATGTCTCGTATCAGCCTGAATATTCCCGTGTACCATATGCTGAGCAAATCTCCTACCTTGGACATTCTGCAACTTCCCGTTTCCACGAAAAGTCTCTCGAATTGACTCGGTCTCGGCAACCTTCTGACGTCCTGTAAACAGCCGTCTCGGGTCTGAAGCTATCTCAAAGGTAGCGCAACTGAGACTTGGGAGTCAAAGTGCTGGGGAGAATGAGAACGTTGTTTTTCAGATCCATTTTCAGCGTGTTCTGATGATGTTGGTTGATCTAAGGTTTTCCACATGCGGAGAATATTCTCGTCGTGGCACCGGCATAAATTCTCTCAAATATGCTCACTCGGCACGGCTGCCGAAATTGTGGAATTCTTCATGTGCCAGACTACTATGGAAGAATACTTTGACGCAACGACGTCGCTGGTGATGCTGGACTTTAGACGATCTCGGAAAACGACACAGGCGAGCACTCTCACTCTCGGGCCAAGCTGAACACGATACTTTTTGAGTGGTAGAGAAGATGACTGTAATTTCATGTATCAAACAAATTGACATTAGTTCCCGCAACACAAAGTCCTAAACAGCATAGTCAAGATTAGCAGCACCTGACACACGACCCAGCTTAAGATGAGGCAAAGTTAGCAAACGTAAAATCAAAGTCGCATTTGCTGATGATAAAAAGGTCTTCCCCGTACCAGTGAACCTATCCTAGCAGTCAAATCAAATGGTACACCTCTCACCCTTTCCGGGAATTTCAGTGGCATCATACAAAGAGCCATTCATGGTCATAATACGATCGTGCTTTCGCTTCTCGGCTAGAAGGTAAACAAACGCAGCTCACTTCGGATATTACTTATTCAGTTTTGTGGTGGTGTGATCCTACTTTCAAGTACAACATGTAACGTGGACGTTTCATTCATAAAGCTGCATGCGGCTAATGTCTCGACTTTGTGAAGATCCATCAATAGATGAGCTCATTGGAGCTAAGAACCATTTAAAAACATCAACGCCTTTTCGAACCTTGCTATCTGCATCGGGATGCCATATATGGCGAAGATACGGGCGAGTGAGGACTGAACTCAAGAAAGAGACTTTCTGGCAAAGCGAACATGATATTGATCTATTGAGAAATCCTTGTTTATCCATTCGGCTACGATGCCATCACCCATTACACAAACGGGAAATCGCCTCAGTGCTGAATTGCTAACCCTTAATCGCCGAGCAATGACTATGTGCTGGAATTCTGAGACCAAAGCATTCGCAACTAGAGAAACACTCTCGATCAGTGCAATGTCCGAACGCGACTTTTGTGTAAAATGCAAGAAAGACACCGCTACTCCAGGAACATGAACGTCAGTTCGCATATACAAGAAGTTGACATAAAAGGCATCTCGAAACATTACTTGAGGCTAGTCTAGAAGTGTCAAGACTTGGATCAAATCATTTAGAATGTAAAGGCTCCCCAAGCACCCCAAACCTGAAACCAGATCCAGCTGTGCCACAAACCGTTGATCCAGAGATGCACGCAAATTGAAGATAACAACAACGATTCAAGACTCTGAACCTTTAAATCGAGAGCCGCTATTCGTAGCGTGCTGAAAGAGGCTCATCAAGGCCTGGGAACGCACCTTCAAAGCAACACGGACCCTGCCAGCCGTTGACTTTCAACGCCAAGGTGTCAGAAACCCTGCCAGTTCCTTGATATAAACAAGTTGTGTGATCTTTCTGCGTGCAGCAAAGTCCGAGAAACAGACCTCGAGTCTAACTTGAGCCTGCTTGAGCCGCAGAGGCTCAATCGCCACCATAACATGATCTCGCACCACCAAGGCGCGGGGTCACTACTGCAACAACATTGACCACGACTCTCAGATATATATGCAGGGAAAAAGACTGTCAAACGAGATGAACTGCACTAGGAATACGAGCAGCGAACTATCTAATGTAGCAACTTGGACCCTGTGACTATGACATGCATGTGATGGTGAAGTATGCAGGGCAAAAGCTATTAAACCCGACAAGTACGAGAGATATGCAGGAACGAGAATTGTCAAACGTTAGAAGGAAACTATAAATCCAAGCAAAAAACTAAGGTAGCAACTTTGACCTCCAGACTAATTATTACCCGCATGTGTTGGTGAAGTATGCAGGGCAGAAGCTATCATGAGGTCTGAACTCGGAATACGAGCCGAGCTTTGACTTTGAGGGGAGACTAGAATGGACTCTTCCAAAATAGGTTACAATGAAGCTAGAACTAAAGGACTTCAACATTAGCAGGGGCTCAGATCTTCGCAAATTGCCACTTGGCTAAATCACATCATGACAATGACATAAATGTTTCATCTGAGTCAGATGGTTGCTGGAGAAGTACGTTTTCATTCTGTTCTATGTCTGTTCTGTAGACGATGCCTTTCTCATCTACCCTTCCCGAGACTTTATCCCGTTCCCAATGCTATGCTATGCTGTGCAATCGATGCAGTTACAGACACGCTCAAACCCAGCCCCAACACCACGCTATGCTGAATGCAAGAAAACAAAATACAAAAGAAAGCATTCTACAACCAGACAAAATTGCCAATGGCGACGGCACTCATTGCCATAGCCGCGACACCGAACCAACTCCTCGATTCCGGCCTCACCCCCGCACTTGTGCCAGCAGTCAACTGCGCTGTGCTGAGAGAGATTCGTCCTGTAGGTGTGATTCCATTCAATGTATCCGCAACCTCGATGGCCGGTCCAACGTTGAAGAAGTCCACCAAGACAAAGGTCGGCTTGCCTCCCCACTCCGAGTTGCATTGCACCGCATGCGTGCCCAATGCCCCTGTTGTGTTTGTGGCGGCAGAGTTGGTAGTCTCGATGAGCGAGACAGCTGGCACCGTGATGCCAAAAGCCATCTCGGAATATTGGAAGTGGTTCATAAGGGACATGTAGCCGGAGGAGATGGCGGATGCTCCAGTGCCGGAAGAGAGCGATGTAGGACGATCGACTGTGCAGTTGAATCCGTCGGGGGACGTCACATCGTATGGGTTCTCGAACATGTATGTGAACTCGGGCAGGAGATATGGGTATGTGGTGTCGTAGTCGATGCTGGCAATGTAGGTTACCAGACGAGTGTTCGCAGTAATGAGAGTCTGGAGAGTTGGCCAGGTCGCCATGGCAGATGTCGACTCTGGCGTATATCCGTAGGTGGAAATACCGGATGCTTCGAAGACAGTGCCGAACTCTGAAGCCTCAAAGTTGTCTGAGTTGACAAGTAGAATCGAGACGACCTCGTTCGGGTTGGCATCCATCCATGTCTTGATCTTTGATAACCAGCTCTCCAACGATCCGCCGTCCAGTAACGAGCAAGATGTGTGACATAGCTCTAGAGTACCATTCGAGTCATGGACTTGTGCTTGTAGTAACCGGATACCTGCTGACAATGCCACCGTTGCGTTGTAAAATGTATTCCCTGCCACTGAAAATGATGTACTGCTATCTCTTAGGAACGCAACATCGTGCGCACCCATATGTGTGATGTTGTTGTAGTTTCGATTGCAGAGGTCGGGCGAGTTATTGCATGCTACTGTGCTCGTCGAAGCTGCCGCCCGGGTGACAGATGCGGCCGTCGCTGTCGTCGTCGATATGGAGGATGAGGAGAATCCGAACTGTGGTACGGCTTGTGCGAAGCCTGTGAGCGAGAGGATTGCCGCAGAAGCGGTGAATATTGAAGTAAGCATGTTTGCAGTATTGATGTTCTGTGAGAGTTATTCCGACTATCAAGGCTGGATGTATGAAAGTGGGTCTAGGTGCGTGTTTTGATGAGGAAACAGTCGAGCGAATGTCTTCAAGGAAAGAACAGAAAGTAGGAAATAACGGAGACTGGAAACAGATATACGAGGCTGGTATACAAGGAAGTAGAGATAGAAGGATACAAAAGGAAGAGGCTCAGGAGAGAAGTTTGCTCGCACTGCGAGGTTATTACGACGACGAGCAGATCACTGCGCCTCACTGAGGTTGAATTCTCTGGGTCTCTCCCGCAAAATTTGTCGTCAGCAACACGAACTGTCTGGAATCAGTGGACCGGTAGCTCGGGAGAATTGAGATCAAACTGCCAATCAGCAGTCTTGGTGCATCATGAAACCCGCCGGGAAGGCTTGGGCCAGCTTGGTAGAGAGTGCCAATTCAAGGGGTCCTTGGAGTTGCAGGCGGGAGTTGAGGATTCGGAAATGATTTTGGTGGAGAAGATTTGCTGGCAGTTCGTTGCTTTAGTGGAGGAGCAGCGCGGCACTGGGCCACAAGGAGGTTGGTGTGGTGGCTGACAAGCAACAGCCGCCCTATTTTTGGATCCCGGACCTCAGCACTGGCCAGATGTCACCGTTTCACATGATGACGACGACTATCACGAGCAGCATGAATGGATGAATGTCGAAGGCATTACTTGAAGGTAAAGAAGACATCTTGCTCTTGGTCGAAACCTTCGTTGATTGGCGTTTTGCCGACAACAATAATTTGAACAATGGAAGCGCGTGTTCTTTGATGAAAGATGCTCATATTTGTCGAGCTTCCACGAGCCTCAACATTCCAAGGACTTGGCTTTAGGTTCGCCGCGGACGGGATAGGTTTTTTGATGCCCTCCGAGCGTTGGCTACTGAAACTATCCCCTTTGTTCGTTGGACACCTTTGATTATTTGGTTGGATGTCCAGCTATTATTGGTTTCCTGTGCAGATGCTCGTCTTTGTTATTTCTTGGAGAGGAGTCGAGTTTCTTCGGTCACATTGCATCTTAGCCTTTCGGTACTGATTATGCTTGGCTTGACTCAGTTCTTCGTCGCCAGAGCCCTGAAGCTATCAGAAGCGAAGTTTTATTTTCTTCTTTCCAGGTCCTTTCGGGGCCTATCGGATTCGTGCTGGTATTGCGTGAGTCTGGTCTTTTATTTTTTGTTCATCGAAGAATGCAGGTGTCCAGAACATTTTAGGTCTTTTGCAGTTCCACTTTGAAATCGCCTGACGAAAGACGTCGCTGAAATGACGCGGCCTGCTACGCCAGGTGGGCTCTATTTGCACTGTCGATTCTGCTCATCGCGGAACTGTGAGCTTTGTTTGAAACTGAGGCTTTTTGAAGACGGTCTTTTTATTTTACATTCCTTCGAACATTGGTCAACGACGCCAGGGCTAGTCAGTAGTCAGCTCGCTTGTCCCTAACACTTTCTGCCACTGTAAGGCGGGGAAATTCTCATTGAACGCCACTACATCCTTCACGCCAGATCAGAAATGTATGTCGCCATCTAACGATTGTCGGTATCGATTTGGCCGAACCAGTCGTGCCTTTTGAGCGAGACAAGAGGATGGACAAAGGGCGCAGGAACTTCCCGAAATCCAGGTCTTAAGACGAGGCTTACCCGACTGCCCGAACCGCTTCTCCTTTGTACCCAACGCAAAATCCTCAAAGCTCGGAATGACGCCTTGAAATTGTTGAACACTGGAAGAGCTTTGTGTGAACACTTATTGAATACCACGAAGCAGGTGAATCAAACATTCCGTTCACTGTTTGAGTGAATTCCAAACATTTCTGAGATAGTATTATTTTGTTTGACTTCAGGTGATCTCCGGTCCTCGAGCAAGTATGAATATCATCTTTGTTAGTTGGCGACTACCGAGATTCTTTTTGGCGTTTGTTGCGACCTCGGGGAACATCTCACTATGTTTCCGGCCTCTTTGCTGAACTATGCATGCCGGCAAGTGACCACTGGGAGAGCCCCGATGAAGATACCATGGCTTAAGTCAATCGACAGAGTGAAAATCAAAGAATAGCTTGGCTCCCACCCCCCACATAACAAAATCTTGTGTCACAAACTTCCAAGGAGTTACCTTGAAACGTGGTGGCTACTCTATCGACCCTATCGATCTCGACCAAATCGTCCCAGAACAATAGTGATGGCATTTGTGACCAAAAAAAGAGACGCTTCTGGTGGCACGAACGAGACTCCGGCCGATGTTGGCTCTCTTGCCCTACCATGCTTCACAGGCACGAAGATCTACAAAGAGGCGCTGGATGAGGTAAGCAATTCCGAGTCGTAACAGCCCAAATTTTCCCCAGGATTCCTGGTACCCGAATCCAGTGCGGGACACCATTCGAGACATTGACACTTTCTTGTGTAGTTCTGAGGACATTAGATAATCAGCTAACATTCTCGGCACAGATGGACCGAATTCGCGCTGCTCATCGAACACTTGCGCCGACAGGATGTACACCGACCTTCTGTCAGTCTGGTCGAATGACTAGCATCAACGAGCCAAGAGTTGGTCGCGACAGACCAATTGCAGAGATACAACAAGAGGCTCTCGTTCTTGAAAGAGTGCCGAGATCATGGAGTGATCACGTCAGATGAAGAGCTAGTTGAGAGAATCAAAGAAGTCTCGACCCAAATCTCCAACACGGCTATTGTGTCAATTGTCACGGACCGTGATGGCCAGACGAGCGAGGGTCTTGCTGGTGGAACATATCATCAACATATGAAGGAGCTCGAGTACGGCGTGCGAGCTGCTTGGAGGAACTCTCGACGCTGCATAACGCGTTCGGAGCACGAACACTTAACGCGGTGCGACCTCCGAGGAGTACAGTGCAGCCGGGAGATGGCAAGATCAGTTGTCAAAGGCATGCAGAAAGCCTTCAATCGAGGCCACATTTTACCTACAGTTTTTATGTTTCCACCTCGAGCACCAGGAAAGTGTGGCCCTATGATATGGAACTCACAAATCCTAGCGTTCGCTGGATATGAACAAGAGGATGGGTCCATCCTTGGAGACCCAGCTAATGTCGAGCTCACCAAGGGCATGAAAGAGTTCGGTTGGAAGCCTCCAATGGAAAGGTCTCACTGGGATTTCCTTCCACTTATCACCATGGCGGAGAATGATTCCCCGTACATGATGGAACTTCCACTTGAACTGAGAAGAACTGTGCAAATCACACATCCGCGGTACGCAAAACAGTTCCGCGACTTGAACCTCAAATTCGTTGTTGCGCCCGCTCTGATTCGACTCGGGCTTTGATATTGGCGGCAATCAGTACACTGCAAGTCCATTTATTGGATGGTTTATGGGTGAGTTTGATTTCTCGCTTCTTAACCCCTCTGTTTACTTTCATCGTATCACCTGTAGACTCTTCAGCAAGGTCGCACGATATCATTTCAGGAAAGCTGATATGCAACTCAACTTTAGATGCAGAAGTTGGAGATCGAAACCTGGCCGACTCATTCAGATATAATGCTCTTCCAGGCGTTGTCGGCGCGTTGAAGCTAAGCCCTGAACCGGGAACAGCACTTCAAGATCTACCCGAATACATGCAATTAGCTGCTTTAGTAAGTCTAAGCAGATAATCTGAGTCAATTACAGATATTTAATAGTCTCGAGCCCAAGCTGAACTAAATTTCGCTGTTCACTACTCATATCTTCAAGGCCACGTCATGATGATCGACTCTATGACAAGTTCCATTAAATACATGAAGTTCGACAGCGATCGCAAGGATGAGGTGGGATATCCACTTCCCGCAGCACCATATTGGCTCTCTCCTCCCCAAGGCTCCATAATACTCATTTGGCATGATGGAGGTCCCCCAAACTACCAGCCAAACCCCATGATCTGCAAACATGTGCAGGATTCGATTAATGCCTGGCGCAGAGAAACACCAGAGTCTAAGAGAACTTCTCAGACGAGAATCATGAAAATGTCACCACAGACCCATGAACATCGCCCTCGAATCAGAATATTCTCCTGTACTGCAGGTGTCAATGCCGGCAAACTGGACGAGGCGAGATCCCTCGCAACGCCCAAAGATTTGTCAAGCGGTATACTTCTACTGAACTGTTGAGCTTCCCACCTCGTTTCTCCTGCTTCGCCAACAGCGATAGCACTTACGGTGATACGTACAACGCTGCCGGCAAAGTCATTCCGCAAATCATGACTAGTTTAGGATGCAGATGCCTCCTCGGTCATTGCTTTGCAGGTGATACGGCGGTGCGAAATCCGGATTGGAATTCTTTCACGCAATGGGTCGAAATTCTGGACCATCTCATCCTCGGAAACCAGCACGAAATCGAGCTGCCACAGACTTTGAGCGATCTGGAGCCGCCCACTACCTAATTGTCCGAATTACTGACTGCGACTTTGGTGAGAATCAGCCAACCGAGTCTGGGAGGCCTCGCTCAGAGCACACTGGATATTGGTGACAAAAAGTACCGCGAGATGGACCACATCAAAGTCTTATCGCCCAATCCCGACTGCGAAGTCGAGAGGGCGTTACCTGCGCTTAAGCTATCATCAGCAGACAAGCTCGATTGGCACGTTCAGACCGCCGGGGAATTTTTCAGTCGATATGTTGATCTTCATCATCGTTTTAAATCACTCGACTGGTACCCTAGATTCGTTCAATTGTCTGGAGAGGAGAAAACGCAACTGAAAGGCTCCGAAGCTCTTACCATTCTGGAGAAATTGGAGCTCAAGGACGATTATCCAGCCATGATTGAGAACATCTTGAAAGACATGGCAAGTATCGTACCACGACTGTATTCTGTCTCTTCATGCCCGGACTTCCCAGCTAGCGAAAGAAATGAACAAGGCAGCGGCAATCTCATTGACATCGTTGTGAAGATCAACCCTGGTGGTCGTCTCAGCGATGTCTTCCTTTCTCAAGCCAGACTCGGAACACAATTGCGATTCGGCTTGACGTGTCCCGATACCTGGGGTCTGATAAAATCTCAAAGGCCAAATGCGCCTCTCATCGCCATGTGTACAGGTTCGGGCATCGGACCCATTCGTGCTCTTCTACAAAGACGAATTGTTGACTTAGATCGGACGACAGGTGTCACCAATGGCAAAGACTCAGAGGTCCGACAGGGAACAGAAACAACCAACCATCATGCTCGTTTTTGTGTTTCGAGCACACTTGGATCCCTCAGTCTTTTCGCAGGATTCAAGAAGGAAGATTCAGACCTTGTTGACCGAATCATTGAGCCAGCGGCTCATGCTGGAATTCTGGATGTCGTCGAGCTCTGCCCGAGTAATGCGAAGAAGACGAGGGTTCAAGACCACATCCTTATGGAGCACGTTAAGGAGAAACCAATCCAAAAGTTGAAGGATCCTTCTTGCATAGGTACGTGAGGCAGATACTGCCTAACTTCCACTACCCTTCTCGGAATATCACATATATATCGGAGCACATACTAAAATCATTTTGTAGTCTTTGTCTGTGCCAACGAACTTGCAGCCGGAGGAGCTTTCCAGAACCTATCACTAATTGCGGGTGGGGACATCAAGGATCTGCCGCAGGAGAGATACATCGAGGAGACATTCCGTGGATAGGTTACTTACCTAGATGAGGACTCTTCCTGATCCGGATGTTCTCCCCTTTGCTTTTATGGTGCGGCATAACCTGCGTCGGGTAAGGGAGATATGAATTGCTCGGCAGGCTCGGAGTGTCGCTGGGCTTGATTCATCTTGGAAGTCCCTTGTAAATTCTACGAAATTCAGATGTTCATTTTTCAAGTATGATTCTCTCTCATCCATATCAATAGTCCTCTCCTATCTAATTTCGTGACAAGATTCGCTGAAATTCTTGATGCAGCACCAGTGTTGGGGATGTTCAAAAGATACTCACTAAATAGAAACAAGATGAACGAAATCGGCGTATGTGGGACAAGGACATGTTGTACCTACTATACATTGACAAGTCGTTGGACGAAAAGTCTGTCTCGGAGAACTGAGTTAAGGGTCTTGATATGGACTTCTCTACTGGGAAGAGACGAAAAGCAGGCTGGAGGTTGAGTGACTGAGTACAACAAATTTACACAGTGACCGAAAATCCTAAAAGCTATCTATCAATGTTGCCAACAAGTTGCTTCTGTTGACCGTCCCGAGAAGTTATCCAATCCTCCCATGTTGCCTTCTCTCCTCAAATATGGACTGCCTCTGGCCAACATCTCCAGGTCCGTGAATGATGTGAGGAAGTCTATCGAGAAGTTGTAGAACTGGGTCGGTCCCATGGTCAAACCGTGCCAACTTCAGTTCACCTGTAGCATTTCAGTCGGGCGCGATGGCATCGAAAGCCAGAGGATTTGGCATTCAACCTTCGCGTACACGATTTCGAGGCCCGCGGGTCATAATCGTGGCAATCACTGCAATTACTCCAACTACCGTGGCTGTTATTCCAAAGACCACGGCAAGGGTGTCGTTAATTGATAATTTTTCGGCTGTATCCGTCAAATAATGAGCTAAAACATAAAAAGATGGGAGTGATACTTACGCATTTCGCTGAATATCCGATGAATATCCGAAACCGTATGCTGTTGATCGATCGAGTGTAACGTCTCGGACAAGGCTGCAGAAGAGCAAAATCCAGGGTTTCGCCCATACATAACTAGTATTAGCTTTGGGAAAGCAAAAGAAAAGGGCACCTCGAAGTGTTGGCGGGTTCTGCTATAAGCCATTGTGGGAGCCCCGAATCGATCGAACGTTGCTCTCCTGGTGTAGGACGTGCTTGCACATCTTACAGATGAGGAGATTGGGGGAGTCGCGAAGCCTCCACGCGTGGAACAGCCTGGAAAATATTATCATCTCATCCAAAAAGCAACCTTTTTGGCCCAAATGAACTCAAAGAATTGGATGTAGGCTGCGGGATGGCAAAAAGGGGTTCCTCGTCGCTTGGAAATCCACTGATATGGACATTTTATACGAAATGAATGAGGAAAGTTATGTTGATGGAAACCCAGATGTGCGGATCTGCAAATATAGTCTCGTTCATGTATTAGGCTCAACAATAGTCTACTGAGGAGTGGCTGTGACAAGGTCGGTGGTACAGTGGGCTCCGAGGACAATGCCAAGGTCAGTTGTGTGCAATACGGTCAGAGAGCAAGCTTCATGCAGCTCATACATGCAATGGACACCATAAATTACGCGTGATACGTTGAGTTTAAGTCAATAGTATGGGCGTGGTACTTCAGCTGTGCATGCAGGATGGCGATCTTGCAGGCTCTCTACCCCCGACTGCAGTGAGGTATCTTTGGACTTCAGGCCAGGACCCTTTTTGGCCACAAGTGATGTTTATTTCAAGGATAACCAAAGGTAGCAAATCAAGCAGTTCAATTGTAGAGTTGATGAAACTCCCCGGATGAACAGGCCAGATCATTTGTGACGGTTGGCATATCACAGTAAGTGAAGAAAAGGCGATTAAGCGAGCTTGCCGCTTCTCCTCGGGTTCACATGATTGACGCGACAAAAAAGGCCACAGAAGAAGCCCGGACGTAGTCTTTGGAAATGGGATTGAATTCTTGAAAAGCTCAAATGTTTGACTGTACACGAAGCAACGACACCATCATAGAATCTTGCTCGCTGGGCATTAACAACAAAACAAAGATGGTCCAGGACCTCTTCACCACAATACACCCAACTAAGTAGTGAGAAAGTCCCAAGACATTCAGCCACACGCGCTGCCTTAATCCTGTCGCTCATGTCCGACATCTTGAATGCGGTTACTCGGGTCGTTGCGATTCTGACTGGACGAGTTGTGCCCATGGATGATATCGGGGAGCAATTCGATGAAGCGGATCATGATATCGGGGGAATGAGTTGGATACAAAGGGACTGGAGGACTTGATGTTTCGATGTCACCTGCAATTTAAGAGTCAGCAAATCGAGGGTAAAAGTATGGATCACAGGAAGGAGAAAAGACTGAGAGTAAATACCTAAGCGAATTCGTTGGCCACGTGCATAAAGGGTTGCCAAGATAGCCCCAATACCGACAATAGTTGCGAGAATGCCGAAACCACCTTTTTATTATCCATAAGTGTTTACCAAAGCTGGGATGGTCACGTGGGATGAGCTCACGATCCTCGCGATAAATATTTCGGAAGCAGCGACAGAGAACGGACAATGTAGACCGTGCGGCGCGCAAAAATTCAGTGGCGGTGCAGCAATACACTCCTGGCACAAGGCAAGCGATGATTCGATTGGGTACTAGACTAGGTAGGCCGGCTGTGCTGCCAGCCAGTCACGGCTCAAGCAGACAGGCAGACATGTTCCCAAGTAAACAACATCATGAAGACAGACTGATCTGTCCTATATTTGCGTACAGCCGCAAAACAGGATACGAAGTATTTCGCCGTGATCTCATCAAAGTATTAGAGATTTATAGCTGGAATATCTGACCTAGTCAAATAAGTCTCTCTGTGCTGGGACTTGAACTCGGTGGGGAGGAAGGGAGAGAAGCATGCGTATTGGACAGAAACGTCATAGTCAATGTGGAACGAACAGGATACGTCCAGGCCAGGTAGAGGGTGTGGTGAGCAGTTGACAAACCTACCTTGAGAGTCGATCGATGGACTTATATACGCAGGGTCGCGAAGATGTTGAGCTTGAGAGGAAGTTATTACCACGGAAGCGAATCGTCAATACTGGGTAGGAGATATTCCAGAGGAAAGAACGCTGTTGGAACGGTTCGCAATAATCAAAAGACTAACATGAATGTCGCTGAGGATACGTGAGTACATATCGTACCCCACCCTTCTGTAGCGAGCACTGGTGGGGAGAAGGGTCCGAAGTGGGGTTGAAGTGAGGGGTGCAAAAAAGTCCAGGAAAAAAGACTCGAGTCTTCAACGATAGCAACAAGATTAACTAAGATGATAGACAACCTGAACACATTGCATGTAATTACCTACTTTGGCACAGCTCAGCAGCCAAAACTGCAAAAAGCTAATGCTAAACATAGTCGCACTGAGGATCGAACTCAGAACCATCTCGGAACATGTTCAGTTAATTGTGAACGAGATATCATAACCATTAGACCATGCGACTGTAGTGATTTGAAGCATGTGCTGTATCAAATTTTTCTTATGTGGCTACATACGAGCAAGAGTGCGGAGTTGAGCCCAGATCTTGGTAAAGTCCGGCTTCTCCGAACCGAGAATTGCCCTGATAGTGAGTGACACTTGAACGAACCAGGAAGAGCTGCGAAGGAGCTTAGAGTGCATCAATGTTAGATACAGTTGCTAGGACCTGCTTTGAAAAACGAGTGAAGAAGAAGTCATTATCTCGCTAAGGTGATCTCCTATGAAATATTTACCACAACGACAGCATCAAGAAACCGCCAGCTTGCTCTGCATGCTAAAAATAGAAAATGTACTGAAGATGACGAAAAGGGGCAACTGAAACGCAGCAATCAACACGAGGACAAACGAGTTAATGCGATAAAGTAAACAGAACGAATAGGGGTAACCACAGCTTCTCCCGAGTCGACAAGCGAGGATCGCATAAGGAAGGTGTTGCGTTTGTCGCTTTCACTTGAATCGGCAGCCGCTTGCCTTTGCCTGTCCAAGACATCGTGGACCTGGACCTTCAACACCCACGCCGAGCTTCCACCACCAAACTTGAAAGCGAACTCAAGCTCAACACCAAAGAACCACAACACCCCCACCACTTGCTGATAATCGCAATATCCAAATTCCTTCGCTCCGCAAGCATACACATACAAATTGAGCCGGATGGCAGGCAGATTCGTGCGCGCGTCGAAATATCGTAGGTTTCATCCGCAGACGGGGCTGGGGGGCACGAGGGCAAGCTGACAACAGGACAGGACATGTCTTTGGGAAGTCCACACGCAAGGAATCCTGCTACGACAACCTCCATATCAGTCGCAATGCGTGGGATACGAATTTAGTGAAGGTGGGAGCCCGCATGGAAGCCGTGTGAAGGAGGGCCAGAGCAGAGCTGACGACACGATTTGCAGGCAAACCCCGAGTACCTTGCTGTCAATTGGGAGGCCAGTGGAGGTGGCGCGTTTGCTGTGATACCGGTGAATGAGAAGGGTAGACTGCCTGAGCAGATCCCTCTGTTTCGTGGACATACTGGGCCGGTGTTGGATACGGATTGGTGCGTGGAGTTGAGGAGATAGTTCGGGGGCTTGCGCTAACGTCTGTGATTATAGGAATCCCTTCAACGATCGCCTTATTGCTTCTGCGTCCGATGATGGAAAGGTCTTTATATGGCAGGTCCCGCAAGGCTTCTCCCTCTACTCCGATGCCGAAGAGCCAACAGATGTTGCGCCCGTCAGCAAATTGACCGGACACTCGAGGTAGGTCGCAGATCTGGGGAAGCAATGCATTGAGGATAGCTTCTAATATGTTGTAGAAAAGTCGGACAGGTCCTCTTCAACCCCGCGGCAGAGAACATTCTTGCATCGGCTTCCGGCGACTACACAATCAAGCTATGGGATGTTGAGAGCGGAAAGGCGCCCTTGACATTGAAGCATGGCGATATCGTACAGAGCTTGTCATGGAGCGCGAATGGTGCCATGCTTGCCACAACCTCTAGGGACAAGAAGCTGCGAGTATGGGATGTGCGACAAGAAAGACCAGCACACGAGGTCGCAGGACACAGTGGTGCGAAGAACAGCAGAGTGGTCTGGATGGGCGAGCACAATCGTTTGGCTACTACTGGTTTCTCCAAGATGAGTGATCGCCAGATGGCTCTATGGGATGTTGGAGCTCCTGCGGAACCTCTGGGTGGATTCACTGTATTGGATTCGATCTCTGGTGTTTGCATGCCATTCTGGGGTAAGCTTTCAGGTGTTTAGAGGAGATCATGGCTAATAATGTTCAGACGACGGAACACAATGTTTGTACTTGGCAGGCAAGGGGTAAGTCAAGCTCGTTTTCTACAAGAGGGCCTACTGATAATGGCAGTGATGGAAACATCCGATACTTCGAATACGAAAATGACAAGTTCGAATTCCTCTCCGAATACAAATCTGGAGATCCACAGAGAGGTCTGGCATTCGTTCCAAGACGTGGTATAAATGTGAGTGGATTGGCAGATTTGGGAAACACGTCTAATGATAGCTAGGTCCACGAGAACGAAGTTATGCGAGCGTACAAGACAGTCAACGACAGCTACATCGAACCAATCTCCTTCACGGTCCCACGACGAGCTGAAGTCTTTCAATCAGATATCTTCCCACCAGCAACTGGTCTCAAGCCAGCTGTTTCAGCAGCAGAGTGGCTTTCAGGAAAGGATGGCATACCAGCCAAGATCGATTTGGAGAGCGTGTATGAGGGCAAAGCACCAGTCGAGGTTGCATCGGATTACAAGCCACCAGTTCAAGCTCCAACTCCTTCGCCAGTCAAGGCCGCACCAAAGAAGGAAGAGCCAGCACCAACCCCAGTCCAGAGAGCCCCTCCACCTTCCATGTCTGAACAAAAGGGATCAATCTCTGCTATGGCATCCAAATTCCAGGATGACGGAGCAGATGATGATGACGATGAGACCTCCAGCTTCGAGGAGATTGCTAAACCCATCCACAAGCAAATCCCAGCCGCCGCTCGCGTAGACTCGAAGCCCGTCTCACCAATCAAGACCTCTCCAACCAAGACCGAACCCCCGAAGCCATCTCCAGTGTCCCAAGCACCACCACGTTCCTACCAAGCCCCTACTACTGCAGTCAAATCTCCCACAACTATCCCCAGTACCTCTGCTCCTTCATCATCTGTCGGATCCTCAGCAAATGGATCAGTTGAGTCGTCTCTGGCGCAGATTAAGGAGCTCCTTGAGGCTCAAACACGGACGCTGAACGCTCAGAGTGAGAAGATTGTCGGGCTAACGCAGGAAGTTGATACGCTTAAGATGAGGGTTGGCAGTGGGACGCAAGATCAGAGTGAGAGGATTAGGCAGTTGGAGTTGGAGCTTGAGGCTTTGAGGTCGTAGGATCAGCATTGTGAAGGGCAAGGGTTTGGCAAGGAGACAGTGTGTGAGAGTAGAGAAAGTAGGAAAGCGATGGAGATGATGTGATGGTTACGGTGGTAGTTTGATTTATTGACCTTCGTCGAGTAGCAAGCGATTTGAGGAAGCACGAATCTTTTTTGGTGGCATCTATCGTCCCTTTTCAATGGATCGTGCGCAAGATCGGATCCTACCTTATCCCGTCTAGAATGGTCGAGCAAAGAAGCTTGATATGCCAAGTGGCACGGCATCATTGCAAAATTTCAGGGTACTCAAGCTGGTCGTGGTTTTTCCTTTCTTTATACTCTCTGGGCGCATGTCTGGCTTGGTCACGCACTTCCTTGCTATCTTATTTTCGAACCCTTCTTTTACCGTTTCCCTGCAACTTTCACAAGTGTAGAGACTTGGTTATGATGTATAATTTCCGAGTACCTCGGTGCCCGCGTTGCTCATCCTGAGCTGCGGAATAGAATGGTATGGGATACCGTATTTGGATTTCCGTGACTGCGGGAGAGCTATGTTGGCGTTGATCTAGCTATTTAGATTTAGTGATCTGATCTAGTTGATCCCTGCTTGGCAAGTAAGTCAAAGTCTATGTCTGAGTCTAAGCTGAAAAGGGTTGAACGAGCGAGAGCGAAAGTGAGAGATGCTGTGGCTGAGCTTCAGTTTCCTATTCCTGGAGGTTGTTTAGGAAACACTTACGTACCCTTGATGAGGCGTGTACCGGTGTCTTGGTATTCTAGCATCAGATATGTGTAGCCTTGACGATCTCTTGATATCTGTCTGTTAGGTGGAGTTAGTTTCCGAATCCGGCTCAACGGGCGAGATTTACGTGATTCTGGTTAGTTCTTTGTGGAGATTTGGTGAGGGTTGGATGTGGGCGAGAGGTAGGCAGCAATGCAGCAATGATTTTGAGATTGCTTGCTAGCAAAGGTAGTCGTTGATTGAGATGTGATGAGCAAGTTGGCTTGATGAAGATAATCAAGATCACCTTTTGGAAGATGCGCTGCGAAATTCGTGGACTTGGCAACAGATCTCGAAATGGTTATAAAACTCCGTCTCCCTTCCTAAGTTCTGCTTCGAGCTTTTTGCACAGCGTCCCCCCTCTCGTCTCTGCTTGCAAGTCCCCTCTCAATTCAGCACCGAAATAACGATACCGCTGTATTGCTACTTCTAACTTCAGTCTCCGATCCAACTCGAACGGTGTCAGCAAGATGCGAGCCTGGGTTATTTATTCCGCGGTGGCTGTTTCCTCGATAGCTGCAGCGCAAGACTTCATCGTCAATGGGAACGCGAGCATTCTCGTCAGCTGTCGTGGATCGCAGTTGAGAAATGATTACTGCTGCGTACGCTCCCTCACCCTCCCTCTCCTCCTCCCCTTATACCATCAGATATCCGTCTCTATTCATCTCTCCGACCGAGATCTTTCTTACCAGTCGTGATATCCGATATCCATCCTACCTCAACCCCAACCCCAGGACTTACTGTATAGTCAGCCCTAACACTTTCACAGTTCGATGGCACATTCTCCGGCCCAGCATGGACTTCAGATGACTCCATTACGATGATTCGAAAGTCGTTGCTTACGATCCGAGACACCGATTTCAAGCTCAAGCTTAAGAAGAGAGATATAGTGAAGGAAATGGCGCCTGGTTTGACATGTAGTGGGTTTGCGGCTATTACGCTGACGAATGGGGATGCCAGTGCGTTGTTGGCGTCCGCTACGAGTGCTGCTGATGGGGAGGGAGATGAGACGATGAGTATAAGTGAGAGTGGGGAGGCGAGCTCGACTGGTGGTGGTCAGGTATGATTGACACCTTTCTTTTCTTGGATTTTAAGTTTCGGGATCTTGGGAAGGAGAGATGAAGGGATGTTTTAAGGGGCACTTGAGGTGGATGTGCTGACTTCGGTGATTGTGAATAGGCTGGTGAGACGCAACAAGCGACAACGACAGCGTCTTCAATGTCGGTGACTTATGCAGGAGCAGAGAGTGCGAGTGCCACTAGTTCCAGCACGAATGGTGGGGTAGTGATGGCTACGCAGATGCCGCTTTTGGTTGTTGCTGGTAAGGTTGGGGTGATAGGGTATGTTTTGTAGAGTACTAGGAGATGGACTGGCAGGCTGTTGAGAAGAGTAGATGGGGACGAAGAGATGGGAAAGGCACTGGAGGCAGGTATTTGTTGGCAGGTTCTGCGTATTGAAGTAAACTCGGCTTGATCGTGTTATATTTTTCTCCTTTCACATTTACATTTTCTTTGCTTATCATGACGACAAGAGTAATGAACGGTCCTCCAGACCCCTATCTATGTCCTCTATGGCATTGACTTCCGATCATACTTCTTCGAAGCTGAGTTTGGTCTCTCAATCCTTCTTGTCACCAGCAAGGATACTCTCCACTTTGCTCACTTTCTCCGAGAAGTGTTGTTTCTTGTCCGTTCTACGCGATATCAGCATCCCACTTGCACGACCCATGATATTCCCCACAGAGAACTAAAAGGTCCTTTGGAGACGGAAAGTTGGGGATTTATACCTTGTGCCAGCCCGGATATCAGTCTGTACTCTCAGAACACCATTTTGATGAACCAGTGTGTGTGCTTGGCCGATGAGACGCATGACTTCGTCCCAGGATCCTTCTGTATAAAATATTCGATTAGCTTTCAGTTAAAGTGGAATTGCAATGACCTGGTGTTGACGGAAATCATATTGAGGAAGAGCCGTAGTGGCGTTGATGATCGGTTGAAGATCAACATACCAACTGTCGTTCCAGCACTGTGCATTGAGTAGCTCAAGCCACTTGCTTTCATCAGTCTTTGAACGGCGGCGACTTCATTTGATACCGAGGCTGTGGGTGTTCCGATCTGATAACTTGCATTAGCTTCATGTTGCTTGATGAAAGCCATCGAGCTTGGAGAAAGGAGGCCGAAGCAGTCCGGACTCACGGGAATCAAGCAAAAATCCGCCACGGCTGCTGGTGGCGTTGGGAGATTCGCATAGTTAATAGGGTCAGACATCTTGGGAGTTGCAACCCAAGTTCGAAAGGGCGATTAAGGGCTTTGAGAGTATGGAATGTGGATGCCGTTGATGAAGAGAGCCTGGAAGAGGGATGCGAGCCAAGCAAAACTTCCATCGAGAATGGAATTGAGGGGCGAATATATCACGTGAAAGTAGGTGTACAATCTTAGAAAGGGAACCGTTATCGAGAGTCTGTTCCTGAACGTGATCGTGACTTAGCTCAGCTCTGAAGACAATTAAAAGTATTCGATCGTGATTCATCGGAATTTTGATCCGTGTCGTATCCTTCTCTAGGCAAGTGTTGTTGACATTTGCTCGGCTGGGATATTACCCCGCCATTACCCCTCATCAGCATCGCCACTGACGAGATCGATGGATGTTCTCAAGTACTTAATCTATTCAAAACACATGAAGTTATCCTACCCCGATACAAGCCTTCACCGGGAGCGACATCAATTCATCGAAACTCACAGACTCCACACAAGATGGCTCCCCTTCCACCCTCAGGGCTCACTCTCCACGGCGGCTGCGACTGTTCAAGCATCCGCTACAAAGTCACCATCCCAGCACTATCATCACGCCCAATTGCATTCACAGACAAAACCTCAGGCGAAGACCATCATTTCCCACAAAGCTTCCTAGACCATTGCAACCGCTGCCGTCGAGTCAGCGGCTCCATCATGCCAGCCTGGCTAACTGTCCCTCAGGAGTGGGTGGAATGGACGCTGACCTCTATCTCTGGCAAGAAGGTAGTGTCAAGAATGGGAGATCTCATTAGAGTTCCGAATAAGGATGAGCCTTCTTCGCTGCCGGTTACGAATTACATTTCTAGTCCTGGGATTAGGAGGAGTTTTTGTAGTAAGTGTGGGACGAATTTGGCGTTTGTGGATTTGGAGAGGGATATGGGTGGGGGTGGGGACGTTGCTAAGGTGGATATTGTGCTGGGAAGTTTGGATAGGGAGAGCCTTGAGGTTGAGGGTGTTTGGCCGAGGAGACAAGAGTATTGGGATAGTGGGGTTGAATGGATTAAGAAGTTGGTTACGGAGGGTGATGGAGCGTTGGCTGGTGGTGGGAGTGGAAGCGGAAATGGGAGGGTTCCCAGACATCCGGAAGGTGAGTGGGATGTTGTTGTTTGATTTGGATGTTTTTCTTCGGGTTGGAAATAGGCGTCAGAGTTCAGGGCAATCTCGCAGCGAGAGACACTCAACGGGCCACGAACTTGTAAAGTATGTTACTCTCATCAAATTCATTCCTCTAATGATCAGGCTCATCCACACCCTGCGCAACCGTATGCTCAACAGCCCACTTCCTAATACTCTCATAATTCCTACACACCCTCGGCGTCGTATAATCCGGCCACGGATCTCCATCATTAAAGGGAAACCTGAAAGCAAAAATATTGACATCGCCTTGACACATCACGAACTGCCGAAGCGCATCGATACAATGGTCCATGTGACCAGCTAAATCGTGAGCTGGAGCCGCCGTGTCGCCGCCGAGTGGTGCGTAGTGTTCTTTATAGTTGGATTGCCGGAGGAGGTCGAGGCAATGCAGTTGGTGGAAGACTTCGATGGCGACGCGGAATCCGCGTTTGCCGGTTGCGGGGTCGGTGATCTCGAGGGCACCTTCGGGGTCGAGGTTCATTTTGATCATTTCTTCGCGCGAGACCATTGTGTCGCCGACTTATGGTGGATGTGCGTTAGCAGGGAAATGTCAAAAGATGGTAGAAGTAGGGTTAGACATACTATCGTTAGTGATATAATCCCACGCGGCATCAACTTCGTCGCCCTTCCCTACAAAGGGCCCTTCCGGCACTGGAGGCAAATCAAACTGCTGGATTTCGTACTTTATTGCACTTCGGGCAGGTACTGCGGAGCAAATCAGTACAGCTCAGCAGCCAAGTTCTCGTATATGGATGAACGAACAATATGTTGTCGGTACCGTTTCCGCTCCCCAAGACGGCCGTATATAAAAGGACAAAAACAGAGATCCCAAGGAGATCGATAAAAGTACTGCATGGGCAATCCATATCCATCGAGGCCCCAGATTCTGTGATCTGAATTCCCATAGCTTCTCTGATCTCCAACTCCTGCTGAGAGCTCCATCCTCTCCATTCAACGGCTCCGCCTCTTCTAGAGAGTCATCTCGATAATCGTTCGGCATTATGGAAGGAAAATTATATGGTAAACTTGTGACTTGCCAGCAGCCAAAAGAAGAGAAAATAGATCGGAAGGCAAAAGGCAAAAATTTCAGAATGAAGCTTGGGGTCGTGAAGTGAGGCTCTGGGACAATGCTCGTTTCAAGATGGGATGCCTTGGCGTTTTAGTCGAAACGGCGGATGTGGGAGGTGCAAACAGTTAAGCGAGCCTTTCAGCGCAGCTGCCATCACCCAGTTCAAAAGCTCTTAGCGCACTCAACAATGAATATGAGATGCAAGTATGGCGCTGCATGTTCAAAGGATGATCTGATAGAGAAGGAAAGTGAGTGTGCAAGTAACTGAAAATTCATCCATCAAGGTCTGCCATAAATCAGCGTTCACAAGCACGCTGGGGCCGGTGGAAATAATGTAGCGTTGAGAACGAGGTTACGGAATACTGCCACCGACTCTCGGAAAGTATATGTACTCTGTGTTCGAAGTTGAGAAGATGAGAATTTCCTCCTAGAGCAATTTGATATTGAAGATGCAACTCTCCAGGTGAGCAGATGTGTGCTGTCGACTTCCGCGCATCATAAATTGATCGCAATTCGGACTGGTACGTATGTCACCAGTCGTACAATTCTGAATTTTTGTCTCACGGAAGTTTGCTATCAACGGAAGCTTTTCTCTCCCCCTTCTTTCTCAGCCTCAACTTCCTCACGAAAGCCATTGGGCCTTTCTTGCTTTGCACCGAGGTCGACGATCCTTCCCCGTCCTCTGACTCGGTCTCAGAGTTGTCCTTGAGATTTTCCATCTCCTCCTCAGCTTGATCCATCATATCTTCCAGATCGAGCGGATTGTGTATGCCCAGTTTCGTGCGGATGATTTTCACAAGACCGTCCCAACTCCGAATGATGAGACCGAGGCTCTTGGCTAGGACAAGTGTTGAGATGAAGAATATCACAATGAGGCCGCCGAAGAGATTAGGGCCCCAGTTGCTATCGGTGACTATGCTCATTGAGAAGACGGTCTGTGAGGTCAGCCTCAACGTGTAGTCGAATGGTTTGTGATGACTTACGGCAATGAATGATAGTGGTAGGTACGCGATCGTGATGTAGGTGAGGATGCGAATGGTGTCATTCTGCTTCAGTGCGGTGTGGGTATCTTCGAGGTTGGAAACTGCAGAGATCTACAATTTCTTAGTATGAGAGCAGTAACAATGAACAGATACTAACCCCTTCGCGGTATCTCGAGATCTGGTTGATCTTCTGCTCAATCTTGACGTGTACAGAGATCAGTCGACCATGTTTTTTGTCAAATTCTTCGAGTAGTATTTGACATTGCCGTTCAAGCTGATCATGCCGTCGTCCTGGTCCCTGTGATACGTCAACGAAGGGGTGCTATTGAACAAAGCGCTGAAAGACTCACGTGTCTTAGATAAGTTCGCATCTTATCCCTGGCTTCTCTGACCTTGTCGAGGGACTCTCCGAGTCGATCGTCGAAGATTCTAAGAGCTTCCAATGCCCACAGCATAGATTTCAATCGCTGAATAGCATCTTCTGCGTGCGTCCAGTCGAGTCCTTTCTTCAACACTTCTCTCTATCCGAAAAATTAGAGGGATCCTTGCGCTGCATTGAGAGACGTACCCCAAGATTTATAGCTCGAGTGAGCTCATCTAAAATCTTCTCATACTCCAACGAGAGGTGCTCACACAAGACTCCAAGAAAGGACAGGAACACAAGACATCTTCCACTTGATGGCTGGTGAATAAACTCCGTCAAAGTCATCGTCGAATCATCCATTGCCTGCCGCATCACTGCTTCAGGTAGAACGGAGGAGATCACTGAGCAAATCCACCGGCGTCCTGCCTTGTCTCCAGAGATCACAAGCGAAGACGAACCCTCCGTGATGTATCTTGCGGGACTCTCGCTCGGCACTCCAGCTTTTGAATTATTGTTCCCTCTCTTGGCTTTGAATCTATGCCAGCGTGAGACCATCCTTGGAGGGAAGGGTGCAGTGTCACGAGGCTCTTTGAACAGCTCATCATTCGTGCCACCTTTGACCTTGAAACCCCACTGGCAGATCGTTGAAGTCAGCATATATGTTCAGGCTGACATGAGGGAATGTGTGTAGTGAGAGCGGAAGGGAGATCAAATGCCTCCAGGATGTTACATACATAAGATATCGTGATGCTCGTGGTCCAGGTACCCGATTTGGAGTCTGAAAAGGTGGAAGTATTCCGGAAATAGTCGTTGAATGTATCGATGGACTGTGGATGCCACAAGTAGATGAATGCTTTCACGATAGAGGGTGAGCAGCGCTGGATGAAACTGGCGGGATTAGTGAATTGTCCGTCACGGGCCTCACAGCCTTGAAGTGCACATACAAAATTCGATTATGGGTATCAGTGTCCACAAGCTACGGCCAATTTAGCAAAGTCATCATCTCGCAAGGATCTGGGTATTACGCTGTCGCTCAGTCTAGATAATAGCTGCTCTCGAATCTTGACTTTGGTAGCCTGGCGTGTCTCTTTTGTCATGATCGCTTCCTTCACCCAGGGGTAGAGCTCCTTGTATCTCCTTTTGATGTAATCTGGCAGCTGTTCAAATTCTGGCGCGTGACCGAGATGATTATCAAGATACGCACTCCACATGCCCAATCTGGTGTCCAGGTGTGCCCACCCGAAAATAGTCTGAAATTCGAATCCAAATCTGGTTTGTCCGCCAATATCAATACTCTTCAGAGGCTCAAGTCGACCTATGACTCCGCGCTCACAGTAGACGTTATCTTTGAGCCCAATGTCATAGGTACTGATGAACAGAAGCTCGTCGGCTTTGAATCTTTGGGATATATTGCCCGCTGTCCAGTCAGGAGCTAGATCCGCAAGTTTACCAGTTTCCTGACCGTTAACCACATCACTCGATCTGCTGAGGAATTTCTCCAAATCGCTTCGCAAGTGAATCCTTCGGGTTTTGGTGGAACGGAATAGCTCCGGGGTATCATCCAGAGAATGTAACCACGTAGCTGGGTGAAACGGAACAGGAGGCTCACAGCGGGTCCAGTCGAAGGTAAATGCATTATCGCTCTGTTTTGTCAGGGCCTGGATGAGAGCATCTTGCTTCTCGAGCTGTTTTCGAAGCAGTTCAACAACATTGTCGTCCCAGGTGTCTCGTTTCCCGTGGGGTTCGACTCTGATCTTCTCAGGGTCAGAAGCCAATCCAGCATTGGGTAACTCCGTGACGACCGCAATTGATGGCCGCCTCCGGGATGCATGAGTTATGTGAGGGTGTTCCGTCTCATGGGCTTCAGGAACTGCAGAGTCCACCAGCAACTCCGAAGACTCTTCCCGGGTTCGCATGTCCAGAAAGGTAGCACAGACTATGCAAGAAGCATCCAGATCCCAGAAACTGGAGGTAACACTGGTTCTACTCGTATCCCAGGACCCAATGAATAGAAAGTTCGTGGACGTGAATCGCAAACAGTTCTTCCGTGCCGAGTAGAGACCATCTTCTAGATCTGAATCTCTCCACAGCTGAAGACGTATGTGATGATTGACACAGGTCAGTTCCCCTGCGAGAATCTCAAATTAGTTTATCTCTAACATTTCGTCTTGGGAATCGTTGGTGGGACAATATTCACGTGCCTACCATCAAGGATATGGCGACAACTTACAAGGTGCTGCTGTGGATATTCTCACGGATCCGTCTTGACCGAAGAGCGTGGCTCCAGGGTTGAGAGATAGAGTTGGCTTACGATCAACAATTCTGCGGCGAGCCTGTGATAGACAAGAGGCTGACCGTTTCATTTCCTGCTCCTCCACTAAGCCAAGTTCAATGCCAAGGAAGGTAAGTCGATCTGCAGACTCGTCCTGGTCGGAATATGAGTCTACAGCTGCTCGTCTGAAGGAGGCCATTGCTTTCTCTGCCTTCTTCTGCCAAGTTTGTGCCTTGCTCATAAATCCCTTGATATCTGCTGCCGCGGGAAGTGCCATAGAAAAGGTACATGATGGTGCTTCCCCGATCGCAGGCGAATTGTGCAAATGCTGAGATATTTTAGCCAAGCATGAATATCGGTACCACAAAAGGATAGCCAATTTCGGCTCGTGGACATTGCTTGTGACATCAATATCGCCATATTTTTGGCTCGCCAATTGCTGTATGCAGTCTGCGAGAGTGATCATGAAAGCTGGCGGAAGAGCTTCTGGACAGTTTCTAATGGCATACCAGATTACAATAGGAGGATACAACGCCCTGTCATCATCGATGTCTTCGATATCAAGCGTCGGGTTCTCCTCGCTATATGGTGTCACTGATGGTGTGACGTGGAAGCCACTGGGTAACTTGGCCCTTGCAATCCACACAAGAGAGTGATGTATGTGAAATTTTATGCGCTTCAGATATGATGTCCGCACTTTTTCGAAGCTGGTCGACTCTTCGATGGTAGAGTTGCTCTTATTCACCTCGGGTACATCGCCGGCGCGAAAATCCCGCGCTGCTAGGAAGTTATGGGCTTTCACCAGATACCGAATCTGCCAACTAACAATATGTCTTATCAGCATTCTGAAACTGAATACGGCTGAATGGACTTACAATGACCGCTGGACATCTACCCATTGGTTGCACAATATCCCAGCGAGTAGGGCGATTCCCATATCGGGATCATCCGTAGCTAACACCTTGCCTTCCGAAGGGGTTATCGACAGATCCAGGGAGACAATCTCGTGTCCCATATCTGTTCCGGAAACTGATCTTAAACTTGGGTTGCTCAGAGAAGCATAGTCTGCTTCTACTATGGGAGATCGTGCTGGCCTCACCAATTTCTGGTCTACAACCAATGCATTTGCCGCTGTCTTGCTTGAAAGGACCAAGGGCGGGTCTCCTGGTCCGGCAACATCAGGGACCGTTTCAGCACTCATACGGGTCTTTGGATTCAGAACCGTCAATTTTCCATCGGCAGAAGCTCTCTGAAAGGTGCTGGTTGCACTTTCGGCTACTTCGGAAGTATCTTTCAAATCTCGATCTCTGGATGGCTGTGCTTGCGTATTTTCCTCTCCGATCAGAGTTCCTTGAAGCCTAGGTCTCATTACTTCCTCATCAGATGTAGGCACATCAAGAACGGCAACCTTTTGGGCAACTTTTTGGGTTGTCCCGACTTCATGATCTTCGTAGATTTTGATAGAGTCTACCGAACTAGGCTTTCGAGGAGGGGCTTTCCAATAACGACGCATGGGGACTGATGTAACTCCTAGAATTTGCTCTCTAAAACAGAGAGCGAGAATTAGTGTTGATCTGGACGGATATCTAAATGATATCAAACGCCTGTGCCCAGAACTCACAGGCATGCAGCACTAGTACAGAAATCATCGTCATCAATGTCAGCATTCAAATCAATGCGACTTCCCCAAACTCTGTCCGTAGCATTTTCTGATTTATTTGTGGTACCAAGATATTCTGCAAGCTCGTCGTCGGTAGGAAGTGGAATGTTGAAAGATAATTGAGCAGCGCTTCCTATGGAGGTTCTGCCAACAACGACAGTGGGCTTTCCAGGTTCTAATCTGAAAGCCTTCTCGACGGTCAAGTCGATCTCTCCGCTGTCACTTCGTGGAGGGAGTGATTCGAGAGTCAGGTCTTCCTTCTGGCCATTGATGAATAGCTCAAAGGTCAGTCGAAGAACATGACCTGGAAAATATTGGGACGAGATTTTGTCTTGGAGATACGATATAGCTTTGTCTCTATGCTCAACGACAGGGGCGCAATGCACAATAGGGTAAGGATTGGGCTCGAGCCTCACCGTTCCTCCAATTTTGATCTCAATATTGTAGTCCCAGGGGTTCCGGGGCGGTTCAGATGGATTGGGAAGCCACGATTTTGGTAAATGCTGGGGCGGAAGTGGTGGCGGAGCCAGCGAAGCAAGTCTTTCTGAGACAGGAACCATAGATGGGGGTGGGGGTGGAAGAAGTTTCCCAGGTTCAAATCGGAGGATCTGATATACCATTTCGTCTTTCAGAAATGACAATGAAGACACAGTTCCCAGTGTAGTTCCTGGACAGAAGAGGGTGTGTCTCTTATATGGCCATCGAAAATTGAGTAGACCGTGGTACTCGATGCGTGTTCGTCGAAACGTATGGACATCGTCACCCGACCACTTCAGCCCGAATGTTGATTTCCCGCCAACGGATCTTTGTGCTCTGGCGAGGATCGCATCTGGATTATCGGCATAAGAACCTCGAGCATGAACAATACCGTATCGAGAATCTGGAGCTGTTACTTGCAAAATCTCATGGCCGATATTGAGAGAGGCTGTAAATCCGTTTGATCCGAAGTCCAGCGATCTTGAGGATTCATCTTCTTCATCCAAACGAGTCCACCACTCACCTGTTCTGGGGTCAGCTCAGGGCTACCTGCTCACCGAGCTAGAGTCTTACCATTCGGAAAATCTTCCATGAAGGGAAACATTTCAGATATCCTGTAGTCTGTTAATGTCCTACATCGCTGCTGAAGCTCAATTGAACTTGGAGAATGTGGGGATACATACTCAGCTTCTGCGGAATCAGGCTCTGGCTTCATGTTGTCATGTAAGGGTCGTTGATCACCATCATTCTGGGGAGTCTTGTCAGAATGGATGCTCCCCGCTGCAGCCTTTTCATTTTCTGCTTGTTGCTGCTGAAGTACCGATCTTTCAGAAAGATCATCTGGACCCAGCGACAAGGCATGGTTTGCGGAACCAAGTCTAGTAGCACCAAGAAGATCGATGTGTCTATCCATATTTGGACCCATGGAAATTCCAATCCTGTTTGGTTCATTGCTAAGCTCCCCACTGTCGGCCTTCAGTATTGCAGCATCGTTCGCTGATTTCGCAACAAGTGGCTCTGTCGCCTCGCCTTTCCCGTGATCGTGTCCATCCTCTAGCATTCTGTTGTCATCATCGATAATTGCAGTGGTCTGACTTTCCATGCTAACAGGCGGTCAGGTAAGACTACATGAGATTCAGAGGCAATTGACATACCAGAAATATAATATTTTCAGGATTCACAGTTGAACGATGACCAAAAGATATGGAATCAAGATTTTCAACGGCCTTCATTCATCGAGACAACGGCTAGCCGCCATCTGCGCCACTCTAGTGTTCGTGGCCCCCAAATTGGGGCTGATGCAGCCTCATGCAGGTAGGTGCATTCTGGCGGAGACGGCCAGGATCCTCCGACCTATCGGACCTCTCTCTCCGATTGAAATGGGTCGCATGGAGGTTGCCATAGCAGATCGCTCCATGTCCGATACTTGTTTGGTAGTGTTGAATGGAGTCGATGAAGATGGACCGAATGATGGCATCCTGGGAGAGGGAAGGAAGAGGGAATGTCGGTTGTCGTGAAGTAGGTAGGTAACCTTAGGACGTCGCTTGTCGATCATGTGACGTGGTTGCAAGCCCCTTTTGTTTAGCGGAAAGAACGACCAAAACAAACAAAGGCACAACTATGACCAAGACCAGTTAAAATGAGGTATATCTGTATTGATGAATTAGGGGTCACAGAAAGATGAGACTTGACTATGAGTTCGGCTGCGATTTGAGGTAATAAATCTTCTGCAAGCAACTTCACATTTCAGGGAAGCTTGTAAAGACAGTCGTAAAGGGAGGTAACTATTCTCTAAATTGTGGAAATATGTCAAAACAGAATAGATGTCCTCCTACTTCCTTGCATCCCACGAAGCATGAAGCTGTACTCCTCTTGATTTATGGAACCTTAAATCATAAAATGCAAGCATGAATCGATGAGATGGGAGTGGATTGAATTGCTTTTGACAACATCACAATAACACTTCAAACCGTCCCTCACCTCAGCGAAGAACAGGTATGACTTACGTAGCAATAAGTGACAGAGGATTATTTGCGTACTCACAGTCTATTTTCATTCAATTCCTGTTTCACAAGAGTGTAAATAAGAATTTAAGAGTTTTAGCAATTACTCTATGCTCCTAGATTTCATCAGTAGCTTAGGTGGCTTGGGATTGATACTTTATCAACGCTCACTATGGCTGTGATCATATCTTCTATAGCACTAACTGCAGGCTTATTTCCTGCCTGACAGTAGAAAAATGTAAGTACTGTTGAGGCTTGCTGGGAGCTTGAGCCAAACATTAAGTGAAGAGCACGTTTAACGGCCTGCTCTGAATAGGACGTACCATATTCGATTCTTCGTGCAAACAAGGTTTTGCAATGCGTAATAAAGTGCATATACTCTGCGGACTACTTGTCAACACCGGCGGTCAGACACTAATCTTTCCCGAGCTGAGGAGCTAAAGTGGATTTACATAGAGTCACTTGGCTAGAATTTAGTCAAATTATGGTGTCTAGTCACTAATGATGCGATCTGACCAGCGATCTGATATATCACCATATCTGCCGAAGACGGTCGCTGCTAACAATTATAGCTCTGAGGTTTTGCCTACTTCGTACTCGTCTGTACTAACTTATTCCGGCGAGGGAATGGGCAGTGAGCACGGGATGATATCACTCGTTACCCCGCCACGACTACGATGCTACTACAATAGTGTATATCAACCGAAACGTTCCCGCGATCCTCCAAATCAATCTTCGATTATGAACAACTGAGAGTCCAAGTCTGCTAGAATGGCGAAGTGCAAGAAAACTCGTGCGAAACCGACTGCCAAGAAGTCTGTATCGGTTCCATCACAAGCATCTACTAATGGAGATAGATTTGTGGAAAAGCAGCTGCTGCTGTGCGAATGGCAAGACAAGCTTGAATTATCTCTGTTCGTGTTCTGTCAAAGATTTTGCCCCGAGACGATAGAAAAACGAAAGTGGACCTGTTATCAGGCCGCTGAGCTGCCAGCGCTTACCGAAGCGATCATTCGATACTGTCACGACCACAAAGACGCCATTGCAAATACCGGGATTACTCCAGAGGAACGAGATGACTTTCTGCTTGACCTACAAGTGTCCCGTGTCATCCGCAATGCAGCAGTACATCGAGTGCCTGTACTTGACGTCACGTTAGCACGTCTGGGCGATTGTGCATATCGCATCTTATCCATGGTAAAACGCGTAGTCAACTGTAGTGATGATTCGGAGATAGGCGAGATAGTACGTAATTGGCTGCTGATGGTCAAAATAAAATCGAAGCTTCTAACTTGCCCAGCAACGATGGATGGCTACACAAGGTTGGGCAACAAACGATTTGAGCTCAACCTCGGCACTTTTGCTTAGCAGACATGTCGAGTCTGGATGTCAGCAGGTAGCTCAATCGGCAATGATGAAGGCTACAGAGAAAGAATGCAACCGGAAGCGGAATGAAGAGCAGAGACAAGTAGCGGAGGAATGTCGAAAGCAGAGGCAAGACATGCAAGACAACATTCAGGCCACTGCTCAGTTGAAAAGAGAGGAAAGACGAATACGGGATGAGGAGCAGAGAAAAACAGGGGTGGAACGTCGCAAGCAGAGGCAAGAGAGGCAAGACCACAGTCAGGCCACTGCTCAGTTGAGGAGAGAGAAAAGACAGATGCGAGCTCTGGAGCAGATACTAGGGGCAGAAAAACGAAAGGCAGAGCGCGAGCGACGCTTCCAAGATCAAGAATCCTTACGTGCTCATAAAGCAGCCCAGTGTGGCTTACAGCCCGCGCACGCTGGGACCGAAATGAGAGAAGCGGCCGGTGATCTTGCATTGCCGCAGCGAACGACACAAAGTTCGTCTCTGTTCGCGATCTGGGAGTGGATGTGCTAGGAGATGAGCAAGCAGAGCAGTACTACATAGGCAGGATTTGAGAGAGAAGTGTTTACAATTGTATGTACATGGTATCAAATAAAAGAAATTGTTTCATGAGTCGAAAAAGAGCAACTGAGGTATGTTAAGGAGCGCAGGTAGTCAAACATATCGCAACACAATAATAAAGGATTTCCATATGAAGAAAAGTGATATCGGTCATTCAAGCAACACGGGATGTAGCTTCCATTCTCAAATTATATTGACGAAAGTAAAAATATCCGCAAGGTAACCACAGACCTTATCATCTCCCGCCGTAATTATAAAATACGGTACATTGACCAGGATTTCTTGTCCACTTTATTCTCATAGAACTTCTAAGCTCTCATGCAACATCAATGTCACATCGCGTACCGAAAGCACTGCGGAGGACTGCTTGACGATGGCCCCAATAATTTGAGGAAAAGCAGAATGAAAAACATACATAAACGAAATTAGAATGGGGAGAGAAGCGGCTTGGAAGTAGCTCAACCATGATGTTTTGTTGCAAATCCTAACAGTTCATTTGCAGTATTTTGGTGTCTGTTGTCATGGTTCTGTAGAGATGGAAATAAGAAAAGATCAGGTAAACTACGTGAGAGAAGGGTAATTGAAGTAGACAATGTCCAGCGTACCAACTTGGTATATTCCGTCTACGCTTGCCTATCAGCATGAGCCTTGGACAATGGTCTGGAGATGGAAAATCTTGGGTATCTGCTCAATTGCAATCTAGAACTTTGCATTCATTCACATCCACCCACTATCCATCCCTATTGTACAACAGTGTATTCCACCCCCACGTCCCAACATTACCACCGCATCTAATAGTAGTAGTTCTCCTCGAGCGTTCGTCCTCTCATGTGTTGTGGCTCGCTTCCTCGTACATAGATATCCTCGAAAAGGTTCTTTGGGGTTGGCTCTGGGATAGGCATCTTCTCTGCCTCGGCGACCTCGCTGTCAACTGCTGAGCGGGCCTCCTTGTCAATAGTCTTGAGCTCCTCCTCGGAGACGACGTTCCACTCGATAAGTTTCTGCTTGAGGCCGGCGATGGGATCTTGGGTGGAGCGCATGCGCTGGATCTCTTCGCGAGTTCGGTAGGTGGTTCCGGGGTCAGACATGGAGTGACCTCCGTATCTGTAGGTAACGTATTCGAGGACGAGAGGGCCATTGCCAGAGGTGGCGTACTCGCGGGCGTGCTTGACGGCTGCCTTTACGGCAAGGACGTCCATTCCGTTGACCTTGAGACCGGGGATGTATTGACCACGCTTGTAGTAGTCCGTGAGTGCGGAGGAGCGGTTGGCTGCGGTACCCATACCATATTTGTTGTCTAAACTGTCAGCAAAGCCCCAATCCAGAAATATGGAAAAACATACTCTCGCATCCAAATAGAACTGGTAGGTTCCATAGCTTGGCCATGTTGAAAGCCTCAAAGACCTGACCCTGGTTACTAGCTCCATCACCATACAGCACAACACTGGTGTTCTTGTTGCCATTGTACTTGTGAGCGAATGCCAAACCAGCTCCAACTGGAACTTGAGCTCCGACAATACCGTTTCCACCATAGAAGCCCTTGGCGAACATGTGCATAGATCCACCCTTTCCGTAGGCGATACCTTCACGGCGACCAAGCAACTCGCCGATGATGCTCTTCACGGAAGCACCACGCATCAGAGCGTAACCGTGACATCTGTAGGCTGTGATGATATCGTCTTCCTTGGTGAGAGAGTGCTCGATACCGACTGCGACGGCTTCCTGTCCAGTAGAAAGATGGCAGAAACCGCGGATCTTCTTCTCCTTGTACAATCTATCGGCGGCCATTTCCATACGACTATAGAAATCAGCGTCAATTTTTCCCTCCAATTGCATAAGTACTCACCGAGTAGATACCATATCGTAGTACATCTGCTTCAACTCTCTCTTTGTCGTCTCGAGTGTGTAGGGAGGAGGATCGAGCTCGTAGGTTTCGAAGCTCTCATCGGAGAGGTGGACGGTAAATGGCTTGTCATCTTCCTATCGAGAGAGAAACATTAGTGTTCTGATGCATTCAATCTTGCCTGTCTATCCTGACTTCCAATTGCCTCCACGACGTCCTGGGAAATCATACCTCTGGAACAGCATCCTTGTCTGCATGGGCGCTGGCAGCATCTGTTGTGACAGTCCTCTTGACAAGAGCTGATTTGGAGAAAGCTGAACTCCGCAGGGGAGCAGCGCGGCTCGTTCTCAATGCCCGCGAGAACATTGTTGTGGTGATGGGGGATGGAGGAATGGGTGCTGGTGGTGGAGGTGAGGACGGAAGAAATGAAGCTCTCGGTGGATATCTTCGTCTCTTCGGAGCCTTTCGCGCAAAATGTTGGCCGGTTGGGAGCTGGGCGGATTAGCGTGGAAAGCACGTGACTATCCCGATTCAACATTTTGGACGGGGAGAAAGATAATGCAGGAAGAGTTGATAATAAAAGTAATAGGAATAAGTTTGCGGAATGCTATCTGAACTAATCGTGGTTCTTGTTGCCTGTCTATAGCAGAGTTCATGCTACTTTCTTGACAACAATTGGAAGTTTGCTTATCCCAACATTCGAAGCCTTCATTTCCCCCAGGAGAGATGCTCGGGAAAGAAGAAACACCACATTTCAGTCGTATGAAAAACCAAAGAACAGATCGAGTCTGATGGCACGGAGTTTCTCCATTGATCAAGAGTTCTTCTTCTGTTCTGTGGTCCAACTTTTCCTCGGCAAGCTTTGAAGCCAAACTCGAAGCTCAAATCCTCCAAAGATCTCGCTTCCCAACGCCAATCCAAACAAAGGAAATGGACAGGAGAAGCCGAATTTCCCTCACAAAAGCCTATTATTTCGCACAACTTTATCTACTCCTACCTTTGGAAGTCCTGACTGTAGCTATTCCATTTCAGAGCATATGAGCTCAGCATTGCCTTGTTCTCAGGTATAAGTAACGAATGCTGTTTGGCTTCTCGTTTGCCCTCGTTGTGTATTTATCTTGATATGCTTCCTTGCTTGCTCTCATAGATGCACCATACGGAGACACATAATTAAAAAGACTCACCAAGGAGGTACATAAGTTACCAAAATGAAAGCTGAAATGTAGTGGCGCACACTATTGTTTTCAAGCCTAAAGTTGTCGGGGTTTCCTTTCAGTGCAGCACAGATGGTCGACGATCCACTGAAAACAGTGCGCCAAGCAATTCTGGCGAAAGGCAATCAGTCCCTAATGTAAGATTCCTATGGAATTCATTGAACCTTGAGATATCCCTCCTTCTCCACCAACTGAATTCCCATTCTGATAGCTCATAGGCAATATACAGCATCCGAATGTTCGTTTGAAACATACTCTTCACAACGGTGAAAGTACTGTAAAAATCCAGATTGACGCGTACAGTACATCTTCACCAAACGCGTTCCCGTTCCTGGTTTGGGGCGAGCGGGGCAGGGATGTGCACGTTGAAGCTAGATTTCAGCCTTGTACTTCTTTCTAGGCAAGGGACCATCAGCCAGATCAGCCAGCCATCGATATCCTATCATCTAGGACCACCAACAAAATTTCACGACACCTCTCTGGATACCCCTTGATCTTGAACCAGATCACGCACATCAATTGGGAAACATTGGATACAAGGCGCAATGTCGCGGTAACGGCGCAGCGCAGAGCAATTGACGGAATCGGGTCTTATCTGGCAAGGAAACCGAATCAAGGGGCACTTCTACAATAATACTCGCTCACGATGTTGGACGGACTTTTCATGCTGCTCGGATTGAGCGTCGTGATGGCTTTGGCGTAAGCTTCCTCCAACCCAATACAATTCTTTAGGTCAAGCTAATTGTATTCAAGCTCTTTCCTCGCCGGCGCACTCCCCCTCTCCATGACGCTGTCCTCATCACAGCTACGCCTGATCTCGACGATTGGAATGGGTGTTTTGGTCGGCACGAGTCTGATTGTTATCATACCCGAAGGTATAGAAGCTGTGTATACTGCTGGCGAGGCAGCGGGGGGTCTACACACCAGGGGGTTGGGACCCAGGACGAGAGGAGAGATGCGCTGGGTTGGCAGTGGAGTGCATAAATATATGGAGAGAGACCTAGGAATGGGAATGGGAGGCAGCTTCAGAGAAGTCTCTATACCAAAAGACCTGGTATATGGCAAGCTTCCCAGAGAAGAACTCCCACCTCCACCACCATCGAAAGAAACGCCCCCTCCATCCAGCGAGACGAAACCTCCTGCTCCAGACAACGACGCCCCCGATGCCCCACCCCATGGAGGAGAAGAGCACCACGATCCGCCGACGTTCTACATCGGGTTTTCCTTGATACTGGGATTTATTCTTATGTTCCTAATCGACAAACTCCCCCGCCACGCCCAAGAACACATCCAACCACCCCCCGCAACCCGGCACATCTCCCTCGACAACCTCTCTCAAAGCATCCACTCCTCCCCGCACTCTCCCACCGACTCAGACTCAGAGTCAGAATCATTCCTGCAATCCCTCGCACCAACACCCAAGCAGACACGCTCACTAGCCACCACAACGGGCCTAGTGATCCACGCCGCAGCAGACGGAATCGCAATGGGCGCTTCAGCAACAAGTTCGAACACGAAGTTAGGATTTATCATATTCGTGGCCATCATGATACATAAGGCGCCTGCGGCGTTTGGGCTGACGAGCGTATTGCTTAAGCAGGGGTTGAGTAAGAGGGCTGCGAGGGGGCATTTGATTATTTTCAGTTTGGCGGCGCCGGTGGGGGCGTTGGGGACTTGGGTGCTGGTTAGTTTGCTGGGAGGCGATCATATGGAGGGGGAGAGGGGGCAGTGGTGGACGGGGATGTTGTTGTTGTTTTCGGCGGGGACGTTTTTGTATGTTTTTTTTTCTTCTTTTTCATCCTTTTAACCCCCTTTCCGTCCCTATTCTATCCTATCTTGATATCCTTTTCTTGCCAACTTCACATTCTGGAAGATGCAAGTTAAAATGGTGTGGATTTGGAAGAGCTTGTTTACTGATTGTGCTGGTAGATATGTGGCTATGCACGCGATGCAAGAAGACTCCCCCGACCACTCGCACTCGTCATCAAACGGCTACGCAGAAGTAAATTCGCAGCGGAAACAGCAGAAGCCGCAGATGCGGGATACGTTTGCTGCAGTGGGTGGGATGTTGATCCCTCTTTTGACGCAATTGGGCCATCATCATTGAGTGCTTCATTGTTTGATTGATCTACCCGAAAACCTCGACACACGGAAGATTTGTCTCTCGTCTAGAATGGGACAGGGAAGATTGGAAGATTGGAAGCTTGTATGATTTGTCGATTGATCCACATGCAGATTGAGCTATTTCTGTATAGTAGTTCTGATCGAAAGGGTTATGTGTGTGTGTTTGTGTGTGTGTGTGATTTTGCTGGAAGCAAGAAAGGCGTTCTTAGAATAGCTAAGTTAGCCCAGCCGCCGGGCTTGTTTTATTAACGTATTGTCATGTATGACGATGTATGTATGTATGCGTAGAATCTGACGGACACATCTGGCATTCGAAAATCAAGATATATATATACATATATACCAGCCGCTTTCAAAATCTACCCTCTCTTGTATGTGTCTACTAAAACATATATGTTAGGGTCAATTTAATGCATATCGCAAGCAAGACAAGCACTTCATTGCATTTAAGCATCACGGCCTTCCTCTCTTGTTCGTCAATGCATTCTGTCTCTATATCCGAGGAGGCTAGAACATCTTGCCAATCCTATCCCTAAATTTCAGCCTCGAATCCTACAGACGTTACATCAAGATGCTACCCCGCATGTCATACTACAGAGGGAGGCCGAGGAGGCGGTTTGATGTTCATGCTGGGGGTATGGGAATGGAGATGGAGGAGGGGAAAAGAGAGGGGGAGGGAGAGCGAAGGAAGCAGGCATGCATGCAAGCGCTACTTTCAGGCTGGATTGACCTGGTGGTATGCAGTATGTTTGCTAAGGAAAAGAAGGGGGAGGGAAGGAGGGAGATCAAGCACTTTACACGATCGATCCCACGCTTACTTGCTTGCTCGTTTGAATCTGGAGAGCAAGTCAAGTCAGGATGGGAAGGGAGGGGATGGGAGGGGAGGGGAGGGGAGGAGAGGAGAGTGAGTGAATAAAGAAGAATAGAATGGCTGTACTGGTTGCTTGGGATTTGATATGTGGTTCGTTTCGAGTTGGAGTCGAATCGAGTACAATTGAGTCAGGAAGACTCGCTTCTGCTTCTTCGCGTGGAGCGGCAGGTTCAAGTGTGTATTTCTGGCAGCGAAACTTAACACCAAGTAAGAAGCCCATAACATAGAACTTGAGGTAGGTAGGTATGGAGTCTATGTATGCAGTATATACAACACACAGCTTTTGAGCTCTTAATTCCATATCTACGCCTATATGGCAGACCATATCTGTGATTGAGGATTTGATGTTGGCACGCGCACGTGCACACCTCTCAAACTCCCGGCGTTGCATCATCCATCGTCCTCGAGCAAGAGACGAGAGACGAAGACGGAGGATTTGCTGGGTCGCTCCGGGCCATTGCCGTTTTCTAGGCTGTGCGAGACACTCGAAAAAGAGAAGGAGGTCTTGGCTTGCACTTCTCTTCGTATCCAGATATAAATATGGTATGGTAAGCTTCCATGTGAGCAAGCCTGCGGGGTTAGAGACGAGGGGGCAGAGGAGGAGGGCGCTTGGGAAGCGAGGGGTCGAGAAACATGCGTACGGGACTATCGAGAAATCGATATTGGAAGAAAGGGAGGGAGGGCGAGAGAGAGACACTATTCGAACGAAATGGGAAAGCTGGAAAGTGAAGTAGAAGTGCAAGACAAGTCCTACGGAGATCTCTCCTGGATGGAGTAGGGTGCTCATCGAGTCAGTGCCTTGCATTTGCATTTACGTTTCAGACATCTGCAGTTTTTGACATGACAGAAGTGAGAATTTCCATCGAACACTCCTTTTGACTTTTGACTGGGATGAACCATGAAGATTCCATGTATATGAAAAGTCAAAAGGAAAAGTAGAGGAGATACGAGGAGGTTGAGGGCCTGAGGCTGAGGCTGCACAGATGATTGTGAGTTTGAGGTTGGAGGAGGGGAGGGGTGCGGGAGACATGGGAGAGGGGAGAGGGCAGTGTAGCCAGTTAGAGGGGAGGATGACGACTGGCCGGCCGAGAGAGGGAGGGGAGGAGAGGAGAGGGAGGACGAGAGGGAGGAGGAAGTGATATTTTTGATATTCTTTGGAATAGCCATGAAAATACCGGTCGGTTAAACAAGTAAAAGTATAATATGCTTTGAGATATTTTGCAGTTTCCCACTGAAAGCTAGAAGCAAGTAGGGAGTACAAAAAATGAACATCCCAGGCGAAATATCCTGTACGTAGCACCGAACATGTCACAGTCGTACAAAGCGGTGTACTTCACAAGTCCTGTACTACTGACCCAGTTGATCTCAGTTCAAGACTTCAAGAAAAACCAATAAATACTCCCTTGACAGGTGAAATACATCAGCTGTATCCGACACGCCCCTTTCTATCAAAAGACAATGACTAAATATATCAGAAGAGTCAACTCGTGACAGTAGACAGGGTTGCCCAAGAGGGAAATAGTAACGAGTAGAGAGGGGGGAGGGGGGAGGGGGGAGGGATCCTTGAGTATCCAGGGGAAGAGACAGGAGAGAAGGGAGTTTGGTGATGAGTAGAGTGAGGCTGACTTCTGGAGGTAGTGTTGTATAGATGTGTTAATTTTATAGCCATATTTGATAACTGGAATCTTGGGAAATACAAGAATATGAATTATTCAAATGCTCTCCCCACCCATACAGTATCATCATCCATCACACACCTCTTTGGCTATTCTTTCTTGGGCATGACTGCAGGTCATCCTCTCCTCTCCCTTTAAACGCCCACCACGCCCTTCTCCCCCATGCTTCCCTACCGAGGAGCCACACCCTTCTCCACCCTTCTCCACCCCTGCAAGCCGACCGCCGCTTGCTCAAGTGAGACGCTGGATTGGCCTGGGCTTTGGGCACTGCACAGGGTTGCACAGAACTGCACAGCACACCAGAGCACAGCACAGCACACCAGAGCGCTCGCTGGCTGGCTGCGCGCATGCAATTGTTAGCGACGTCGACCACTTCACTTCACTCTCTTCGTTCATCTTCAACCTCACCTCGCATCACTCACCTGCTCTCCTCCTCCAACTCTCTCTCCCTCCACGACAACAACCTTCCACTCCGACGACGACCTCAGTGATTGATTGCATTGAATCTGCAGAACACATCAGCGACTTCTACGCCTCTGCAGACAATGGTGCACGAAGCCTGCCGACATCATACCTCGATCTGATCCCGCATCATCATTTCTCACTCCAGCCTCTCGGCTTCGCATACTTTCACGATCTCGATAGACACACTGCCAGCTTGACCGCTATTGCAGAACTGAAGGAAGCTATCTAGATATTTGGAACAGACCGCTACATTCGCTGGGCTAATTACATCTCTGGGAGACGCCCGGATAACAATACCATTCACCGAGACTGCATCAAGTCAGTCAACAACAAGAAACACCAATCACGGCAGAATCGAAAGCTCTGGATATCAAAACCTTTATACTTCGCTCCCCTGCCCCTCGTTGACCTGGATCCGTGGATATTGAAGCCCCGAGCATCACAATTGCCTTTCTTTGAAGCCCCTGAAGCAGCACGATCTAGTACATTCACTCCGATCGATCAGCAAAAGTGAACTGTGCTTTGATACCAGGGCGGACGTTGTCTGTACTTTCTCCTGCTCGAGAACCGAGGATACGGACTCTGCGAAATCTAGATCGTGATCCTGCTCCACGGACTCTCACCGTCCTTAAAACTAGGAGATACCACATCCAACAGCACCAATAACGATTTACGATCTTCACATCTAGACAAGAGATTCTGGAATCGGTGACCAGAAGACGGCCAGCAATTCGATTCCCTTTTCCGCAGTGTACCTGACGACACCCCTTTACCACATTCATCTCCTCGATCTTCTACCTCCCACCAACAATCCAATCCTTATACTATATAATATGGAAGGCTTTAGTATAGGGAAGCCAATGAGCTTGACGGAGAGAAGAGCGTCAATGCATAATACCTTCGACGACGGCGATCTATCACCCACACGAGCGACCCTCACCTTAAACACAAATACCAATGTGCGACTGCCATCAAGAGTCGATAAAGTCGTACAATCCCGTCCTCGAGGTCCTCCGACACCCAATATGACCACACCATCCGCAGATCCAGATTCTCCCACACACTCGAGTCATGATCCTCCACCACCCCCTACACCAGCTGCGAGTCCAGGTCCAGATCACCCACAACCGGATTGGAAAGATGCAGGAGACCAGGAGGATTATTTCTTGTCTAAGATCAGATCGCATTTCAAAGTTGCGTCATCTGCGGAAAGACATCGCATATTGGCAGATCTCTTGAATCTGTGTACCAGCCAACAATTAAGTTTTGTACGGCAGTACGTGGATCCATTACTAAAGAAAGATCCGTTCACCAGTTTGCCGAACGAGATCTGCTTAAGGGTATGTATTATCTGAAATTTATTGGCCGTGGCTAATCGAGGTAGATCCTATCTTGTATCGACGACCCGAAAGTCCTTGCACGAGCATCACAAGTATCACAGAGATGGCGAGAATTACTGGCAGATGACGTGACATGGATGAAGTTATGTGCGAAACACGATTATGGACGGAGGATGTCAGAAAACCATGCCAACACACCTCCTTTCACGTCTCTTCGACCCCCGCTCAACCCAATCCATAATGCCTTCCACGACGAAAATCACACCCATTCTTTCCCTGGTGCGCCAGGCTCATCATTGTCACAATGGAGTACTGGCAATTCCAAGAGTTTCGATAGCTCGACGAGTACAAATGCTCTGCGAAGACCGACATTGCAAAGATCGTATAAATCACACTTCAAGCAACGATACTTAGTCGAGACAGCTTGGAGGACTGGTGGACGAAACATTGCGAAGCACATTACGCAGGATCAGGGAGTGGTGACAAGCTTACATCTCACGCCGAAGTATATTGTGGTTGCACTGGACAATGCTAAGATTCATGTCTTTGACACCAATGGAACGAACCAGAAGACCTTACAAGGGCACGTAATGGGTGTTTGGGCAATGGTTCCTTGGGATGATACTCTGGTCAGTGGTGGATGTGACAGGGATGTCAGGGTGTGGAATATGGCAACTGGGTAGGTAATCTTGAGAATTCTGGTAGATTGTGCTAATTGTAAAAAGGGAGAGCCTACATACCCTTCGAGGCCATACCTCAACCGTCCGTTGTCTAAAGATGTCCGATTCGAGCACCGCTATTTCTGGATCAAGGGACACCACATTACGGATTTGGGATATCAAGACTGGACTTTGCAAGAATGTTCTTGTAGGACATCAAGCAAGTGTCAGATGCTTGGAGATTAAAGGAGATATCGTGGTTTCCGGCAGTTACGACACAACAGCCAGAGTATGGAGTATATCCGAAGGTAGATGTCTAAGGACACTCTCCGGGCATTTCTCGCAGATTTACGCCATTGCGTTCGACGGCACGAGGATTGCTACTGGAAGTTTGGACACCAGTGTGCGGATATGGGATCCGAATAACGGGTTTGTTTTGTCGTCAGATACGGAGGATTCGCTAACCTGTTCAGATCCTGTCAAGCAATCCTTCAAGGACACACCTCGCTGGTTGGGCAATTACAGATGCGTGGAAATACTCTTGTCACTGGTGGTTCGGACGGTTCAGTGCGAGTATGGTCGCTGGAGAAGATGGCACCGATTCATCGACTCGCAGCACACGACAATAGCGTCACGAGTCTGCAATTTGACGATACCAGAGTTGTGAGTGGAGGTAGTGATGGGAGAGTGAAAGTTTGGGATCTCAAAACTGGGCAACTGGTTCGAGAACTGACTGCACCCGCCGATGCTGTCTGGAGGGTCGCATTCGAAGAGGAGAAGTGTGTGGTCATGGCCAGTCGAAGTAACCGGACCATCATGGAGGTTTGTACCCGCCTCCCACACATCTATGACACAACTAACACAACCAGGTCTGGTCCTTCTCCCCACCCGAAGAATCCCTCTTCGAAGCAACAACCACCCACGCCCAACGCACCCTCCTAAACTCCATATCGGCCGGTCCTCCCCGTCCTCTCAGCGCCATCGAATACAAATCTTCCACCTCGACATCAAATAATCAGAGCCAAGACCAGACGATGAGTGGGAACGAGGAGATTAGAGTCCAGGTCGCGTATGCGAATGAGAGGCATATGGAGGATGTCGAGATGCTGGATCAGATGCCGAGTACGGCCCCATTGGAGGGGACGAGGGAGACGTTCTTTAGAGATGATTGAGCTGTCCGTGTTCATGTGGATTTGAACGGTACAGCATAGCATAGCTGGGCAACGGCCCAGGAAAATCTGCATCGGGACTGCGGATTCTCCTAGATATGAAGTAGAGAGGATGTCATCTCTTGAGGAGAGGCACATCCGTATCTGGATGGATACATGGAATGTATCCGCTGAAGAGCAGCAGAGGACGATATCACAGCAGAGGGCAAGCGCTTATGCCGGACGGACATGTCCCGGATATCATGTCTTGTTTTGTATCTCAACATATGGTACATGCCATCACACAGCACAGCGCCCCATCACAACACAGTCCAGTTCATTCGATTCCTTGCATGGTCGGCGTTAAGTTCTTCCCAGGATTCATGTTTTTTTATTTCCCTTGCACGTAGGCACGAATTGGAGTTGGTTTGAAACTTTGGGAAGATATCTTGGTATGAACAGGCATTGGAGGGTATGATAGGGAAGGAAAAGTCATGGTTGGAGTGAGGCATATACATGGATGGATCGGATGGGAGGAAGAGAGAATTGACTTGACTTGTGTGGATTGATTGCATTAGCGGGACTTTTTGCCAAGGTGTTGATTATATTTTATGTGGGAACTACATACCGAGGGAGTTGAGTGATGAATATACAGAAGGTTTCCAGTAGTCCATTTCCACGTGAGAGAAAGGTTGAGGTTTTCGTGACTGCGAGTGACTGCCTCATCCTCTTGTGATGTGAGCATGAGTCAGTCCTCTTGAGGGCATGGTAATTCATATCTCGGGGGAAAGAAGCACAGAGAGATAGATTGGGTACGGGAATTGGTTAGAGGGTGGCGGGGGAGGAGAGGGATGAAAACTTCTTCTCTGTCTGCTCTAGTGCCAAGTCTCAGTAGATCGAGCACTTTCCCACCATTCGTATTTCCAAACACACTGTTCCGCCCAAATCTCGGGCTAGATCTTCCTGCTGTGACTTGAAATTGCGGAATGAGATGAGATCAGATTGCGAGTTTGAATTAGAGGTTCAGTCAAATTCATAGCTTGAGGTAGTAGAGTAGCAAACCACATTTAAAGTTCGAGCAAGGAACTTCGTCTCTATAAATCTGTAAACAGAAAAAAGGTTGATAGATACAACAACGAAAATTGAGATGACAAATACCAGTAGCAATTACCGAGTTTTAGCATAGTTTCTAGATCTCGCTCATACGGCCTGGAGTCGTGCTGTAGTGAATAAATGCGTGGGGTGACGCAACGTGGCAGGAGAGGAGTGCAGATGTGATGTGGTATTTGGAGAAAGAGGAAAGAAGAAAAGACCTGCAATGGGTCCAGAGTAACAACCCAGCGGATCTGTCGGGCGTACCACTGATGGTGTTCGATTAGGCTTTCGTTTGGGTTTGGTGGTCGTAGGGTAGGGGGGAGGGAGGGGGCTTTATCTATATTCCGAGGGCTGTGTATGGTTGTGAAGCAAGCAGGACGTATACCCGTGAGCTCAGTTTTGTTGGTACCGTGACTGCAAAGATGCTGGGGCGTGAACGTCATTTTGCACTTCTCCAACCGGGAATCCTGAGCTAGGGTAAAGCATGTAGTGGAGTTTCGCAGCCCGTCAAAGCTTCTAGCATCGGTATCTTTCACTTGTGGTCAGCATTCAATTTGTTAGTTAGCTCTGTTTTGGGTTGTGTAGATGGAGATTTTTGGTATCACTTCGAATTTCTTTAGCTATTTACGCGATACGATCGAGACATTATATGGGCGAGTTGAATGTCTTCTTTGATCTCGTCTCTGGGGGGAGAATACACCATGACAATTCGAGCACGGCTTCTGGAGTTTGTATATAGGCACTAACTCAGGCAGGCGCCTTTGAGGCACTCAACGAGACAGGTTGATCTGGAAATCGAGGATATATGGCTCTGGTGTTGGGGTAGGGTGCTATCTGAAGCTTGGTGGTTGAGGATAGCGGCAATGAATTGCGAGCTCGGGAGGTTTGAGTGCCTTTTTCTTCTTTGAGTTATACATCAGGAGTGGGGCTTGGAAGCTCATAAGTTTGATGCAGGGCTGAGGAAGTCAGGTCACGGTCATGTTGTCATGTTGTCATCTCAGAATACCCGTCGAAGAATATATTACTGTCAAGTATCTAAACATCCCCAGTCATTACCAAACGTCGGGAACATCGCCAGAGGTCCGACGCTTTTGACGGCCTACGAATAGTGAACTCTCACTTGGTGAAAGAAGAGAAATGTAGCAGATAGCCCATTCTTTCGGTGCCGACTGGGTATTCCTCTCTCTATTTCCTCCGAATCAGTCTCCCTAGAAAGCTTGAGGTCGTTTTCTGAAGATCCTGCAGGGTTTTATGTCTTGTTTTGACACTGGAGTTAAGCGAGCTTTCTCGATTCAACCAAGTTGTCATCGACGTGCCGCGCGACATGTCATATATCAGAACTTATACCTCCTCGTTACCTCATTTATGATCACTCATCATACTTCATCGCACCCACTCACCTTCAGTCATAACCGAAAATCGTAGTAAGCTTGAGTCCCCATACTCCGCTCAAAAGTGTCAAGGCGAGAGAGTGTCCTGTGCCTTTTCTGCAGATTTCAAGTTAGGGTGTAAGAAAAGGGTTCTGAGATGAGATTTGCGATGTGCAACGAAGGCTTTGATACATCCGTACCGGTCCTGATTGGATAGGTAGAATTTGTGGGTACAGGTGGATGGGAATCACCGTGACAAAGGACTTCAATCTTAGTTAGGTCATGTACCTCGCTTAGATAGACAACACTTGTTTTCGGAATACAGAAGAGACTATGGCAGCATAGGAATCACATCGATTGCACATCGCGCATGTGAGAGGACTTCATCATACCATATACTATCACTTCTATTTTCTCCCCTCTCGAGATCATCTAACCTGCACTTTACCGTTGACCTCGCTGGTCATGCATTTGCCCTACCCTGCTCCATGCCAGCTATCTCCATGCTCAGAGACTACAAGAAGCTGTCTAGAGATTTTGGATACTCTCCCTAGCGTCCCAACCACCCAACATCTCCTCCTCTAACATTTCGTCATATCCGCCTTCGAACAAAACCCAAAGAACCCCGTCCTAAAACTCCCCAAATTCGTCTTAACACTCCTCAATCCATTCTCCCCACCGCCAACCATAACATCGACACTCCTCCCTCCACCGCCAGGCGCCAGATCACCAGGCTGAGCTACAATACCTTGGAAGAGGGTGTAGTTGCCGAGGGACTTGTAGGGGAGGAGGGTGAATTTCACTTGTGTGTAGTTGGGGGCGACGGAGAGTGGTTGGATGGCGCCGTAGTAGAAGATGCCGGTTAGGGTTGTGGTGGGTGTGGTGAGGGTGGTGAGGAGCTGAGTAAATTGTCAGCTAGTGTCCTGATACTGAATTGTACGATGAAGAAAGAGGGAGAAGCTGGTGGTAGGAGGGCGAGAAGAGGAAGGATAAACGTACAGCAGCCCTAACAACAAATCTCGGTCTTTTTGGATTCGAATCGTCCGAGAAAGTCATCGATGGAACGACGAAGAGATTCAAGTTGATGTCTTCCGTATATGCGTCTTTCCTGTCCACGTCTTGGATACTGATGCTGTTGACCAATGGACTGGTCAGTGTGTCGTTGAATGAGTAGTATGCTATGTCGCCAAATGGGTCGGAGATTACGCCGTTGACGATGTTGTCTTGGATAACTATTGTTGATGATGTCAGACTGAACTTCAACTTGTCTAGTTGGAATTGGAGATTGGATGCGTTTACATACCAGGACCCTTGCTATACAACAAGACCCCCATATTTCCACTTCCCAATTTCCCGTAATAATAAGTAGCGTTTTCTGGCACCTTCCCCCTCTCATACGTACTTATATTCCCAGAATACACCACCTCGCCCCTAGACGATAGATCCAAATGACTTTCAATCAGAATCCACTTCCTCGGTACGATCGGCTCCGACAAAGCCATTCCTCGCGGCACCGTATCCATCATCTTCTCAAAGACAGAAAAACAGGTGTCTTGGAAGGCTTGAGGTGATGACATGGCGCGGATGGTGGCGTTATGGTCGGAGTTGAAGATGCGGAAGTCGGAGCGGAAGGTTTCGTTTTTGGTTGTTACGAGGGGACCGCCGGCTTTGCCGGTTGCGGAGAGGTATTCCTCGACAACTTTGTTTTCGTAGATGAAGGGGGTGCTGTCGAATGTGTCGGCGCCGTCCATTCTGAGATGAGGTGGGGTGTTAGTTGGGGTCGATTGTATTGAAAGGGAAGGAGGGGAAAGGGCACGTACTCTGGGTCGGGACCCATGACTTCGTCGTCGAGAACTGGGAATCTTACTTAGTGATGGAAGTAGGATTTTAAAGGGAGTGGAATAGTATTACCGATTTCAGGATGGTTCCTTCTGTGGACAGCACCAATGGTATGTCCACATGCGCTGAAGAATGATCAGCCAAGAACAATAAAACGTGATTATCTACGAACATGGATTGAATCATTTCCTGTGTGCTGAATCCAGCCTTTGCAAATGTTGAGTTAGACTTATCGAAAGGATCATCTGCTTTTGGTACACCGGTCGGTCCTGCCTTGGTGGCGTCTATACGTCCAGCTCGAAGATTGATCATTCGTTGAGATGGGTCGCATGATAGAAGACTGACTGCCAGTCCCTTTGGTGATCGTTAGCCAAATCAAAATGATCTTCCGTCTACTTACCAGAGCAATGAAGTCAGCAGTAGAAACTTCGAGGGTGGAGAATAAGTTGAACTTCAATGCTGAATTAGCTTGATCTCATCTAGGCTGGTGGCATAAACATACTCCCATGATTGTCTCATTGATAAAGGATTGCCGAGGAACGTTTAAGGTTGAGAAAACGATCCCTAAGTTTTCTTCACGGTCGGCTTCGAAGCTGATGGAAGCGTCAAGTCCGCTGTAGATCGGTATCAGTAGATTTTCTTGAAGTGATGCAAGGGAAGTCACTTACCCAGTCCCAGCAGCGACATCTGCCGTGATAACGTCATGGAACACAGTCCTCACCCACTGAGCAGCAGTCTGCGCACCACTAATCTCCGGTGGTGGTCCGTTGAGTGTCAAGTTGCAAGGCGTGACAGGGAAGATGATTGTCCCAGGTGTGAGCAGAAGTCTTTCGATGCCGAGGACTTTGTCCGCCAACGACAAACCATTGGCATCGAGTGCCTGGGCAGCTATGCCGGTGATGTAGAGGAGGGTGGTGAGTAGTGTGAGGCCAAGCATGTTGAAATAAAAGGTAAAGTTGACGATCTCGATGCCAATATGTTGGAAAGTGGAGGGAATTTGTGGGATTTATATGTCAAGCCTGGAGGCGAAAGGACCTAGAGCTAAGAGTCTCATCAGCCTGTATGCTTTTTCCGTCGCCGGCCAAGGACCTAAGAAATGGAAATATGCTCATGGATTCAAAAAGCAGAAACCTAAGAAAAATGCATGCAAGTAGGCGTGGAATGAGGGTTACATCCGAGCGAGGTCAGGAAATACCTTTTCTTAACAGCTGTGAAAGCCTTCTTCTTGCTTTGTTGTTTAAAAGTTGTTAACCGAGCTTTCGGGAAAGAAGAAAACTACTACTTCACACTTGAAAACCTGCGACAGCCTGCTCAACGCTATCTTTTGGTCACCTCATATTCAGCTTGACGGCTTCATTGTGTTCAGAGCTAACATCCGACACCATGGACAGTCTGAGGTTCTCTGGTACTACTGGGTTGACTGAGCTTGGTCACCCTCAGATCAAGCATTGGTATCGATGAAAACCTAGAGTCTCTGACTGGTTCAAAAATCATCCTCTCACTCGGTAGACTAGAATTCTCGAGTAGGCAATGTGCCGCGCTCGCGCTGGTGGGAGTATGAAATTCATCCAGCCCATGGACACCCGCTTTCTGGTTCATGCTTGTACCACTTCGAAGTTTAATCTCAAGTTCAGATACCGTTGAACCTCCCAAACAAGTCAGACGACCCTAAGTAAGCTCTGAGCTAACATCAGCTTCACTCAGATACCAGATGTCGGATGATGGGCTTGAGTGCAAAGTGGCCCTGCTTTTCCGACTGGTCTGCCGTAACGTTCCAAGGTACCTAAATCTGTTGCCTTCGATTCTGGCAATCCTTTCGACCAGTGCTTTGGATTTGAAGGTCCATAAATGTAACACGGAGAAAGCCACAAAAGCCCGGCATTCTTGTTCTGTCCATACGAGCAAATAAAACTACAAGGAAATGGTACGAAGCATAATCTGGTATGCAGCAATATGGCAAACATAAGCTTATTCTTGCTTACTGGAGTACAACTCCACATTCTGACAGACATTCACTGCGAGTGGGAGATAATCTTTTGGTAGCTCTTATTGAGGTCTTCGAGAAGGTTGTTGGAGGTAACTATGCTCCCAATCAGCTTCAAATACTGCTCTTCCCTCTGAAATGGGGTCATTTTGGCTTTGACTTAGTAGTAGAGTATAGTTGCCATCCAACACGTCTGAATAATGGCGTGAACCTTTTCCGGTGGCCGTCCTGTAGTAATTGCCAAGGTAAAATTCGGATCACCCCCGCGCAGCTAGCCCCGGCTCTTACTGAACGGGGCGTTCCAGTAAAAGTCATCTCATGCAAATAACAGGGGGCGGGCCGCGACCAAGACATCACCTGCACGCGGAATCCTTCAATGAATCCAGCCAGTAATACTCTTCGTAAGTCTTCGCTCGCGGGTCGTATAGATGCATTGAGAAGAAAGTCAATTCTGGAATGATTCTGTGCACGACTTCGGATGAGGTACGGCAGTGTATTACTAAAAACAAGAATTGAGCTCGTGCTGGCCAGGTGGTTGGGTGGGTGGTTCTGATGACTATCAGCCCTAGGAGACTTGAGGGCCGACGACTGGGGTTGGAAGTACCGGTCATCCTTGGGTAGGTTAGGATGACATTGGGAGTCTGATAGCTGGGACTCTTTGTCACTTACACCCAGAGATGGGGAGAAGTTGTCCCACGCAAATAGGATAGATCCCGAATATCCCAATCCCACTCTTTCCCGAGCCCACACATACTCCAAGAGTAAACGAAAAGGCAGACTTGAGGACAACACTACGATCTCTCATTGTAACAATCATGTATACTTTAGGAAACACGAGCGTTGCAAGTCCGTTGTGTAACTTCCATTCTTCCCCGTGCCTGAAACGTGGGGGAGGAAGGCGCGGATACTGGTTTGATGTCACAACTCTAGCGATAGTCCCAATAGTAAGCTGTGCGTCAGCACAGGTTTCGCTCAACTGGGCAACTGCCTTATACGAGATAGCTCTACTTTCTGACTGGAGTCCAGGACGACAAGCAGCTGAGTGACTGAGTGGCTGCCCAATCACGCCCGAGGTCAACTTCGAACCAAGCAGACCGCAGCAGCAACAGGTAATCAATCGTCTGCCCGTGCCTGCACTGACAATAGACAGGATTTGGAAATGGAAGTGGTCGTAGCCAACTCTTCCTTTGCGACTTCAAAAATATATCAAAATTTCAACAAACTCGCAGAAAACACGCAAATTCATAGCTGGGATATTTCGCAAAATACAGCAAAACAGAGCTGAGAAATTTGAGCTCACCTAACAACTGATCGAGCAAGAAGCGCCAAACATGATGAAAATGCCACCGTGAAAGAATCAAAAGAGAGTCCAAAAAGGATACGTTTCTGAAGTTCAGACAGACTTTACACTACTTATCGCCTGCCCAAGTGAATCTTTCGACCACGCGGTCGTCAAATTCTCCCACCTCGTTACCAGATCAGCATATTCCAATGTATCTTAAACAACAGGCATAATCTTAGATTAAACTGTTTCGGATCGAGACAATAATACGATAATCCTGTGTCATATTAGGCACATAGTTCTTGTACGTGACTGGCTGAAATAGCCTGAGTACAAAGTGCCGCCGCAGATCGTCTCGCTTATGCCCCCGCAAACTGTCAGATTTAGTGGAACCGAGTATGGGGATTGCGGCTGATGATGCGAATTGTACTATGGGTATTTGGTAGGGACAAGCTGGATGTGCCGAATTTAAGGGGATGATGGGAAGGTTTGGCCTGATGGGGATGTGATGCGGGGTAGACTATAGTGCTGGGAATATTGATATTAAGGTTTGCTCTTGGAGGCGAAACTTTCGGAATGCCCCTCCGTAAAATATTTGAAGTGCCTTTATTGAAGTACATGAAGCGCGAAACGTTCGGTGCATGGAAGAACCTTCGAATGGAGGTTGACAATTTGGGGTTGCTTGGCATTAAAAGTGGAGACGAGGTAAGCGAGGTCAACAAAGACAAGTAAGTTGAATTCCTACCTATTCGGACATTCCGATGTATTGCATCGACCTGTGCACCTCGTAGGGATCAATAAGACGTTTAATTCCTTGATCTCCCTAAAGTGTATCGTTGATCCTTGACTATTCCGCTCCTACAAACATAATGGCATTGAGCTCCAGACTCCACTGCGCCTATCCCTTCACTCTACTTGCCACCTCGAAACGTCCCGTTAGGTGGCTTGTGGAACTCGTCTGCCATACAGCGCATCTGTCTAGAGTTTCTACAACCAGTCATCGTCTTCTATCAAACCTTATCACCTTTCTCACCTCCCCGAGACAACTTCGTGATATCAACATCATCAAGCACCGCCTCATTCCTCTTCGCAGCCTTCATCCTCTCCCTCTTCAATCTCCTTGTCTCAACATCAACTCTCCACGTAAATCCCCAAGTAATGATATTCATCACGATAGCCGCACCGATGAAGCCCATTGCGATACCAAAGCTCGTAGCGTAGCGAGGTGCGTACCTAGAGTTGAACAACTGAGATCCGACTGCACCTCCGATTTGGCCGTAGGAGTTGGCGAATGCGATCGCGAAGGCTGAGCCGGTTGCGCCGGATGTGGTTTGGACTCGCCATGGCCACATCATTGTATACCTGATTTCGTCGGGTTAGAGAGGTTTCTTGAAAAGGTGGGGGTGGGGAGGGAAGGTCACGTACCATGCCGTTGAAAAGCCACCAGCGAGGATGGTAGCTGTGTATACTCCACCTGTACTTGGGAACGTGTATAGTACGGCATAGCATGCTTGTATGATAATCATGAAACCAAGTGGAATGAGAGGCTGAGGTATCTTGCCTGTGTCGGCCCAAATGCCGAACACGATTGTCAAGATACATGAGAAGATAGCAGGCGGAATGTTGAGAAGTTGTACCTTTGCAATTCCACTTCCATAAAATGTCAGACAGATCTTTCAGTATTGAAAAGGAGGCGGAGGAGACTCACGTGAAGCCAAGATTCGCAATGACCGTTGGCTGGTAGAATTGCAAGCCTGTGGTCCCGACTGTGTAAAATGCCCAGCAGAAGAGGAAGAGCCAGATCTTGATGTCTTTGAACGAGGTCAAGAATTCCTTGAGCGAGAAACTGGACTCGGCTGCTCTTGGGGAATTCCGAGGAAGTCGTGCTTGCAGGAATGCCTTTTCCTTGTCGGATAGCCATTTAGCTGACGCAGGAACTGTGTGAAAAGTAAGTAAATACAACTACTCAACAACCGCACGTGAGACCTACAGTCTGGCAAGAAGAATAAAACAATCAGCCCGAGAAGTACAGTGAAAAGACCCTCGGTCAGAATGAGCCTGTGACATGTCAGTTCGCGGATTCATGTCAGTCTAGAATATATGTGGGGTACCATTTCCAACCGGAGAGCCCTTTGTTGACGCCATTGAAAGCAAACGCGAGAATTCCACTGATGATGGGGCTGAAGTTTCCAAGAAGTGTGACGAACACAACGCGAGGGGCAATCTCGTCAGGACGGTACCAGTAGCACATATGGAGAAGCATACCAGGCCAAAGACCTGCTTCGAAGAGACCTAGGAAGAAGCGAACGATGTAAAGTCCTTGACGATTGGTGACAGCAGCATGACAAAGTAAGACGATACCCCATGAGATCTGGAATGTTAGCTTGCGCATGTCGTGAAGCAAAGAGATGGCATACCATAATGCGTGCTTGCCAGACGGATGGGCGAACTTTCTTGAGCAGCAGATTGGAAGGGACTTCAGCGAGAATGTACGGGATCTAAAATTTGTCAAAAAGCTCGAACCCCATCATCGTATTTGCCCAAACTCACGTAATACATTGTGGTGACAAGGTTATACTGGTTCGCCGTCATCTTCAATTCCGTCATGATATTGTGCGGTGTACCTTGGTCCATGATCCGGGCATTGGAGACCTGAGTATCTGTAAGCACGAGTCATCCCACGATACAACAATACTCACATTAGATGCATCAATACTCTTCACAGCATACATAACAGCGCAAAGCGGAACAATGCGCCAGTCGACACGTCTCAACAATTTCTTCTCCTCCTCAGCGCTGAGCGATGCTCGAGCACGCATGAGGTCCGCATCGTAACCCGTGATGTTCTCCTCAGAACCATCGTATTCGGGAATAACATCGCTTCGCTGAACAACGTGGAGCTTCTTGGGGTGATGCTCTTGTGTTGAAGTGATTGTTGAGGCAGACAATTCGAGATCAGCTGGCGAGGTCGCTTGGCCTTTTTCTGAAGTTTCTGGCACACCCATTTTCGCAGAATTCAGTAGTTCTCAGGAAAGTCAAGGTAACATTTCCACAAGCTTTAGTTAGGTGTTGGACCTTATGTAGAGAGAGATCGCCATATGGGGCGGTCTTGCCCCCGATCTCGCTAGAACCGGGGTGGATTGCGGCATCTGCAGATACACTGGCGTTATCACACAGCTTGTTCATGCAGAAAGTCTCCCATCATGAAGCCTATCAATCATGACATTGGTATAATCGAGCTCCACAGAAGATATCGATGGCATGTTACTAGATCCTTTTGCATTCATCCTTGTATTCTGGTTGCATGATCTTATCTCTGTGCTGTGGATCGTCGCCAGCGTCTCCACCCCACTTCCGAATGTCCAATCCCCAGCAATTGCGCCAAATACCAAGACAAGTATGCTATCAAAAGTAGAACAATATAGTTGAGGGGTATCATGATAAAGATACTAGATAAGAGTTATCGGGCAAGAAAAGGTATGGGGAGAATGAGGGGGTTATCGATTTGAGAAAAATGGACAGTCCTCATATTATACGAGACCTCAGCAAAGAATGTGGAATCTCGAGCTGACCCAGAAAGGTGAGTAGCGCAATTTAAATTACAAATTGGTGATCCTTCAACGTTTTACCAAAGAATGTCTTGCATATATACTGACGTTGGATTGACCAAGAACGTGGCGGAAATGCTAAGACGTGATGGCGGAAGGCTTGAAGTCTTGTCTATCAGTACAAGCAATATCTTCTTGGCTCTTCGGGACCGACTCGGGCCGGACCTCCCCGACTCCCTCTGAATTACAGTATGATCTCGCGAATAGGTCGAACCCATTTGCAAGCTCTGAGATGATGCTCTAAGTCGCACTATAAGAGACTAGTCGAGATGATGATGACCCAAATACAGGCCAAGCGCTGGATCGACAGTCTTGCAAGGTAGCAACATCGGGTCTACCTCAATTTTGTTGCCGAATCGCATTTGACGTCGAACATTCCACTTTTATGCCTTGCAATCGCAGACTTGAGGACTACTGTGTTCCCGTATATACTCGCCTTGTTAGATGCGAAGACGATTGGAAAGCAATTGGTCAAGTGCTCAGCGGTGTTGGAGATCTTCGATCTTTAGCTTTGGCTTCCAGATCTACTGCTTGTGCTCAATATGATGACATAGTTGAATGAGCCTCTGGTGTTTGTGAAGACCATAAGTTGACGGAAAGTAAGAGTCAGATATAGATCGAAACATCACCCAGCGTGGCAGACGGCCTGGCTGTAGAACACCTTTTGAGGAGCATGTGATTTTAGACAAGAAAAATTGACGGGCGTTCGGAAGCAAGTTATTTACACTTGCCAGCAGGAAATATGATCCAGGACAGAGGGTAATGACACGTGCGCAGACTTTACAACAGCAGAGTGTAAAAGGTCCTGTGGCCAGAGAACGTCCCTCGCATTTGCCTGATTTCTGGTCATTTGCGGAGCAAGCAAACCTTTTGCGCGCTTCAGCGTGTCGATTTTGACGCCCTCAAGTAAGAGGAGGTAGAATAAATATTGCGAATCAACGATTCAGTCACTTATACTACCGAAAGATAAATTATAGCACCCAATACTGCCAGCAATTACAAAGGCGTGATCAGAAATGGAAGCACCTCCCATTGTGCTAGGGAGAAGTGACGGCAGAAGTTCACTTCCACGCTCCCTCATATCTCTTATTGAGATCCAAACGTCTGTGATGAGAAAACATGAGGAATGGCAGGCTGCCAGGCTTCGAAACTGAAGAAGCCGAGTAGCTAAATCCGAAAGGAAAAAAAAAGCTTGAATGCGAGACTTGACAGCGTAATTCCAGCGTGAGTCTTTTCGTCGCTGTCAACGTAACCCACTGTCACCTCGCAGCTGAAAACATTCCAGCACAACACAATAGCAAAAAACCTCACAATGACATAGTTCCCCGACAGCTACTCAGAAGACATAGTAAGTCTCCGGCGGCCTCACATAATTTCGCCACCAATCCTCGTCATTCCCAATTCGCGCGTAGAAATCCGGACATAGCATCCAACATCGAGGCAAAATGTCCAGATCACTGCCACACCGGCGAAGTCAATTTAGTGGACACATATTGGGAACCAATGCCGGAAGATCTCGCAGCACTAGAAGATTACGTCGACGAGGGCTTGGAAGCTATCGACGGGTGTACGCAAGAGGATGTGGGGTGGATGAAGATTGCAAGACACTGCGGAGGGATGCTTCGTCTACTTGGATGAAGAAGCGGTAGAGAGGGGTCATGGCTGCGGATAGAGGGACGAGGTAATCTGGTGATGGGAGAGTAGCGTATGGATTCTCAAGGGAGAATTTCTCTTTCTTCCAATCCTTGAATATGGTTCTTCGCTCAGGGATGGTGGCGCCATCCAGAGTTGAGGAATTAGAAATGAAGGTCCATTCCAAGGCTTCATCTGCCTTCTTGTCTATGGCGAGATTCTGTAAGTCAGGATCGGGATCGGTGAAGAATTCTCGAGACTCGCTGTTGATGAGGTGTTGGAAGCGGTCCCAATTTTGATTTGAATATGGCGTGTAGGTTGTTCAGTAGATGACCCAGCCCCATTTGGTGTGTTTGTGGTGCTCGACTTCTGAGAGGATGAGCTCCTGAGGCGAGAGCTCGTGATAGGAAGGCTTATTGTGCCCAAGTGTTGTTGAGGAGATGTGCCGTGGTTGGTGATAAATGATTGATGGAAGAGGAGACGACCTGAGGAGGCGGGCTGGAGGACTACAAAACCGGCGCTGTAAGATATAATGTCTCCATAGACATCCGGGCCCAAGAATGATCATCGATAAGATGAACTCACTCGGATGGTTTCTACCTGGTTCAGACAAGCCGAGGTATCAATCGGCTTTATTGTCGAACGATGGTGTTTGATGGGAGCCAAGTTTAAGTGAGGTTGGCTGTTGGTTTCGATGGCTTAAGTAAGCAGAAACGTACCCTCAATAGCCCCTTCATCAACTTGTTTTGAGACATTTCCGACCTAATGGAGGAAGAGTAGGATAAAGAGAGCTTTTAGTAGAAAACGGAGCGAGAGGACCAATCGCAGAGGGAAATTCAACGGAAACAACGCTCCAAGAAAAGGCGGCCAACAGCTTTTCAAGCCATGGCAACACGTGCAAACACGCACGTTGAGCTCCTCGGTGGCCGGCAGGTGGTATATCTTGATTAAAAAGAGCTCTCATAGGAAACAAAACGAGCATAATGATTTGCACGTGTTTTGTGCCTATATATCTAACGTCAGCCTGTCAATTCTGAACACTCACCTTTGCTCACTGCGAACTGTCCGTTGGTACCGCATTCACTCGAGGCTGGAATTGCACAACCTAGTAGAAGTATTAGGCTTTCGCTCCGGACTTTATTCTTCAAATGGATGATAGGGAAGCATCTTTCAACATCTCACAAGATACCTCTAATGTGAAGAACAAACAATTCTTCTCGAGCATCGTTTGTTGACTTTCAAGACAGAACGCGATCAAGGTTCGACTAACAGCCGACACTACACCACAAACACTCTAGTCGCGGTCCGGAACAATGTCCAGCCATCCCCGGGGACAAGGCTCAACCTCCAAATCCAAGCCTCCCAGAGACAAGAAGAAGCACCGCACTCCCACGCCCAACAACACGAATCGAGATCCCTTTGAGCAAAACAGAGACGAGAATGACTCTCCATTGACGCCATCTGCAAATAGCTACACTGCTGTCCCCATAATCGAGCGCGGCCACGGCCACATCGCAAAGGAACTCATCAATATGGATCCATTCGAAGTGCGCATTCGCTTTACGCAGCAGCTGGCTAGTCTGAATGCGAGTGTCACGGGCGCGAGCAAGACGGCGCAGTATGCTTTAAAATATAGGGACTTGGATGAGGATTTGCACTCGTGTATTTTGGAGCAGTTGGAGCGGGTATGTGCATTTCATTTGGTTATGGAGCTGTATATCTTCACGGGGAGCCCTCCTCGAATCCTAGGCTTGCTGGGCTTGAAACGACTTTGAAGTTTGAAGAAGCAACAGGGAGAAGGGAGAGGAAGATATACATGGAGAACTTGGGTTGCTACAGTGCATATGCTAACTCCCTCCAGGCAGGAAACTCCATGAACAACCGCGCAAACATCATGTACTTCATCGAGCACCTCTGCGACATGGCCGCCCGCGAAAACCACTACGACTACATTCGCATGATGCAGCGCGACATCCTGCGTATGGTCGACGCCGTCGCGCCGGAAGACGGCTCCGGCGCCGCCAACGTCAAAGTCGTCCGCAAAGTGCTGCAAGCCCTGCAACACAAATCCTTCCTTTTAGCGCAAACAGTCTCTGAGATCGAAGAACTGCTTAAAGAGCGCGATACCCTGCCTGATAATATTGGTCTTTCTTCTCCACTTGATCCGTCTTCTACACCGCTGCAGCCGAATTCGAGTTCGAGGAATAAGATGGGTGCGCCACAGAGGCTGGATAAGAAGCAGATTGAGACGCGGATTGAGGAGGATAGGGAGAGGCATAAGAGGTTGAGGGAGAATATATGGGCGATTCCGAAGGCGGTGCCCGGGAATTCTTTTAATGGCGGCGCTGCGGGCCCGGATGAGTTTGACAAGTTGTGGGAGGAGACGAGTGATCTTGGGGAGGATGATTTGGTGTTGTATAGGGAGGAGGGGGAGGAGAGGAGTAAAGCTTGTGTGGAGTGGACGGAGGAGTTTGCCAAGATGCATGCAACTGAGTGAGGGTTCTGATGCTTGGGTGTGGGTTGTGATATCATGGAGAAGGATTTATGGACTGAATTGATATTAAGGGCGTTCACTGGAGGCATGGCACGGTTGGGTTTGCATTGCGTGGCGTTGACTGACATATGGCATTAGGAATCTTGCTATGGAAAAGCAGGAAAAGGCCACATCATGCTCCAGATAGGAGACAAATACAAAAACAGACTCGAGATTCTCCTGATCAGAGAGATGTTTTCGAGCTGCTTTCTCGTGAAAGGATTCTCCTACCATGTACAGCTAAGCGATGACGTTGAAATATCCAATTGCAGGGTATCCATAAAACCTACCCCCTGCCTTGGAAGTTTTTACCAAGTCAAATTTTTCCTCGAAAACTGTTTGGAATGGAATGAGTGTGTAGACCTGTGCCAATCACAAGCTTGAGATTTTGTACGCAGAGTTTTCTAATGCCACACTCTTTCTCCTTGAGCTTTCTGCAACACTCTTTTGCTTCTCTTTGGTGTAGAGGTTGATCTTTCTTCTGATTGCTTGCGATTGCGCGGCTAATGATGGCGACATGTCTGGAGATGGCAACTGCGAGGCAAGTGACAACAGCACAGGTTGAGATCCTGTTTACTTATAGATGCCAGAGGTCGCTGTTCTCGGCATAAGAGTAAGTCTTGGAGAAGCCAGCATTCTTTGAAAGTTCAAGATGGATGTCGCAGTACCTGTACAGAAAGAAGTAACAGGTTGCTGCTAGCTTCCAAACACGGCACTGGCGAAGTAGGATGTGTGTCTTCGGTGCCCTGTTGGGACATGCTATCAGTTCTGTGTGTTTTTATATGTCCATGAGAGCCTGGGAATCTGGTGGTTGTAATCGTCTGGCTTTGACGTGATCTTTGGGAAGTGAATCAAGATTCCGGTCGACGGAAATCTCGTTGCCTTTTTACTAGGGGTAGGAGTTGTGCATATAGAGTATTGGACACTCCATATTTAGTGACGAAAGGCCTTTCGCTGATACAGCCTAGGTTTTGACAATTCCATATCTACTGCTCTCGAAGGAGGATATCTGCCGCGATTTCCGATAGCGTTTGCAGTTTTTTGGTCAATTGTATTTATCTCTCATTATTTTAATACCCAATAATGCGCTAAAATGTTTTATCGCAGCTGTTTAATTTGTATCCACTGAACCTTTTGGATTCCCCTCAGCATGTCCACGAAATGTCCCTGCTTCTAGTCAGAATCCTTTCCCCATTGCGTTGACTCAATGCAGAGTGATGTAAAGAGTGAGTCCGATCTGATATATTGGTCCTGTGGGTTTTTACTAGGTCGACTGACTCAGATAATTAAATCGCGTCGCTGGCGCCAAAGGGCCGTTTTCGAAATTTGGGCTTTGGTAGGAGGTAAAAGCGAGGCTTAAGCGAGCATCAACACTTGCCAAGCAAATAAAACTTAAAAGATGAAAATCATAGGCAGAACTTCAGTGATTTAAAGCACCGGAAGTGATCATACTGAATTCAGTGAATTGATTGAGCCTTTCAGCTGTTTATGAACAAGAATACTGACCAATGTAAGAGATTGTGATTCATGTACGTATGGATTAGGATTCGCTTGCGACTTCTCAGATACTCCGCAGTCTCGTTCTTTAACATAAAATAATTGCGCAGGAACCTGTAATGTCTCATCTATTGGTCAAAGACATGGATAAGTAGAGCTAATGAATATCCGCCTGGGCTGGTGACCGGCTGCCGCCTCTGCTCGGACCAGGCATTCAATGATCTCTTTTGGTCAGTGGTGTGGGACACATAAGTATTACATGAAGAGCAAAACAGGGGAAGACAAAAGGCTTGTATATGAGAAGTATGAAGAATATGTTTGAGAATCAACAATGACAACAAAGGCTGAACTGGCAGTAAGTAATGTTCGGCTACTCGAAGGCGGTATTCCAGCACAGAGATGTGATGTATAGGGCGCGTCACATCATCGCGAAAAAGGATTCATAGTCCCATATTACCGAACTTTAAATAGCGAATAAAAGACTGGAGCGGGCTCGGGAACTTCATTCTACTTCTATCTAGTTCTCTGGAAGTATGCTTGCTGACACGAGTGGGGACAGGGGATGTGCTTGTATAAACTTGTGAAAGTTCATAGATGGCTATTTCCTGATCAAAGGCTGAGTCATGCTAAATGACGAAGATCATCAAGAATTGCAACTTCTTCTTGGCTCTACTAGCCCAGGAATCAGGAGATAGATCGTACGTGTCACTATATATTCTCCGAGGGAAGAAGCCAAGTAACCTCAAGACGATGCCCAGCATCTCCAAGAACAGCAATGGAGATGTGGAAGTTCTTGAGTTATGTGCAGTACATTCTATTTCTTAGGCCTCTGAGGAGCAACAGACTATTTGCACGAGGATGTCCTTATAACTTCCAATAATCATATTTGTCAATCAGGGTGGGATGAGATGGCAGATAGTTGTCGTTTGCTGTCCAACTATTGATAACAAATAAGTACGACAGCTACCGATGTATCGAGTGAAAAAAGAAAAAAGAAAAAAGAAAAAAGCTACGTTTAATATCCAAGAGTCAGCATGTGCTTTAAGTTGCTGGTCTCTTGAGTTTCGGAAGTATTTAATAGGTACAGTTGAGCTTTACATGAAGACTGAATGCATCAGAGCACATGCTGGGCTCTCGGGTCTGGTTGGATGTAGGTACTCGGGCGTGTGTGTTCGGATAATTTGAGAGGAGAAAACGCTAGTTTTATAGGTAGACTCTGAAGTCAAGAATTTAGTAATCCATGCTTGAAAGTCGGAAGTATTTGGGTTGTGGTGAATAACAAAGTAGGAATGCCAGAAAGCTAGTTGAATACGAACCAGGAGCTGCACTCACTGACGACAGATGGCCTTGAAACCAACCTTTAGAAGACGCGGCTATGAATATACTGCCAACACGATTTAAAAGATCACAAACAGTGGAAGACTATGTGATAGATGTATCATGTGTGTGTTGCTTCCCACCCTTTTGGATTGATATGCAGAAGTTCACTCTCATGATGTTATTGTTCAAAAGCTATGATACATTGGAATTAAGCTGAGTCGAAGGCTGCTGATAGTGATATATCGACGTGCAGATGATCGTAAGAGACTGGGATAATTGAGACCAAAATAGCATCGGATACAGAAACATCTGGTCCAGTGGGAACGGCACCCGTGATATGAGAAGAACAGGCAACGATCAACAGACAGGAGCCCGTCGAGTCCGGCGACCTTGTAATTTTGCAAAGTTCTTGAACAATAGAAAAGCCTCTTGATGAAACAGAATTGTAAGTGTTGTCACTAGAGCAAGAAGTTAGAAGCGAATGAATATACGACGAAAGAGGAAGAAATTGAAAGAGTGAAAAATGGAGCAACAGAGCGATTAAATGGCAGAAAGGTGATTTAAGGAGAACCCAACACTATGCAACGAAATCAGAATTGAAGATGGTGTCAGTAAGGCCGGACGGAGAGGACTTAATGGTGATCAGGAAGTGTCGTTGCGTCGGTCGGTCGGTACGAACAAATGAGCAGATAGATAAAGTGGAGAGACGATGTGTTGGGCTAGAACCAGCAAGATCAATGAAATGGAAATGGAGCAACGAAGGCGAAGTTCTTTCTGAATGCTTCTAGTTGAAAATGGAAGACGAGATGACGATTGGCAAAATACCAACTCTTGCCACTTGGGCTCTTGAAATCGAGCACTGCAAAGGCCCCGCATGATACTGTCGATGTAATACTGGACATGGCCCAGTGTAGAAGATATACCACAAAGAGGCGTAAAGGCCACCAGGGCCAAAGGCGTTCCTCTGAAAGCCGTAATTGGCTGGCCATAACGTACCACAGGAAGCCAATACTTTCATGCCATACTAAGAAGCTCCCGAAATGTGCAGAAAGGTGGCCAACGAGGTCATGGCGAACAGAAAGGCCTGGGCTGAGAAGTAGATTTTTGTACACACATCTCTAGTAATGATACATTCTCCCATTCCGTACACATCATACACTCCATCATCATCCAACGCCCCTTACTCCATGACAACCACACCACCCAACTCCTTCAATGTAGCCACAATCTTCTCAGCCTCCTCCTTCGGTACACCCTCCTTCATCAACTTCGGCGCACTCTCCACAAACTTCTTACTATCCACCAAACTCAGACCCAACATGCTCTTGACCTCCTTGATGATCTTGGGCTTCGAGCCGGTCTCGAAAGACATCAGCTTCAAGTTGAAAAGTGTCTTTTCCTGCTGCACTGGTGCAGCCTCTTCCTCCTCGACTGGGGCAGCAGCTGGTGCAGCAGGTCCGGCAGCGAATCCTCCCATTGGCATATCTGGAATGTTGAGCCGAGACTGGAAAACGAACCATTAGCAAAATATCTCCCTGGATGCCAAATCAACCCCAATGAGCCCAAATCCATACCTTCAAGCTCGCAACCAAGTCTGCCGTCTCCAACAAAGTCAATTGACTGATCTGGTCCACGATGCCCGAGATCTTGGGGTTCGCAGCAGCTGTTTCTGTCGATGCCCATCTTCTCGCAGGCGTATTCCTCCTTTGTGCCACAGCCGCCGAGGAAAGTCGTAGGGATGATGATGATCGCAGAGAGCGGACGCAGCTTCGAGCTGCAGACTGGCAAGATAACGACATGGTTGGGTGGAGGGGTGTGGTGTTGTGGGAGAGGGATGGACTCGTGAGGTTCAAAAATGTGGTTTTGGAGAGTTCACGATAGTTGATCTTTCTGCCAGTCCGCCAAGACCGTGAAATACGCTAAAATTATTTAGCGTGCGGCCGCCCCGACGGGATGCTTTATCGCGATAAAAAAAAGTTCTGGATACAGAGAGGCAAGATACAGCAAACCTCATGAAGGTTGCGCAGTTACGCATAACACCACGAAATGGATATCGACGAGTCGAGTAAAGAGATAATGAAGGTGGTGGAGAATGGGGAAAAGTTGGACGAATTACCAGAGGAATTACTGGAGGTTATACGCCTTCAAAACTCCCCGCGATTCCTCGATGCGCTTGCGGTTGCTGCACTCAAACCCGAATTAACGCTGCAACTTTTCACCAGATATGAGGATATATTTGCAGACACATCTGCGAGATGGATTGGAAGGGAGAGAGAAGAAATTCAGGATATTGGAGTCATCGGAGCTTTTGCGCGGATTCTACCTCTTGCACCGCATCTGTCTACTTTCTTGGAGAAATACCTGGAGAACAAGTCGAAGCCTGGGCATGACAGAGAAGAAGCTAGGATATTGTGCCTGTGCGAGACAAAGACTGGACTGGATGTGCTGGAGCTTCAGAGAATATTGCTTGCGACTTTGAGACTGCTCAATTTCAACAGCAATGCTTTCTCAAGAACGGTTTCGAGCTCGAACATTCAGCAACACCTTACGCATCCTGACAGATGTGTACGATATTTGGCGGTTCGAATATTCTGTCAGCTATGTTCAGCTTCGGAGTCGAAAACCGAGGCCATGATTGAGGAACACGTTGGAAAGTCGGAGGCCATAATGGGTGATTATGATGGGAAGATGGTTGATTATGGATTTTGGAGTCTTTTCGAGGACAAGCGGCTGAAAGATGCTGCCAAAATATCGGAACAGAATTCCAAACCCGTCTCGCCAGACTTCCAGAATCTTTCGGAATTGGTGGTGCGATATACAAGTACTTTACTTCCTCGACCAAATGGACCTCCATCTCAACATTCTACCATGGTGAGTACAGCAACCACTTCGAAAAATATGGATGCGTTTGCCAAATCACTTTTGTGTACTTCGCCCATACTCCTACATGGATTGGCCGGATCAGGCAAGACGTCATTAGTCAATGATTTTGCGCGAGAACTCGGCATGGATTCAAATATGGTCACTCTTCACCTGAACGAGCAAACCGACGCGAAAATGTTGATCGGGATGTATGCTAGTGGATCGAAACCAGGTTCTTTCACGTGGCGAGCTGGTGTCTTGACAACTGCAGTACGAGAAGGAAGATGGGTCTTCATCGAGGATCTGGACCGAGCACCGAACGAAGTAATCAGTGTCATCCTACCACTCATTGAGCGTGGAGAATTGTTAATTCCTAGCCGAGGAGAGACAATCAAAGCTGGACGTGGATTCAGGCTTCTCGCTAGCATCCGAACATCATTAAGTGTGACTGGGCATGAAAACCCACCCGCTTTACACATGCTTGGAGCTCGTCTGTGGCAGCGCGTACCTGTACAGATGCCGAGCCAGGAAGAATTCACTCAAATAATTGACGGCACATATCCGATTCTGCACAAGTTCCTCCCTGGTATCATCAGTGTGTACGATAGGCTGTATATATTGTCACAGAAACCCTCGTTCGCTTCTAGAAGTCGTACCTCATTGGGACGACCGATCAGTCCTCGTGATCTTCTGAAGTGGTGCCGAAGATTAGATGGTGTTCTCAGAGCAGCTGGGTCCCACACTGGAGAAGAACCTATCACTGATGCGATCAAGTACGAGATGTTTCTCGAGGCTACAGACTGTTTTGCAGGCAGTCTGCAATCAGACGACACTCGGAAAACGGTCATTTCTGCGATTGCCGAAGAGATGCACATCGACCCCCAGCGGGTCGAGCATTTCTTGACGTCCCACATTCCACGCTATCAAGACAGCGAGACGGAGCTGACGATAGGGCGAGTTCGATTGCAAAAGCGTCCGGCAAATCGCGTCTCGAAGCCAGCGAAGAAGCCGAGACCGTTTGCGAATACCACTCATGCCAAGCGGTTGTTGGAACAAGTCGGTGTAGCTGTAAAAATGATGGAACCAGTTCTACTCGTGGGAGAAACTGGTATCGGAAAGACCACCGTTGTGCAACAGCTCGCAGATACACTGGGCTACAAACTAACAGCTGTCAATTTATCCCAACAGAGTGAGGTGGGTGACCTGCTAGGAGGTTTCAAACCTGTCAACATTCGCAGTCTTGCAATACCACTGAAGGATGAATTCGATGATTTGTTCGCGGCAACTGGGATTTCAGCGACGAAGAATCAGAAATACCTTGAGTCACTTGGGAAGTGTGTTGCTAAAAGCCAATGGAGCAAGGCAAGCAAACTTTGGCGAGAGGCACCTAAGATGTTTGACAAAATCGTCTCCGAGCTAAAGAAGAAAGAAATTGCAAACGGACGACCTGTCGAGCAACCTACGAAACGTCGGAAAACTGAGTCAAGACTTCAAGCTCTGCTCCAGCTCAAGCCAAGATGGGAGAGATTCTCGCAAAGCTTAGTACAATTCGACATCCAGCTTTCTGGTGGATCGAAAGGGTTTGCCTTCACTTTCGTTGAGGGCAATATTGTCAAGGCTGCTCGAAACGGAGACTGGGTGCTTCTCGACGAGATCAATCTTGCTTCCCCTGACACTCTCGAAAGCATTGCTGACCTACTGCATCATGGGTCTGGTGGTTCACCTTCCATCCTGCTCTCAGAGACCGGCGAGATCGAACGAGTGAAAGCACATCCCAACTTTCGAATTTTCGGTGCCATGAACCCTGCAACTGATGTTGGAAAGCGAGATTTGCCCATGGGTTTGCGGTCGCGTTTCACCGAGATATATGTTGAAAGTCCAGACAGAAATCTGGATGATCTTCTTGGTGTCATCCAGGCCTATCTGAAGGGGAACAGCAGTAACGATGAGAAAGCTGCTCACGATGTTGCGCGATTGTATCTCAACACCAAGCGACTTGCTGATGACAAGAGACTTGTGGATGGTGCCAATCAAGTCCCACATTTCAGTCTAAGAACCCTCACCCGTGTTTTGAGTTATGTTGTTGAGATCACGCCTTCATATGGATTGCGAAGAGCATTGTACGAAGGATTTGCTATGGGGTTCCTCACCCTACTTGATCGGGAATCCGAGAAGCTGCTGATGCCACTCATCGACCATCATTTGTTGAGCACTCACGGCAATGCTCGTGCACTTCTTGCCCAGACACCTCGACGCCTTGACGATGGGAAGCTGTACAAGGCATTTATGAATAAGAAAAGAGATCGCCAATACTGGATGCTCCAAGGTTCAGAAACACCACAAGAGCAGACCCACTACATCAAGACGCCATCCGTGGAACGAAACATGCTGAACCTGGTCAGAGCGACTTCCACTCGACGATTTCCGGTCCTTGTACAAGGTCCAACGTCATCTGGAAAGACGAGTATGATCGAGTATCTAGCGAAGTACAGTGGCAACAAGTTCGTCAGAATCAACAACCACGAACATACCGACTTGCAAGAGTATCTAGGAACTTATGTCTCAGGTGCCGATGGCCAGCTTCGATTCCAAGAAGGTCTCCTCGTCCAAGCACTTCGTCAAGGCCACTGGATTGTGCTCGATGAGTTGAACCTGGCTCCTACAGATGTTCTGGAGGCTCTGAATCGCTTGCTTGACGACAATCGTGAGCTTCTTATCCCCGAAACACAAGAGATCGTCCGTCCTCACGAGAACTTCATGCTCTTCGCGACCCAGAATCCACCTGGGCTCTATGGTGGCCGAAAGACCCTATCACGTGCATTCCGAAATCGTTTCCTGGAACTTCACTTCGACGATATTCCTCAGGATGAACTTCAGCAGATCTTGGAGTATCGCAGCCAGAAAGTTGCGCCCTCGGACTGCAAACGAATCGTGGATGTCTACAAGGAGCTGTCGACTCTGCGTCAGTCAAGCCGTTTGTTCGAGCAGAAAGACAGTTTCGCAACACTGAGAGATCTATTCCGCTGGGCACTCCGAGATGCCGATAATCGAGAGCAATTGGCTGCGAATGGGTACATGCTGCTGGCAGAGCGAGTTCGGAATCCTGCTGAGAGGACTGCGGTCAAGGAGATCATCGAGAAGGTTATGAAAGTCAAGATCGACCCCACTGTTCTTTACGGTGGGGACTTCTCGCCCGAGATCAAAGCATACAACGAGACTTCAAATTCCCAGGGCGTCGTCTGGACGCAGGCTATGCGACGACTGTATGTCCTCGTTGCTCATGCACTCCGCAACAACGAACCTGTTCTGCTCGTTGGCGAGACTGGTTGTGGCAAGACGACTGTCTGTCAGATGCTTGCGGAAGCCTTTGGCAAGGAACTCCATATTGTGAATGCTCACCAAAATACGGAAACCGGAGATCTCATTGGTGCTCAGAGACCAGTAAGAAACCGAGCAGTCATCCTGGAGCAGCTCAAGCAAGACCTGCTCACAGCTTGCCGAGTCCAAGGTGCACAAGTGGCTGAAGATATGGATGTTGATGCCCTGATGATAGCTTATCGATCACTGGATCCATCCACAGCTTCGCAGATTCCCGATGAACTGCGCCAACGGATTGAGCTCAACCAAGGCAAAGCGAAAGCTCTTTTCGAGTGGTCTGATGGTAGCTTGGTCCAAGCTTTGAAGGAGGGCCAATTCTTCTTGCTAGATGAGATCTCTCTCGCAGATGACTCCGTCCTTGAACGTCTTAACTCTGTGCTTGAAACGCAACGTACAATCCTTCTCGCCGAAAAGGGTGTCGATAACTCATTCGTCCAAGCAGCTGATGGTTTCCAGTTCTTCGCAACCATGAATCCCGGTGGCGATTATGGAAAACGAGAATTGTCACCAGCACTTCGAAATCGTTTCACTGAGATCTGGGTGCCTTCACTGTCTGAACACGAGGATGTCTTCCAGATCGTGGAGGCGAAGCTGAATGGCAACTTCAAGCATCTTTCGAAAGCTATGGTACATTTTGCTGAATGGTTCGGAGAGAACTATCGATCGTCATCTTCGACGTCAATTTCTGTCCGTGATGTACTGGCATGGGTCAAATTTATGAATGGATCTAGTTCGACGGATCCATACTTTTCTGTCTTGCATGGTGCTGCAATGGTCTATATCGATACTCTGGGTGCGAATCCTGCTGCTTTGCTTGCGATCAATCCGGATAACATTATTGAAGAGCGGAAGAAGTGCTTGGCACAATTGAGCTCTCTCTTGGAGCATGATATCAGCCCTATCTACTTTAAGCCTATAGATTTGGTCAATGGCGATGATTTCTTAGTCATGGGAGATTTTTCCATACCAAAGCAGTCTGGCTCTGACTCCGATCCAGGATTCGCTTTCAATGCGCCAACAACTAAATTGAATGCCATGAGGGTAATCCGAGCACTGCAGGTCCAGAAGCCGATCCTCATCGAGGGGAGTCCCGGTGTGGGAAAGACGACTTTGATTGCTGCCCTTGCCCGCGCATGCAATCGACCTTTGACCCGCATAAATCTGTCAGAGCAGACAGATCTAATGGACTTATTTGGATCTGACGTCCCAGTTGAGGGTGCCGAGGCTGGGCACTTCGCATGGCGAGACGCACCTTTCCTTCAAGCTATGCAGAATGGCGAATGGGTCCTTCTCGATGAGATGAATCTCGCTTCACAGTCCGTACTAGAAGGTCTGAATGCCTGTCTCGATCATCGTGGAGAAGTCTACATCTCCGAACTCGACCAAACATTCAAGCGCCATCCCAACTTCTCCGTATTTGCAGCCCAGAATCCTCATCATCAAGGTGGCGGCCGAAAGGGACTGCCTAGCTCGTTCGTCAATCGATTTACAGTCGTGTATGCAGATGTGTTCAGAAATGAGGATCTTCAGCTGATCTGCAAGCACAACTTCCCTGGTATGCCAGACGACACTGTCAACACGATCATCGCCTTTGTGTCTCGCCTCGAGCAAGAGATTGTACACCGAAGACAATTCGGATCTCAAGGTGGACCGTGGGAATTCAATCTTCGAGATATCCTTCGATGGCTACAACTTCTTGGATCCTCAGCTCCATTACTCTCAGCTGCTACACCATCCGACTTCCTCAATCTGATCTTCCGACAACGCTTTAGAACTACCAAAGACCGACAAGAGGTGGATAGAATATTCGCACAGGTGTTCTGTACCAATGTACCATTCCGCCACTTCTTCCACAACACGAGCGCTGCTGCTTATCAAGTTGGTCTGGCGTACATGGAGCGCGATGCACTCATTCAACGTCTTCAATTCCCGCCCATTGAACCCATAAACCGACTTCCGGAGATAGAATCTATCATGATCTGTATCCAGCAAAACTTACCATGTATCCTGGTTGGACCATCAGGGTCCGGCAAGACAACAATCATTGAGCATATCGCCGCTACAAGCGGGAAGTCTCTTGTAGTATTCCCTTTGAACGCTGACATCGATACCATGGACCTTGTCGGTGGCTTCGAGCAAGTTGATCCCCAGCGAGCCGCAAGCACTTTCCTCTCAGAGATGAAAGATTTCATCAACACCAAGATCCTCTCATCTCTTCCCGCCCCAGTTCCTGCAGAAGCACTCAACCTCCTCGAATTGCTCAGCCTCCCCACCCAATCAACACCATCATATTTCAACACCCTCGCCGCAAACCTGATCTCCCTTGAGACCACAACCTCACTGCCAGCATTCGGCACCCTCGCAGGAACCTGCACAGAGTTTGCGTCCCGCCCCATGGCCGTCGAAAACGCACGCTTCGAATGGGTCGACGGTGTCCTCGTCAAAGCCCTGGAACAAGGATCCTGGCTCGTCCTCGACAATGCGAACCTCTGCAGTGCATCCGTGCTTGATCGATTGAACTCCCTGCTCGAGCCGAATGGTTTCTTGAGTATCAATGAACACTGTGGTCCTGATGGCGAGCCGAAGATCGTCAAGCCCCATCCGGAGTTTAGGATTTTCTTGACGATGGATGCGAGATTTGGGGAGTTGTCGAGAGCGATGAGAAATCGAGCTGTGGAGATCTTTGTTGAGCAGTTAAGCGAGGACGCGCACGAGATGGTCGCGCTGGGTGTCAAGCCTGAAGCTGGGATGAGGAGATTGCAGAATTTGGCCAAGGCTTTGGAGCTGGAGGGTGTGAACTCCAAGCAGGCTCGTTTGTTGTGCGCTGCCGCTTTGGACAACTTGTCTTGGTCTGACATGCCTCTTTTGGAACGATTTGTGCAAACATTCCAGGCGTCCATTGACTTCACAACTCTCTGTGCATCATACAACGACATATACCAAGGTTCTGAAAATCAGAAACTCAGAGCATCTATTGGTGGTCTTCTCGCAGAACTCGCAGCTAAAAATAATCTACCCGTGGAAAGCTTCAGAGGGACTCAAGTTATCCACCCACTCCAAAACTCCCCATTGGTCCCACTCTTCGCGCAGACTTCCAACGCTGAACATGCGTTCTGGCTTGGCGCTGTCTTTGACCTCATCTTAGAGATCAGCTCCGCAAGTAAAGCTCATTCCACACAAGAAAGTGGGTTTGAGGCTTTGAAGCCTAGCAAAATGAACAGATTACAACGATCGCTCGTCACAGGTCGAGTTTCGGCTGTGGCGAAGGACTCGACTGTTAATGTATCCGAGTTCCTGCGCAATACTCTGATGGCACTAGCAGCCTATCTCCAGACCCATACTAGTTCCAATGACAGCTGGAGAGCTCAGCAGAAAGCATTCAGATCACTGCTTCGATATTGGTGGAATACCTTCCAGCTTGCTACATCCAAGGCTTTTGAAGAATCAACGTTCCAGGCTCACCTCACCATCGGCGCCGACCTCCTCGATGAACTTTCAACTGCCGTCCATGCTTCCAACTCACCAATCACCTTCTTTAGCCAGAGCTTACAGAACGATTTCTCATCAGGCTTCAAGCTCACCACAGGACTCAGCATGGAACTCCTCTGGCGCCAGCTTCGTCCGACAGCCATCCCAAATCTCGGCATCATGCAAACACTCGCTGAGATGGAACAACTAGCTATCCGCTTTGATGCTCTGAGATGGAAGACTTCGATCTCCGTAGCGGAGCTAGGACATATCATGACCTCTCTCGTGAAGGCTTACAAACTTATCTTGACGAGCGATGTTGATGGAGCAAGTCTTGTTGCGACTTTGAACACTGAGATGGAGAATTTAGAAAAGAGTATCGGTAGTGAGGAAGATGGCGTGACACCATTCTTTACTTCGCAGTTCGAGGGGCTGAGACAGTTCCGTGTGCTGGATATCTCGAAGTCTGGCTCGGTGGACAAGTCGAATGTTGATGTCGCTGCTGTCATTCTCGCCAATCATCCTACGACTTCTGAGATGCAATTTGCGAGCTCTACACCAACTTCGAGGGATATACAAGCTATCGACTACCTACTCGGCACGAGCGAAAGACTACAGCCAGTAGCCGATACATTTTCTGTGGAGATGTTGAAGAAGCTGAACGCAGTCGGAGACGTGGATCTCAGGTCCTTGAAGCTGTTCGAGACTGAGTTGCCAGTCATGGGGCAGAAGCTAGCACTGTCAAGCGCTACGTTGTCTAGAGATCAAATCGTCGATCTTAATGGAGTGCTATCGACTTTGTTGTTTTCGGTCGTTTCTGCGCACGGTGCTGATATCGAGTTCCCATTCCTGGCATGGTGCCAATCTCTGCGTTCGTCCATCGAGCCAGGTCTTGTTGACCTCTCACTATCCAACGAGAGCATCTCCGAGGATATTCTTGCACCAGGCACCCCAATAAAGCTCCGAGAAGTCATCGTGAAGAGCTTCGGCCCGGCGGTCATCTCTATTCTAGCCTCGCGATCACAGCCAGACCTCCGACTGCACTTCTCATCTCTGGCATGGATACATTTTGCCATTGGATGTATCACTCTCTACGTTCCCGACCGAGCCTTCGACCCAGACAAGCGACAAAGACTCGAGCGCCAACGACACTCCGAGCACCGCGTAGAGATCCAAGCCAAGCTCGCTGCTCTGCGGCAGTTCGAACGCATATTCTCGGGCCAAGAATCGAATCTGCGATGCCAATTGCTGGAGACCGAGCTTGCCGAGGTGGGCGAACCACCCGAGATTTTACAAGAGATATATCGCCCTGAGATCTCGGAGATGGACCAATTGCAAGGTGAATTTGGAAATCTGTTGAAGACTGTGCTACGCTCTGATCTCGAGGATACCCTCACGAATTATTTCAAGGAAAGCGACGAGAGTGGCTTGCAGCAGATCAAACTTGCGCAGCATAACGTTGCGCAAATTATCCAGAGACTATCAGAGCGCTTCAGAGCTTACAATGATCTGACATCTCCTGTTATCAGCATGCTTCGCTGCTTGCAGATTGGGTTGTCCATGGCCACTCTCGTTTCTGCCACGCCGTCTGCCAAGAATGAATCCTGTCTGGCATTGAGCAAGATGACTCCGTTCCTTGGAGGTGGACCCACAGCTATCAACGAAGATATCATCGCTACACAACCAATGGAATACCTCGCCCTTATCGCAACTACCGCTGCAACAGAAAAGCTGTCATCATTTGGACCCGCGAGCAGACAAGCTCTGTTCAAGGGCTTCCATGGCTGCTTTGACCAGTGGAAGAAGCGGCTCGAAACCGACCGACTGGAAGCAGAATCAAACTCAGGATTGTATGTCTTCAGAGGGAGTGCCGAGGATGAGGAAGAAGACGACCAGGAGCAATTCAACGAGCTCTTCCCAGCCTATGACGACGAAACAGCAGACAAGCCAAAGGGTGTCACGCCCGCACAGTTTGTCGTCAGAGAGACAGCTATCGGACTCTCTAAAGTCCATTCCGAAATATTCTTGGGCAGTAGTTTGCCACAAGAGAGTATCCTGTCTTCAATCCGCAAGATCTCGAAACGCATTGGCTCTCTCCATGAAGATGCACCCTTCAGCGAACGAAAGATGACGCGTGCCCTTCTACCTGGCACACTCCTCTTGCTGAACGATGAGATCGAGACTCTAAACTCCAGCACCACAGTTCCAGCAGCCTACAACTTCTACACATCCGCCAATCTTCCCGAGACACGTAAGCTCGTCACCCTAGTCCAACAAATCATCACCCGCTTCCGCAATCTCCAAGCCGTCGACGAGATTGGCCACATGCAGCCGTTGCAAGATGTTCTCACTTCCTGCCACGAGCTGCTGAAATTCAGACACACGGAGCCACTCGCCAAGATCATCACCAAAGTCGAGAAGGTGCATACTTTCATGCACGAATGGCAATTCGGCGGCTGGGCTAGCCGTGCGAACTCCGCACTTCCACTATACGATGAATTGACTGCCACGATTGTCAATTGGCGACGTCTGGAACTGAGCACGTGGGCAAAACTCTTCGAGATGGAGAGCGAGAAGTGCGATGATGATGCCAGATCGTGGTTCTTCCTCGCGTATGAAGTTGTCGTTGCGGTGCCTTTACAGATCTCAGATTCTTCTGAGGAGCTTAAAATTTATGCTCAGAAACTGCTCAAAGATCTAGAAGCTTACTTCTCGAGCGCGATTGTCGGACAATTTGTGCAGCGATTGCAATTGTTGAAGCAGATGCAGAAACACCTTGAACTTTTTGCATTGGACATGCCTGCTTTGTCAATTATCCAGGATGCGCTTGCGAACTTTATCTCGTTGTATGCTCGGTACGAGACTCCCGTCCAAGAGAATCTGAAGAGAGGCAGAGTCTCGCTGGAGAAGGCTATGAAGGATGTTCTGCTTCTGGCGAGTTGGAAGGATACGAATATTGTCGCTTTGAGGGACAGTGCTAAGAGGTCTCATCACAAGCTCTTCAAGATCGTGAGGAAGTTCCGCTCGTTATTGGGACAACCCATGGAGTTCATACTCAAGAATGGACTACCCGATGAAGTCACAGCTCCCACAATCGAGGATACTAAGGCGATCCAAGCACCCGCGGTCGATGAAAATGCGCTCGCTCTCTGTGCCTCATCAGTACCTGACTGGTCCAAGAAAGCCAAGCGCTTCATCAACATCAACAAAACTGTCAGTATGATGGCAAATACAGCCCAGTTCCCCAGCATCGCAGTCGAGTGCTCGTCATACCTCGACTCGTTCCTCGCCAACATCATAGACTCAACTGCCGAGCTCCAAAAAGCAACACCATCACTCCTTACAGAAGATAACAAAGACGAAGTCAAGCATCTCAAGACTCGGAAGCGCAAGCTCTTTGCTGATACGTTGAAAGAGCTGCGCCAGATGGGCATCAAGTACAACCTTGGCGCGAATGCACTTGCGCAGCAAGATTCTCTAAGTGTGGTGCTTGCTAATGTCGGGTACTTGGATGATGCTGGTATTGCGGGTATGGAGTACTACTTTCATAAAGCTATTGATTTGGCGCAGAGGGTTAGAACTGCTGTGCATCAGCATAATGAGGACCTGAGCGGTGCTGAGGTGGCGAGAAGTACAGGATTCCTCGAGGGACTGCTGCAAGTACTGCTTTTACAGCGGAACTCTATTGCGGAGGCTATCAAGGGCATGCAAACCATTGAGTCGAATATCAAGATGATGCAAGGCCTTTGGGCACCTGGCTCGTACAGCCTGAAGGTGTCAAAGACTACTTCCAATCACGAAAAACTCCTCCGCTGGCTCCCAAATATCCTGGTTGTTGCCATCGAGCTTGTTACTATTCATGCTAAGCTTGGGAAGATCGAGTCAAAGGACGAACTTGGTGTTCTGGCTTCGTGGTATGACCGCTTTGTGCAATTTGCTCGACAATGGGATGAAGTCGCCTCGCTTCCTGCGGGCATTGTGTCGACGGCATCTCAGGCTCTCGAGGAAGAAATCACAGACGCGGCACAACAGCTAAACATTGAGTTGTCAGAGGTCAACGAGAAGCGTCCCGACCTTGCCTTTGTCATCAATCAGATCCTTCCATGGACCAGCATTTCTGCTTCACGAACCGAGAGTCATTCATCTGAGCAGACGATCACCGACCTTGATCAAAAGCTCTCGACAGTCTGCGATACTGTGCTCGTTACCATTGAGAAGTACAACAAAGTAGTCGCTGATCTCCCAACTTCAACCGAAGATCCTGGATGGTTGGTCAAGAACGATACGTGCCTTTCATCTGCAATCAAATCCCTGCACAGCGACAACATTTCCGAGGAACTAGACCAAGCTTTCGCTACCCTCCGCTCAATGGATCTTGAAGATGAGAAGACAAGCCAAGCAGCATCTGCCATATTTGCCGTCGCCCTCCCAATTCTCCAACAATATTCCATCACTCTTCAAGAAAGTGTATCTCGCTATTCACACCTCCATCGTGCTACCTGCAAAACCTCATACATCCTCGCCAAGACATTCGTCCAGATCGCAACGTCAGGATTCTGCACGCCGTCTGAGAAGTCCGCTGCTCAAGATGGGCAGACTGAGAAACTTGAAGGTGGAACGGGACTCGGCGATGGTGAAGGCGCGGAGGATATCAGTAAAGATATCCAAGAAGATGAGAATCTCGATGAGTTGGCTCAGGAACCCAATACCGAGAAGGGCGATATGGAGGATGAGCAAGATGCTGTCGATATGGCCGATGGCGATATGGAAGGCGAGATGGGCGACGGAGAGGAGAAAGAGGAAGGTGAAGGAGAAGACGAGGAGAGCGGCGATGAGATGGATGAGGAGGCTGGAGATGTGGATGATTTGGATGCGGGGGCTGTGGATGAGAAGATGTGGGATGGAGCTGGTGAGGAGAATGATAAGGAGCAAGAAGGTGATGCGGCGAAGGGCGAGCAGAAGAAAGACGAGCAGGTTGCTGCGGAGGAGAATGGGAAGGAGAATAAAGCCCAGGAGGGTGATGAAGGAGAGGCTGATGATGAGGAAGAGGAGATGGAGGGTGCCGAGCAGGGAGAGGAGGTCAAGCAGGATGAGGTTGAGAAACATGATCCTACTGCTCAGGAAGGTGATGCGCTTGATTTGCCGGAAGATATGGAGTTGGATGGTGAGGAGGGGAGCGAGAAGGGGAGTGAGGATGACATGGGCGATCTTTCTGACATCGAAGAGGATGAGAAGGAGGGCGACGAGATCAAAAACGATGGGAAGGAAGAGGAGGGAGCCGAGAATGCTGATACCCAAGAAGAGCAACAGATCGATGATGAGATGGACATTGTTGATCTCGATGAGGAGCCAAACGAGGAAGGAGAGAAGACTGAAGAGGCTGGTGAGAAGGTTGAAGAAGAATCCGCAGAACAAGAACCCGAGAATCAAGAAGGTCTTCTCCAAGACCGGAACGACGACGCCAATGCCGATGCGGATAACGCTGTTCCTAGCGATGTTCAAGGAGTTGGTGAAGATCAAGATGAGAATTCCCCTGACGACAAGACTGAGTCTACAAGCAAAGCTCAACGAGAAGATGGTGGCAAAGGTGGCGATTCTTCTGAGCAGAAAGATGCTGCTGCAGAAGATGGCGAAAAGGGTCGACAAGCCAATGGCGACGCACCTCAAGATTCTCGCGACGAGACAGAAGATGCGGCGTCTGCGCAGCCATTCAAGAAACTCGGTGACGCCCTCGAAAGCTGGCATAGACAACAATCTAAGATTCGCAATCCGGAAGAGCAGAAAGAACAAGGACAAGACCAGAAAATGGACGATAATCAAGAGACGTCCGAGTTCCAGCACTTACAGGATGAGAATGCGGAAGCTGATGCACAGGCACTTGGCACGGCGACTGAAGAACAAGCTAAAGCTTTGGATGAGAGTATGGCTGTTGATGAAGAGAGTAAGGAGTTGCCTGAGCAGTTCCAGCCCGATGAGGTTGAAACCGACGATGTTGAGCATGATGCAATGGATGTCGAGGAGCCATCCACGCCCAAAGAGCAAGAACCTTCTGATGCCTACGAAGGTCGTGCTGGAGCCATGATCAAACAAGCCAATCCCGACCGCGAAGAAGATCTTGACGCCAGAGCACAAATTCAAGACATCGAAGAAGAAGTCGAAGAGGTCGACAATCAACTCGAAAGCACTCATCTAGACGGCACTATCGATCCCCAACTCGCCGCCGACGGCCGCGCCCAATGGATGCACTACGAGTCCCTTACCCGCGACCTCTCCCTCTCACTCACCGAACAACTCCGCCTCATCCTCGCCCCAACCCTAGCCACCAAGATGCGCGGCGACTTCCGCACCGGCAAACGCCTGAACATCAAGCGCATCATCCCCTACATCGCCTCCCAATACAAGCGCGACAAGATCTGGATGCGACGCTCCGTCCCTTCAAAACGCAGCTACCAGATCATGCTCGCCGTCGACGACAGCAAAAGCATGGGCGAATCCGGGTCCGGAGCCCTCGCTCTCGAGACCCTCGTCATGGTCAGCAAGAGTTTGTCCATGCTTGAAGTCGGCCAGATCAGCGTTGTAGGCTTTGGCGAGAGTGTTCGCGTCGCTCATGATTTCGATATGCCGTTTAGTGCTGATGCGGGGCCGAATGTCCTGAGTCAGTTCTCGTTCCAACAGGATAGGACGGATGTGACGAGACTAGTGAGGGAGAGTATTGAGCTTTTCAGGGCGGCGAGACAGAAGGCTAGTTCGTCGCCTGCGGATCTGTGGCAGATTCAGCTGATCATCTCGGATGGAGTGTGTAATTCTTCCGAGCATGATACGATTCGGAGGTTGTTGAGGACGGCGCTGGAGGAGCGGATTATGATGGTCTTTGTTATCGTGGATGATGTTAGGAAGAAGGGGAAGGGGGAGAGTGTGCTTGATCTTAGGGAGGCGAGGTTTGTGGATGGGAAGGTGGAGATGGGGAGGTATTTGGAGGGGTTCCCGTTTAGGTATTTCTTGGTTGTGGGGGATGTGAGGGAATTGCCGGGGGTGCTGGCGGGTGTGTTGAGAAGCTGGTTTGGGGAGGTTGTTGATGCTAGCTAGAATTTCTTGTAGAGATATTTGCATTACTTGGAGTTTGTGGTGTTGGAGTTTGCGTTTGATAGCATTTTTTGGAGTTAAGTACAGGCAATGGAAAAGTAAATTATGCTCTTGACCATCGTATATGTTGTTTTTGTTGCCAGGACCCCGAAGCTGCAGCATCCCCCAAGTGTAGATGAGGATCAGCTTGCCGGAATAAGAGGCGCAATCGCATTCATCCATCCAGCTCTAGCACACTGAGTTTTTGCAGGGTGTGGACCACGACAAGCGAGAAACAACAACACGCCCACTGCAAAGGGGTATGCGTAATTTTGAGCATCACCACTCTTGGTCGAATAGGAATCCGAAAGCCCAGGTCGTTGAGGATGCATCTTGAAAGGAAGGAGAAGGAATCTTTTACTGTCATAAAAAAGTTTGGATGTAGCAGGTTTCAGCAAGTGAGACCCGAATCCAGACTGCCAATGTTTATGGGTCATGGGTTTTGCCGCGGTCTCGAAGCTTTTAGTGCAAGAGTACTTGAGTTTCTCCCCTTCGATTCTCATGACACAAGTATGGAAGACTACCATCAGGACACCCTGCGTGATGTATCAGTCAATTATGGGGTAAAGGTTTGTGATAACGTGTTTACCACCTCGTGAAGAGATGGCAGTCTGAGAGGACATCAAATTGCCCCAGACTTTGAGGAGTAGGTGGTCTGCGCAGCCTTGCCTGGCCTTAAAGGCAGTCGCGAAGTCATGCAGATGATCCAAGATCATGTACCAGTACCCCAACTGAAATTGGAGGATCCCAAAAATTTAATCGAGAAGAAAATAACCGACACATGAAAGCAGGTCCGGGTATCCAAACAAAAAAAACTCATCTTACACAATAATATAGCAAAGTGACGTCAAAATTCCAGAGTTGCTGAAATCGAAGACACAAACGACGATCTGGATGACGCTGCTTCACAACATCATATACAAGACATCTTCCAGCATGTCCTTTCCCACATTCATCCACCTCATTCAAAAGTCGTCGTCTTCTCCGGGTGTTGTGTTGTTCGAGCTGCAGCAGAAGTGGAATGCATCAGCTTATTGCTCGCGGGTCTACCAGGCTTGCCTCTATCGCATGGCTCGAAATGGGCGTCAATTGTCTGGAACTCGAGATTCTCAAGGCCACACCCACAAATGTAGGCGCCGAGTTGCCTATCATTGCAATGCTTCCAGTGTTTCCGGAAAGCATCTTTTCGCCGTGGGTATGACTTCCCGCATCGACATCTGTATTGTGGCTCTCCATTTTGATGTGCCTTTGAGCCGAAGAGATGTTTCTCGAGGCCTCTTATCGTCTTACAGCTTCGAGACTTGGTCTTCCGAGAACATTCGGGGTTCCCGCATGAAAAGTGCTTCTTGACGCATGCGATTTAGCATCGGCACTCCGTAGACAAAAGACCAGACAGTCAAGTCGTTTCAGAGCTTGAATTACTCCACAATATTAGCATTACTAGAACCTTTCATCAACTGTACAGTAGTTGCTGAAACGTCTTGCACAATTGACGTTCCCATCCCAAGTATGTGTCTTGTCGGCTGCGACACCGCGTGCCGCAAACTCGAATTCACATTTCGGACCGAGGAAATTCGGTCGAGTCACTTTGATACATCGCCGAAGTGGAAAAAGGGACCCTATCAAGTGATCAAAGCCATTGATAAAAGAGCTGAGGTGCCCTAAGTGGTACTGCAAATGAGACCGACAACCGCATCACAATGCCCTTATTCTGGCACAGATACTCAACAACTCATACGTTACTCCTTCAATCATCTTGATAATTCTTGATAATGAGGTCCATCACTCTTATTGCGATTTCTGTTGTTATTTTCGCCGTGGCTGCCCCAGTATCTTCTGAAGCCGGTGATTTAAAAGCTGTATGTTGCCGGTCACTGCCCCCAAAGTCCGCCCAGAATAACAATTAGCAGGGCAAAATAGCTCCCGTCGGCCCAATCAAAATATCGGCTCGTCTCTCCGAATGAACCCCTCTCCAGAGTTTGAAAGCTCACAGTGAATAGAGACGACGACAAGTCAATGCTGATGGACCTGATGATTCGGTATGGTATTCCATATTTTCACAGGGCATTGGTCTGTAGCTCTAAAATTTGAAAGGAGATATATGTCAGTCTAGGACCTGCTCCTATCCGAGACTAAGGCGTGCTGAAGCTTCGTTACCTCTTAATACTGGTGAGGACTTCTTATTAGTCATGAACTTTCATTCCGGCCTTTGAGTTTGCTGACATGCGTTCCCTCTTCATTTAGATATTGTCACTCATTTGAACGGATCGTTTGAATAATCGGAAGAAATGGGATTTTGCTTGATTGGAACTGCAAGATTCTGTGCTTAGATGAATTTTGAATTTCGCAGAGATAATTTCAAACCAGTTTGACCCTCCCATGTAGCATGCAACATGTTAAACAGACTTTTTTTTTTTCTTTTCTTCAGAAGGACGTTTAGTAACACCTGGAGGTGGTTAGCATGGTTGACATGTGCATTGTTGTAGTTCCTCGTTCCACTATCATATGTTAGCAATCAGACATTAACAGGTCCGAGTTCTGAGGATTCAGAATCGTTGAAATGTGACTTGGTAGCTAGAGCGACGAGTCAAGTGAAAGAGTGGATATTTATGGTTGGTACGTACGTGGGAATGGTGGTCACCACAAGGACAGAATATCTTAAGTAAAGTGCAATGGTCAACTTTTGGAATAGGAGTTGGTGCTGGTGAAGCATTGGCCGCGGGCTCCTTGCGAGGTAGGAGGTCAATATCGTTGTGCTTGATCGGCAGCTTCCTGGCAGCTATGGTAGGAGACGGGGCCGACGGGCATTGGCACTTCTGGCTGATGGGATCCCAATGCATGTGATGATTACCTTCGTTACAGTAGATCATGAGATTCTCGCAACCGAGAGAGACGACAGGAGGACAGGCAGGGCATTCGCAACCCTGTTTCTCCTCACTCCAATGCATGTGGTGATCACCACACTCACAAAACACTTTCAGGAAAGTACAAGTGTCGATCGAAGCACTTGGAGTTGGTGTAGGAGAGATGGTTTTGGTTGGCTTCTCCTGAGGAATGCTGTCACGCTTGGCGCCCTCACTGGTGGGCTTGGTTTTCAGGCAGTCGCATTGTTTGGTAGTAGCGTTCCAGTATGGCGATGATCCAGGAAGACATGTGGTGGCTGCGATGCAGATGAATTCTTCGTTGCTCCTGGGCTTGCAGTCACAGGTTCCAGTGACGTCGTCCCAGACTGGGAACATGGGAACATCGTATTCGACACAGATTGTCTCTTGGAGACATTTTTGCTCTTCCGTTATATTGGGTGTACAGGTGCATTTGCGTGTTTTGGGGTCCCAGAAAGGAGAGGAACCAACAAGGCAGGTAGTCGTCGCCAGACATTCGGACACGACGTCTTTCTTCGATTTGCAGCTGCACTTCTTGGTTCCGTCGTCCCATACTGGGACCATTGGGATGTCATACTCGACACAGATAGTTTCGAGAAGACATTTCTGTTCTTCCTTGCTGTCGGGTACACATGTACACTTTTTGGTGTCAGGGTCGTAGAACGAATGAGATCCTTTGGTGCAAAGAGCTTGGCATGGAGGGCTGAGTATGGGCGCAGGCTTGCCTATTAAAAACGTATCTATTAAGCTGAAGGAAGAATATACTTGGGGATTTTAAAAACATACCAGCTGTCGCCGAGGCGATCGACGATGCTGGGAGAGCAACGATTCCTTTGAACTCGGCGAATAGGATGAATACTGAGTATATGAGTTTCATGGTTGCGATAAAGTTGCAATTGGTTATTATCTGTTTGATTTTCCGGTTCCAAAGGAAAGAGACTTCTCACAGATCCATTAAGGTCTATATAAGGAGTGAAAGATATTCGGAGGTCATCATTCCTCACCATGTAGATCTGGTTTTCGAGGTCTCCGCCGTCAGCCGTTTTCCGTATAGGCTAAGAGGTAACACAAGTCAATACGAGTTTGGTCCCCTGGGCAGTCAGCCAGTACTTTAGGCAAGTCCAAACAAGTGATGACCATCGTTTAAAGTTTGAGATACCTCGTTCTGATTCGGACGCCAAGTCGGAGGTGACGCAGGCTGAATTCACCACTGCGATCTAAAAATATCTCCATCCGGATAAGCGAAGTATGTTCGTACGTAGAGACCAGCCATTAGATCAGTGAAACTTGGGTCAGGTAAAGGAATCGAGATGTCCGGTTTTTTCTTGCCTTGAGTTAAGTTTGCGTTGTGATCTTGTCATGCCATCTGGTGGGATGTCAATCTCACTCCAAACGGATTTCGCCTCTGAACTGAAGTATCCCCACGCGCCACGAAACGTATCTGGAATGAAATTCTCGCTCATATTTGTGTAAATACATTTCGATCGATCTTACTCAAAATGAGCACCATATGACAAGTGACATCCACCTTCAGATCAGAAAGTCCCAACTTGAGACTTCGCTGTGACATAGACAAAGAAGAATCACTACGCCCAAACCCAGCGGAGACGAGCATTATCTGTAAACAGTCACAGGACCAGTAGCCCCTAACAGATCAATAGAGGCAGCATTGGTAGCTGGAAGGTCCAGGGCAGTATCCACTGAGATCATATATGTAAGCTTGATTCCATCTCCGCAGTACGATGTCCGTGTCAAGAAACCACTTACGCGACGTGAGTCCTTCCTTTGCTGTTGCACCAGCTCACAGTGTGGCATGTGCCCGAATGGCCTTTGCAATCCGGAATATAGCAACATTTCACATCGTTGGGGTCATATGGGCAATCGCCAGTGCTGACGATCCCGACCTGCGCAGCCGCCTTGCACCAAGACTCTTTCTGGCAAGTGCCTTTGTCAGGTGCACCCTTTGATCGAAGACGTTAGCTTGTACAATTTCATGTGTGTTTCTTGAACAGGCGTTGTAAGACTGGACATACGTCTTGCTGACAGTAGCTTCCGATGGCACGTTGCTCAAGCATCTCGGCATCAGCTTCTGGCTCTGCTTCTGGAACAGCAGCACCAGTGGCGTAGCTGGCAAGAAGTGACACGAGGATGGCGTGAAACTTCATAGTGGCTGTTGATCGAGAGCTGCGAGGAGATAAAGCGGTGAAGGCACTGAAATGTAAGAGAATCAGGAGTTTCAAAGAGATTCGGAAATTCGTAGGTTGAGTAGGGGATTTGTCTAGATATAAATGACAGTTCGTCCAAGCCACAATTTGCTCATCAGTCTCGAGACCTGCTGCAAACTTGTTTCCCATCCCATTTGCGATAACATTGCATTCTTGATTTTCTCAATCAGTCTCCTGGTCTTCAAAAGTACCGTACGTCCGCGATAACCTGACATTCCATTGGGTTTTGAACGCCATGTCAATAAACATTGTATTGCGGGATCCGTAAGCAAGCAAGCCACAAAAGATCGTTCTTCCAAGTAGAATCGGTTCCGAATTGCTCTGAATGCCAAATTTAGATTAATCGGTGTAAATAAGACCCGGTTATTAGGAGAGCTGAGAACTTTGGAAGTGTTTAACCTGGCTCAATTGAGGCTCCATGCATTTGACGTTGCACCACATCTCGCCAAGAGCGGGGTCGTTGATGCTGCCGAGATTCATATCTGTGAGATCGGATGAGTCGAAGGCCACCTGGGACTTCGTGCAATGGAAAACGAATTCGAAGATCCTTTTCGAGTTCTGAGAACAGCAGGACGTCCAGTATTCACAAAGTCACGTGTCTCTTCTCCGCGTTGTCGCTCCGAGTTTTTGGAGGTTGCCCATTGTTCGACGCGACTTTGTTTCCACGGGGTCGGGGAGAAAATGACCTTTTGGCACACATGCTCGCAGTTCAAAGAGATGCAGAAAATCTCGTTAAGATCTTCCGGCCATCGGCGACCAAACCATAGCTTCTGTTCGATACCGTACTTCGTTTGGAAGAGCGAAGCAATACACAGGATGGAGCTTGAATCATCAGTTCTCACCTGAGAATACTGATCATTCTACTCACTCTCGTCTTGACTCTGATCGTTGGTTCATACCAGCTCCTCAATAAGGATAAGGAGTCCACAGCTACCCGTGGCGATTCGCTTAAGCCCCGGAACGAAGACCCAAAAAATCAACACTGATTACCGCGGAGGAGATCATGATCTACTCAGCTGGAATTGCACCACGGTAGTCTCCATGATATCTGTATAAGAGGCGCAAATACTGTATAAAGAAATAAGAATTTGGGCACTTCCGCATCCTCAGAGCAACTTCCATCAATTGTGGATTTGTAGGATGATTTTGCATTTTCGTCCTGGTGGACGTGCCTGTGATGTCCAGAATCGATACAAATGTCTGCACTGGAGAAATGACCATCTGAATAAGACCAAGATCAAATACTAAGGTCGAGTTTCTATGCTTCCGGCAGGTAAATAACTCCATCGCCATATTCTCGACGCTCCTTACCGGCACGATTGCCACAATCTGTCTCAGAGCATTATTTATTCGATTGGGCCCTTAGTGTTTCCCGCGAAGAGACATTGTTTCTTCATCCGCATTCTCGCTTCCCTTTATGACTAGAAATCCAACTCAAAATCTGGGCTGGGTTGTACCAAACTTGCTGACGCCCCCAAGTCTTCAGAGCCTTATGAGCTTCAAATTGCGACATTCCGCCCTAGGTTTCTTCATTCCAGGCTTCGCTGCGCTGAAGATACAGGGCAGAAGCGCTGCCATTTATTCCTCGGCGCCAATGTGGCACAGTCCGCCTACGAGTCAAAACCCTGTCTGAAAATGGGGCGAATATGAGCACTAGCTCGCTAGGCGTCAGCCCTACCAGAGAGCCAATCCAATCTCAAACCCAACGACATCTACTTGCTGACTGCCGACAGCTGCAGCAACTCATCTCATTTCATCCCAATTCATCTCACCAGAGCCTTCAGATATGATTTCCCGGATAAGATGTTCAAGAGCATGTGTGATGTCTTCCCACTTCAGCCAGAAGAAGGATCGGGTACAAGTGGAAGTGGGAAATTGTCGCTTCGCCCACTGTCGGTGAACATCGTCTCGGAAGCCGGATCGACGATAAAGCCCAAGGAGAAGAAAAGTAGGAGGGGACTACCGAAGACTAGGACGGGGTGTAGGACTTGCAAGTATGATTTTTCTAGCAATTGCTTGTCTGTAGAGAACTAAGCTGACAATCCCAAAGACAGCGACGCATCAAATGCGACGAAAGCCGACCAGCTTGCCAGCGGTGTCTCAAAGCAGGCTATATCTGCGACGGCTACGACTCCAAGAAATCTCCGTCTCCTCGTGACTCCTCAAAGAGAGAATTGCTCCCCAAGACCACCAACTCGCCCGGTAGTCCAATTGCGAACCGCTCAACCGTCAGGATCCTACTCCCAGCACAACCGAGTCTTCAAAGTCACGCGCCAGGAGCCCAACCGCAAGATCTAGAGTATTTCCAATACTTCCAAGAGCAGACTGTGCTTGAGCTTTGCGGCGGTTTCGATGAACCACTTTGGAACCGCTTCATCCTACAAGCATGTCAAGAAGCTCCATTCGTGCGGCACATCGCGCTCTCCCTCGCGGCACAAGGCCGCGCAGAAAAAGCTAAGCTCGCTATCTCCCATTCTCAGTCCCAGTCTCAAAAAGACGATCTCAGCGCACACGAAAGCTACGCCCTTCGAAAATACTCATCGTCACTTCCCCAAATCCGGCAATACCTCGCCGGTACCAAAAATCCCGATCCAAGGATGTTCCTCGTTGCCGGTCTCCTAATTTTCCTCTTCGAGTTCCAGCAAGGGAACAAAGACATGGCGACAAAACAATTAAAGACCACACTGGCGCTATTCAAGAATATGCGCTCGATCAAAAGCGAAGGCTACACGCACGTGCATCGGCTTGAATTCCCTGATACGTTGGAAGAAGCCATTGTGGAGATGGTGGTGCGGCTAGAATCGCATATTTCGAATGATCATGGAGAACAGAGCGAGAAGAGTCTGGGGATCATGCATGTGCATAGTGCTTCGCCAGTTGAGTTTCCCGAGGTTTTTAAGAGTGTGTGTGAGGCGCAGAGGTTTCATAATCATATCCAGTATTGGGGGAGTCCGAATTTTGCGGGGGATGCGTCGAAGTGCGTTTTTGCGTATTGGCAGAGGGCGATGGGGGTGGATGTTGAGATTCCGGTGCCGAGGGTTGTGCCTGTGGAGGAGTATAATGGAAGGTTGAGGGAGATGAAGATGTGGGGGAGGAGTTTTAGACCGTTGTTGAAGGAGTTGAAGGAGAGGGAGAGTAGGGAGTATGCTTGTGCGTTGGTGCTGTATATCCAGTGGCTTGCTTTCATGATGGTGATTTGCAAGAGGCTGGGATGGGTTCTCGATGCAAGCTCGCCAGGCGGAGATGACTTTATTGAGCCAACTGACGAGGACGTCGACGATCTTTGTTGGATGGCTGTACAGTCTGGTCAAGAACTTTGTGCGAACAAGTACTTCTTGAGGTGCTTTGTTTTTGACGTTGGAGTACTGCCGACCTTCATTCTGTTCATGCTCGGCACGGATGATATGGATATCCGGTTTGGGATTACACAAGTTTTGAAAGGCATGATACCCAGGAGGGAGAGTGTATGGGACAGTGTTGCTGTTTCGGGGATAGCTGATTTTCTCTTGAGTTGTGGACCGTCATTGAAGATACCCTGATATTGGACAAAATGAGAACAAAATAGAATCCATCCATCAACCTCGCAATACGCCAGGCCTGGATCAACCAAGAGTGATTATTTTTCGCCGCGGAATCGCACACTCCTCCTACGCCTGGGAGGAGATTTGCCCAATCGCAACTCTTTCCGCAACCTCACCCTCCATCTCATAATCTCTGCCTGGTCTAGAAATACAGATGCTAGTGCCCTGTTACCGCATTCAGGATGATGCTCGATGCAATAATCCACCCACTTCCGAACAAGCTCCAGATTTTCTGCGCTCAGTACTCGCTTAGAAGGCTCCAATATCGCATTGGGGAGTGAAGAAAACATCTGGCCAGGCTCGAAGGATGCCTTGATCTTGTATTTTGTTGAGAAGGAGTGATGAATCGCAGCGGTCGACCTAGGAGAGAATGAATCCTAGGACACCGTGCCGTTGAATTGGACGTCCAACCAATCTGTAGCAACATCGTCGTGTCGGTGAGCTGTCAAGGCTGTTGACACTGCCCTGCGATGCTCCACAAGATTCGCTTCGGACTTATGCACGGCCTGCCCAGGCGTATTCTTCGAACCCAGCCCCCAGATTTTCCCCCTTATCAGCACCAAAGAGATCCAAGAGCTGCAAGCGCTGGAAATATCAAATGTCGCCGAGAATGTCGAGACAATTATCGTCATGGCCTAAATCAAGTGTAAGGACCTCGTACGAGCAAGATTCGAGAGCTTCTGGGGAGTGGGGTAATGATGCAGTCATTCCAGTTCCACCGCCAACACCCTTTCACCCCTTGGCATCACCAGTAGAAATTGACGAAAACATCTGGAATCTATGTTTCGGATGGCAGGACAGTTTGGGGGAAAAGTCAAAAACACAAAAGCGACAACACATTCGAGTCCTGCGCGAGGTGGATTGTGAGTGGATCTGACTTTGGCGAGAATACTATATTGAGAGGCTGACAGAAGAAGCTAATGGGCTCGGAGAGAAACCTTGACAGTTGTTTTCGGGATTTTAGCAAAATTCAGAGTGACATGACAGTCGGGTAGCTCTTCCCTGGATACTGGATCAAAATCCAATACCGAGACTGAGAAGCTGAACATTGTGCCTAGGCTTCTGAATCTGGATTGGGAGAGGCGAGTGGTCAATCCACAAGGCTGCTTGAATCGGATGCTCAATCTGGTTTCCTTAGATCAAGAGTCTGGCTATTATAGCAGCGTCTCAAGGAAAGGTGGAGATTCTGTTCTGGGTAAGTCCATGATTTCCTCAGAAACAAGAATGGTGTTGCTGACAAGGGTAGACATCTGCTACAACGCCTGCGAGCGGTTATCATTTAATGTCGTTGGAGATTCCCCCGCCCCATCACCAAGAGATGTCTTTCTGGACAGAAAGCCATTTCCCGTGTGTTTCAGATATAGTCTGCGTAATAAGAAAGCGATCTACTTGCTCGGCGACGCACCACGAACGACTGAAGATACTGTGCAAGGATTTTCCGAACTCGCACAGAACGTGAAGAAAGCGTGCATCCATTCGCTCTTCATCTAGTCATAGTTCGAGCGGCTATCATCCTCAGAGACGCAACAATGATGTATGACCTGAAAAGCCTCCTGTTAATCGAAGATTCCCTCCTGGCAGGTTCTCTCATGGCCATGAAATCTCTGGACCAGTTTCGCCAGCAGGCGCAAGAGTTGCATGAGCTGTCTCGATCGATGATTATCAGCGAGCACTATAACGACAGAGATCTTTCGAACTTGCGGAACCTTCTGAGAGATATGGAGAGATTAGAGAAGGAGGGAAACAAGCTTGGCGGGGGATGTGAGGTGGATTTCGACAGCCATGAAAGGATGAAAGATGGGTTGCTTTGTCTGTTAGATTTCTGTATGGATCGTACGAGGAGGCTGAACAATCGGAAGCAGAGAGTGCAGAACTTGATTGGATTGGTAAAGTTGTCAATGTTGCCACGATGAGAAAGTGGATTTTGGCTTACTGTTCGGCAGTTGTACAACTTGACAGCCAATCGCGACAGTCAGGCAAGCTTGAAGATCGCGGAAGAGAGCACGAATATTGCACATGAGACTCGAAAAGACAGCCTGGCAATGAAAACCATTGCTACCCTGACAATCCTATATCTGCCAGCGAGTTTCGTCTGCAGCCTCTTCGGTACCAATTTCTTTGCTTTCGATACCGATGAAAAGTCCCATAATAATTTTGTGGTATCGGGGCTATGGTGGCTTCTTATAGCTGTGGCAGTCCCAGTGACACTTGCTACCTTTGGTATTTGGCTGTGGTGGATAAGGTTGCAAGGAAGTAATAGGAAACAGCCGATGAAGAGGGAGGACGTAAAGGAGAAAGGGAATCATCAGCGCTACAGTAGCAAAACGATGGAAAGTCTTCATGGAAAAAACGGAATATGTTGAGATCCAAATTTTCAATAATATGCGCCATGCATCGCAGTATTATTGCAGGTACGTTTTCGTAAGTAAGAACGAAGGAGAGAAGAATCATCTTGGGGAGAGGAGAGTCTGAGAACCATATCACGTGGTGAAACACTAAGCTGCAGGAGGACTAGATCGACAGTTGGAGCTCAAAGCAACAGCTCGAGCTGTGAATAACCTCCAGCTTCTCGGCCACCACCTCCTCGAATTGTTCGCCCACGCAACTAAATAAGGATTTGCTGTTGCGCATATTCTCGTCTGACACTTGCGATCTCGTTGCGAATTCTGTTGCGGCGCTACGCGTGAACCTAGAACCCTGGAGGGATAGCAAACTTTGTAAACAGCGAAACAACAAACGCCCTTATTGCTTCTGCCCACGCCCATACATCTTCCTCAATTCCGCTGCCCACCACATCATAAAGTTCTCATACTACGATTCGCCATGTCTTACAACGATGATGCCGTTTTGGCCAAATTGTCGGCCCTCAATGAGACGCAGGAGAGTATTGTGAGTTGGCCCTGTCCACTCCTCTGTTTGCTGCTGTCAATTCTCCTCTCAATACTAACCCGTTCGCAGGTCACCGTCGCCCAATGGGTGATGTTTCACAGGTCCGTCCGCAAACGCCTCTCACCGCTGCGTCGTTACCACTGTACTGACCCGGCCGTAGGAGACACGCAGATCGAACTGGCCAGCTGTGGTTGCAACGCTTGAAGGATTCCGGGAGCAATAAGAGATTGAACTTGATCTATCTGGCAAATGGTACGCATATCCAACTGCTTGGGGCATACAATTCGATTACGAGGAAAGACTTTTATATTGCGGGCAAACATGAAGATTGACATTGGAGTCTGTATGCTGATGACCTGTGGTATTGTAGAAGTCGCTCAACAATCCAAAGCCCGTCGCAAGGATGACTTCCTCGTCGCCTTCTCGCCCGTCATCGCCGAAGCAACAGCATGCGCATACAGAGGAGCTACAAATGAAGTACAACAGAAGCTTCGCAGAGTGGTGGAGGTTTGGAGAGCAAGACAAATTTTTGAGCTGCCCATTCAAGACGCCATTGAGACAAGACTCGACGGTCCGTCGGTCCAAGCACCCCTTCTTTATGCTCTATATACTTACACAGCATTTGGCAGAACTCGATAAGACTAGATCGAGCAACGCAAGATCAGGTGGCGGATCCATCTTCGCAAGCAGCGCAAGCTCTGTCCCCAACGAACTCGTTCCACTCGTTGCGCCTCAACAAACAATATCTAAACTCGTCCTCTCCACGAAAACTTCGGTCAATGGTGCCAACCAAGACTATGCCAAATTGACAGACCCAAACGCCGTTACACCTTCACCGCCGGTCCACGCCGCGCGTCTCAATGGCCTGCTGAAGACACTGGCCAATGCTGAGGGTGCAGTTGCAGAGAGCATCAAAGCACGCAAGCTGCTCATTGAAGGGCTGGAGAAGATCCTAGACACGAACAGATCTGTTCTGGCATCAGAGGAAGCACAACTGAGCGAAATATCCACCAAGAGAACAGAAATCGACAACAAGAAGAGGGATGTAGAAGAGAGTATCATGCGCGGCTTCAGCAACAGCAATCCCGCCACACCCGTCGGCGACGGCTCACCAGGAACTCAACACTCTCCCCTCACACCAGGACAATCAGGATCTGTCGAGCCCGACCGTCCAGAAGTCGAAGCCCTGACGCCACCAGGATACCCACAATCTCCCGCCGTCGAACCAATCCCAGAGTATGACCTCAACCAGAATCACAACGGCCACAACAACGGCAACCAAGCCATGCAAAACACCAATGGCCATGGCAACGGTACACACAACCTGTACCAGCAGGACTACACGGCGCACTCACCTACTGGTGCGCCTGGGTTAGATCTGCTGAGTAGTCTGAGCACAACGTATGCACGGCCGGCGAGTAGTGGAAGTGCGAAGAAGAGGAAGCTCAATGACGATGAGTTTCCGGATCTTGGGGGTGAGGATGCAATGGATGGATTGGATGATGAGGTTGTGGGCATTCTTAATAAGGGACTTTAGAGCTCAGACTGCTTCTGCCCAACCTTTCTGGAGGATGCGCTGAGATGAGCTACGTCGTGTTGCGGAATAAGGAAAAGATGTGGTGTAAAGGATGAAAGGAGAGGACAAAAGGGTGTAGGATAGATGGATGGTATCTGATCTGATCTGAGAGGAAGGTCATGGAAAATTTGAGACCTATTGGTATTGGCGTTGCATGGTTTGGTTTGGTCTGCTGGGAGATGGATGACCCGGCTTGCGCGATGGAGATAAATGAGCATGGAGAGGAAGATATGCATTAAGAACTTTGCTACTAGCTGTTGATGTAATTCTACGCAGACATATTTGCCAATGGCATGGTGCATTGAAATACTGATGAAGCCCTCTCTTTGACTTGGAAATTGAGAATTTGGAAATGAGAATATCTCGGGCGTATGTTTTCCAGCTTATCAATCGCCTCCGGAGAGCGATTACAAGATGGGTAATATCAACATCGTCACTCACGACATAATCACAAGATTCATACAGCACATAGCACATCCGGATCAAGTGCAGCAAGTCAAGAACACTTTATCCTCTCCTCTCCATTCCATTCCATTCGAATCTAAAATGTACAACCGTTTCCGCCACTTTTCCTCCACTCTTCATCAACTGTTCCCGCCCATACCCATCGTCGATTTAGCGTCCATCTAGTTCTTGCCGAACCAGGTCTTGTGTCCGAGAGTCAATCTGACCATCATGTACATCGAGCCTGTGGTGAGAAGATGTTAGTTGATGTGATTTTGGAGAAGAGTGAACGAGAGGGAATGGAAGGGGAATGGGAGTTGAGTGAGGAAGGGAGGAGTAAGGGAATGATCATGGTGAACGTACCAGCGAAACCACCGAAGAGAGCGGCGTAGTATGGGTACAGCATGATCTTGCTCTTAGGGGTCTTTGACGGGTCTCGTTAGTCCATATTCCGTATTTCAGCTCCATTCCAATTGATCCTTCTCTCAATCTTCTTTCTCGGGTACAGCTGCTGCCCCTCCACTCCTTTGGAAATGCTAGTGATATTTTCTGGATTCCTTCCATTCTACAGCCTATTTTGCTTTCCTCGCAGCCCAAGTTTCATCGCATGATGTGGAGAAGTAGATGAGTGGTAAACAAACGTACCTGGTTCCATTGGCGGACGTGTTGTCTGGCTCCCTCTTGGAACAGTCGCTGGTAGTGCGGGACGCGGTTTTCGCGGTTGACGAAGCTATTGTGAGCAATAATTAGCCAATATCCTATCTCCCTCTGGTATTTTCGTCTGCAGCTGGGCTCAAGTACTGCGTTCCTGTTCCGAAGACTCCTGGGTGCAGGGGAATAGAAATGGTTCGGTTCTGCTGGGAAGGAGCGGGACCAGCATTTCCAGTCGTCGAGCTCAAGTGTATCCGAAGGTGATCGTGCTCGCGAGTAAAGATGGGATCTGCCATCAGAAACCGCAGAATGGACCACGGTCGTGAGCTCCTTTAACAGCGAATCTCCTTAGAGATGTGACAAAGAGAGCCCATCTCCAGAACATCCACCACTTCATGGCGTTTCATTCCACATACAATGCCCGTAAGACTGCGTGTATTGCCTCCACTGCACCCGCAAACGCCAATCGGCCCTAAACTTCCTCCTGTTCCCCCATCTCGCAAAATGAGGCCATTCTTGTTTGCGCGTCGGTCGTCCGGAGGAGCCGCATTGGAAAGTCCTGGAGCCCTGGATTGTGCGTGGAAAGAAGATTGGGAGCATGACTTACCCTGCCATTGTGAAGATGCTTGATTCAAGTTGTGGTGGTAGAGGAGAGAGTTCTGTTTCGTTGATCGCTGGTTGTGGTTCGATGTCGAAGCTCGGGATTGAACTTGACACTAGCGTATGCTGACTAATAACTTTGGGTAGAGAGCTTGAACGCTTCTTGGCAATTGTAAAGTTATCAATTTCCAACCTTCAACATTGGGACACCGACGAAGACCACAACGACTGCGTGATGCAATGGCGATTTTCGATGTACGATACGCCAATTGGCCTGTGAGGATATCGATTCCGAAGGATGCGTCCTGCGCTGCAGAGACTGGTCGCCAGCCCGTCCAGTAGGGAGTTACTGAGATTCTTGGTGGGTAATGAGGGAGCTGCGAAATGCTATGCGCCGGCCAATCCGGAGTCGCGGAGAGGGAAGAGGAGGGATATATGCCTGAGACAATACTCGGGGCTGGCTATTGCTGCCAGAGAGAATGATGGGATTCGGTTCCAGGATGAAGAACCGATTAGCAAGGGTACGGCTTCCAGCATTTACGAAGGACAATTGCCCCCCCAGGTGGCTGTGAGGAAGCGGGGGGTTGTGGAAAGGCAGAATGGGCCCAATTTTACATCGGCAACATCGACGAGGAAGATGGGACTAGGTTCCAGGCAAGAGGTTTCCTCGGCAGATCTTGTATTGCGTCTCAATGCCGAAGAAGAATCAAAGGCGGTTACCCCGAATGGACGAGTTCAATGGAAGGAGGCAATGTTCAGCCATGAACAGCTCGACTTCGAATCCGACCTTGCTGTAGTGCGTGACCCAGGGCAACAAAGGCTTCTTGATACGACATATAAAACCGATATGGGGTTATGGGCGATGCTCCTTGAATATCGAAAACGAGTCTATGGGGCTGAGGGTGTTCTGGAGTTCTGGCATGGAATTCAAGAAAGAGGCATCCAGCTACCTATGAAAGGATACTTGGCAGACAAGCTGTGGCACACGTTTCTGATACTCGGATTGGAGAATCCCCATGTTCTGGAGGAGGTTTACCAGTACTCCAAGAACAATAGCTTGCATCCGAGTGTATATCCCTGGGTCGTTGGCAATATGCTTGAGAAACATCAAGGCGAGGTGGCTCTGAAATGGCACAACCGTTTGATTGCACTCCAGCAACCCAATCAATTCACATTCGCAAGAATGTGCCGAAGGGTAATCATTAAAGATGGCGACTTGGGAACCCTGAAGCAGATATACAACATGCTTCCACACCGGAATATCTACCACAAGATCATCCCACTTCTATGCAAATCAGAGAAGTACAAGATGGCGATTCAGTGGCACGCGTTTTTCTGCAAGTCCGGCGATTTTCCAGCGTCAGCACAATGCGCTGAACCCCTGGTTCAATACCTGGCTACATATGATCCACCTGCAGCAAGAAAGGTTACTCAGGATCTCGTAAAAGGTGGTGTATCATTTGCATCTACACTCTCGCAGAAGCTTGAAGACAACATCAAGATCTCACGGGAGTTGATGAATGTTATCCATGGAGAGACTTTTCATATTCCAGTCAAGAAGTACAATGACGAGTTGGGAGCTCGCTGGTTTGCTACCACTTGGGTGTCGTTGGATATGGCCATCAACGCAGTTCACGCTCTCGGTGTCCAAGAGATTGGCCCTCTCTCACTTCAAGCAATTGCACTCCGAGATCCAGATCCCAAAGCCATTGTTGCGAGGATTGAACAGCTCAAAGAGCTAGGTATCTCAATTGGGACATCTCTCTATTCTCGGGCCGTCAAGACATTTGCGAGGCATGCCTCACATGGCAAGCTTGACCTCCTGGATGGTCTTTTGAACAGTGATCAACATCCTGACGAGCTTGAAAATTTCAAGCTTCAAGAAGCTCTTCTTGAGTCATATGCCCAAGAGGGTGATTGGACACAATATCGCAGGACTTTGGAGATCAGACTTCTAGCCAGTTCTTCTCCGGAAATTGATAGGCGGAACATTGAGTTAAGAATGATCGCCTCAAGCAGCGATACTTCTGCTACTCTTCGTGGCCTTGAAGACATGCTTCTTGATGGGATTCCTGTGAAGGGCCAGACAATTTCACTCCTTCTAAAGCACACCCTGCCACCCCGTCGGCCAGGCCATCGACCTATGGCCCTGAAACATCAAGATTGTGAGGAGGGAAATGCCGGTCTTGCACAGAGCATTGCTATGCTGAAGGCCATCATGAGATCTGGAAGTTATGTACAACCAAACCTGTGGCACGAAATCATTCGACGACTCGGCATGCTTGGCCACATGAGAACCTTGAAAAGTCTATGTTTTTGGCTGGCGACGCACTATGGACCACAAAACCACACCTTGAGTGAACTTTGGCTTCGGCGCTACCGCGTACCACTCGATCTTCCTACATCTCATGGCCTGCACCCAGTCTCTATATTATTCCCACCGAGCCTGCAGCAAGCCATCGTTGAATGGGGTTTCATAGCCAGTCGTTCTCAGCCTTCTCATCGCACGCACTCGTCTCGTCTCCTTACTACATCTTCTTCTGTCGACGAAACCTCTTCAGGCATGGCATCCGGCATCTACATCCTCAAGAAACTCAACAGCCTCGGCGTGCACATTGAGCGCCGCAGTGTACGTAAAGCAATCTTCAACCGGCTGATAATGTACTATGGCCCAGGCTACTCCAAACGTCGATACAATGAGCATCGCAAACATGGGATCGTAAGTATAGAAGACGCAGCGAAGCAAATTGATCAGGCGCTTGGAGGCGAGTACTTTACTGGCGTGGAACTGGAGAAGGTTGTCCATCAGCTGGCAGCTGTCAGGTGGCGGAGACGGGAGAGGACGGGGATGAGGAAGGTTCTGTTGACGAGTAGAGATCCGAGGAGTCGTTTGCTGTTGGGGCCTGACCGAGAATCTTTGCCGATGCTAAAGAAGAAGGGAGACGAGCGTGATGTATGAAATATTTGTATATATGTTTGGACATAATGAGATTGTGATACCCCTCCTTCCTGTTTCGGCCTCTCATTTTCTAGCAAGCTGCTGTGAGGACATCTTTCTTTATCATGCGATCATATTTGCCCGTCTCAGGACATGCATTGATTTCTGCAGGCCTGGGAACAAACGCCGGCTTTTGCGATCCATAAGTAGCACTCCATTCCATTCCAACATTGTTAGAGTGTATAGAGAACACAGCCAGCGACATTATATTTATACTCCTCTGGATCTCCTCACTATTCGGAGCCTATAAATACATCGACTGCTTTGATAACCTCATGTAAGCCACATCCCTGGATCTTGCCGTTGCCGGGTGGCGACTCGCTTAACTGTTTACGTCTTTCCTGATCCGCTTTGAGTTTTGGTGCGACGTCTTTGTCGTTGACTCATGCCGACCACCGCGCCGAAGAAATACGACGATGGAGGCCATGATTTGAACAAGCGCATGTGACGAGGGTTTCCCCTGTCAAGGACCTTTCTTTATTTCACAGACTAACCACTCTTCTCGTCAATAACCAACAGCAAAGCACAGAGAACAATTCTCGACCATCGTCATCTCGAAGACTATCACAGAAAGTCCCAACGCAAGATATAGATCGTCGAGAGCGAAGTCACATAAAAGAATAAGGAAATAACATTCAAGATGTCCACAAACCCGCAACTCATGAGCACCAGCTCCACCAGCTCCCAGTCAACCTCCTCTGCAACCTCCGCAACCTCCTCCAGCAACCATGACAACCCCTTCCACACGCTCTTCCTCGAGCTGTACCCTCTCAGCATGTCTACCAAGAGCTATATCAAGGCTGACCTCATCCAATTCACGGCGGGTTTCCTGTGGGAACTTGATACCTCGGTAAGTACACAGCTCATGGTATCCTTTGATTTCTCGCTTTGGCTCAGACACTGACGAAGGTGGGAAAAATAGGGGCATCATGTATTGATTGGCGCGTCCCTAGACCTTGGGTCATGCCGGGATGATGGCTGAGGTGTTTGCGGACCTTTGAGGTTCTTTGGGATTGGAGAGGAGGGGATTGTGATTTGTGATTCGATCTGTGGTGAGCCGGGGTTGAGGGCATAGCCTGACAGGTAGAATGGGATAATGAGCGTGGGGATTGGAGGGAATTGTCGCGCGGTGGGTTTGACCACGGCTACGTAAGGTCGGAGGAACTGCTCTTGTTCCCATGCCATGGTCAAAGTCGCAAGCCTGGACCCAATTGGCAGCATATCACACCTCGGCCAGAGCTCGACATATGCCTCCTTGCTTCAAATCAGGCATAATAGGAGCACGAAGCTGCTGTTCAATGCTTAATACAGTTGAATTACCATTGATACATTCCCTGAGCTATGTCCCTGTGACGATATTCGCTGTACTGAGTGAAGAATTGATATGTTATGCCTGCCACACAAGGTGTGTAAAATCTTCAATGTCCTGCAACATGTCCATGGGTCGCTCCATAGCTGCAAAATGGCCACCCTTATCATGTGTCCGATGAAATACCAAATTCCCATGCTTTGCAACCGCATTTTGAAAACCGGGCATTATTTCAGCCGTGAACCAAGAAAATCCGAGAGGCTTGATGATGTAGGGAAACTCCGGCACAGGTTCGGCAGATTTGTTGAAACTTGCCTGATAAGGGTATATGGAGCGTGGGAAACTGTTCGTGAACCAGTAGAGTGAGACGTTGGTTAGAATTTCGTCGAGAGAAGGAGTCTGGTCAGACCACTCTAGAAGCTTTTCACCAATCCTTGAGCAGATATTAGTAAATGTTAGAACGATCAAAGAAGAATTTCTGGGAATGGTTCACCATGCCAAAAGGGAGAGTGGATTTGAATTGATAGCAAAACCGATCGTCGCTGGACGAGTACCGTGTTCGATAGCGTAACCATTACCTTCTCTCGCCCACAATTTGGCCCTCTCTACGACTTTCTTCTCAAAGTTGGATAACTCCGTCCCGTTGGAACCTTCCTCAGGGATGATGAAGGAGGGGAAGAAGTTTACTGCAAGAACTTTTAGTGCTATCTCCTTTCTGCTAGAAAAATGCCAGACAACTTACAATGCAGAGCGACACATTGCTCAAAGCCGACTGCCATGGTTGTCGCAAGAAAACTGCCCACATCTCCACCATGCGCAATGTACCATTTGAAACCGAGATCTAGCATCAAAGTGTGCAAGACTCGAGCTGAATCCGGCACGCGCCATTCCTTGTCAAGAGGGCCTCCACCGCTGAGTGTATACCCTGGGACCGATGGGATGATGATATGATATGGCAGATCTTTCGACGAATATTTCTCTCTCAAGAGACTCGCCATGGGGAGAAATTCAATGAAGCTACCTGGCCAGCCGTGGAGCAAAATGATGGGTACGGCATCCTCCCTCTCAGAAAACAAGGCTACAAAATGAACAGTAAGGCCTTCGATTTCAATGGTGTAATTGGGAAACGAGTTGATGTGCTTCTCTTGAGCGCGCCAGTCATACTCATGAAGCCAATAATCTTAAGTCTTAGTGATCCACTCATGCGTAATTCCAAACTTGGTTTTGTTTTGCTCGGAGGTTTCGTAGACAAGGGGACCGATCCGGGACAGTTTCAGGAGCTGTGTAAAATTGGCAAAATCCTCATCTAAAATGTCAAGTGTAAATGGCTTGATGGAGCTGGGCGGTATGTAACCCATGTTTGAAGATTGTATTGGGTGAAAAGAGGTGGTGAATAGAGAATTTTAGAGTTGGGGACGTGTGACAGACAGAGGTAGTGGATTAAACTGTTTGTGTAGGAAGTCGCTCAAAGATATAAAAGACGCTGTTGTACTCGTTATCCTAACGTGAGCTCATGTAATGGAGCCAAGACCGGCGGAAGCTGTGGAAAGTGTAATGACGAGCTAACACTTTGACTCAACGCGGCTAACTAGGAGAGGCGTACCTCGGAATGAGAAGCTCTTGGCAACCTCACAAGGCTGCGAGTACGTACCCCTGTAGTCCAATACAAGTACAAGGCCGTTTGATGCAGAATCAGGACTGCCAGAGGTATCGAGAGCATGGTCACCAGTGATAGGTTCGGGTACGGATAAACACAATGCAATCCAAGTGTGAAACATAGACCTAATATCGACCATGGAATTTGAGTTACGAGAAGCTTTCATCAACTTATGGTAACATCGATCCCATTTCTTCTGGGTGAAGTTCGGGGCCAGTTTGAGTTTCGGTTATGTGCGAAATGCAGCTTGCTTATTCTGCAGCTCCAGCTAGCTAGTGAGTCAGTAATATCCACAGGCGATAATCCATTTTAGCGCAGCTGCTGAAAATGAACGAGGCCCTATTGCGCAGATAGCCAGCTAAAGCCTAACGCCGAGGAAGTCGCATGACTTCGAATAACAACACACTCCCTCAGGACCCTCGCAAGTGCGTTAGGCCGTTCCGCAGGAACAAGAGGGTATGAAGCGTCGGGATACTTGGAAATTTTACTCGTAATCAGCAGACGTCAACCCTTGTAATGCCTACACGCGTGAGCATGCTGCCTGAAGAAGAAAAAGCAATATCCAAGAGTTTGCACATGTGGAATGCTCCATATGGCCTCTGCGTCTTGCACTGCGTGGATTTAAAGTTCGGCTTACTGCTAGCTTTCGACGTTTTAAAAGAGGCTGTATGGGCACCGGAGATCAAGGCCTGTAGCGTCGCGACGTATAACTATTATCGGTGAATAGTGTGATGCCTTGAACATATTTTCTTCGTGAATGTTTAGCTGATGAATCAAATAATTAAAAGAAAACCTCCAGCCAGTCATCATGTCTACGCTGCTTCATCAGGTTATTATCGAACCAAACAGACAAGAATTGTTAGAAGGCAAAACGCTGGTGGATACGGCACAAAAGGCCCTGGACTTTATGAGAAGTGGCACTGTTAATGGAGAACGGCTCGTTTGGAAGGTTTGGACCGTTGAAGATTTTCCCGAATTCAAGTGAAGCGTTGGAAATACGGAGATATGGGGTTGCAGTATTTCTCTAGTGGCAGACTAATTATACAGTGATAATGTGACGAGTCGTGGGCCGGATAGAAGTTGGATCATAGGATTGCTTCCCAGAGCGGTTGATGCGGTTTTCATCCTAACCAAGGTCTATGTAATCTGTCCCTTCAATACAAATGTAAAATTTGAGTTCGATCCCTCGGATGAAATCAGAAGACGAAGGGTTGAGGGTGAGGATGGATAAAGTAGAGTCTACGATGCGAGGAAAACACTTCCCCGGTTCCAAGATTTGCAAAGGTAATTGCTTGAAGATATGTCACTCCAGACTCTCCTTTCATGTCAAGATAAGGAGGTTCTCCAAACCCTCTTTACGGAAGCTCTTGACTTATGGTGATAGGAGAGTTTCAATCATCACGCAGACTAGTAGACGAACATGGAAGCTGTAAATTAACTTGCAGACTTTTGTGCTTGCAAGCACAAATATCATGCATACTTGGCGGTGAGTATTATGGTGATATGTATGAATACTACGTTTTGCACCACGAGTGCTGCAGCAGATCAAACCAGTAGTCGCCAAAACATCGATCGTCGCCGGAACTGCTTTATCTTACCACCGCTGTGCCACATGGCGACTCGGAGCTGATCAATTTTTGATGTTTTACATGGTTCGATTTGTTACCCCGCCGTATCACGTGCAAATGCGGGATCTGTATACTTTTCTCGCTTCACTCCACAACGACAACAATCAATTCCAGCATGCGAGGAAAGCTCAAATTTGGACAAAGCAGGTCAAAATGGCAAAAATAGGAGGCAAACATGTACTGATTGCCGGTTCTCGAAACACCCACGCTGAAAGATTCAATTGGAGGTTGGAAATGCCTTGGAGCCAGAGATTTCAAGAATGAATGGCAGCTACCCTAGGTAGAGTTCGAGGAGAGATTTCCGTTGGGAACAAGCTTTGCATCATTACAGTACGATATTACGGCACAATCACTAGACATCGCCGGGAAGCAGTAATAGAGTCCGAATGTATTTCAAATTCATCTTCGTTTTCCCATACTTCCGTGTAATCATCACCTCCCTCCCGGTTGCAGCAAATCAAGTCCGTCCAAGCAACAAGCCCAGTTCCATCCTCCATTCAAGTCCGCTAACGTATGAAACGCGCTTCTGCTTTCTTTATGGTGCGATACTAACGCGACTACACAAAGGTAAGCATGAACCATTCCCACAGCCCACGAACTCCTGTCTCCCAGAACCAGGCACCCGCTACCAAACTCGTCCCTGATTTGCCGCATTGTCGTGAGAGCCCAGAATTCTCTCATTACCCTGATTCATGAAGAAAACTATGCCCGTCCTAAAGTTTATCCCTTCCACAACCACAGAAAGAACAAAATAAAAGGTATCAAACACAAAGGCACCCTTTTATGCGCCAATTGAAAGAAATAGCGAAGAGCTCCAAAGAAGGTTAAATGACAAAGGAAAAGCGTACTCCAAACAAAAACTCAACAGTGTCTTACATCGGGGAAAACAGAAATCAAGAAAAAGTATTCCCCCAAAGGATAGACCATCCAGGCCACCACCAAGAACTCTTCTTCTCTTCCTCCACAACCAAATCAGATCCCTCCCGAAATGCCCAACAATCTGGCTTATTGTTCTCTGTAACCTCTCCAGATGTGGACCACCATCCGGAACCTCCAAGCTAGAATCTGGTGCAAGCAAACCGGATAGGTGGACGATCTCCTCCTCAAGACCCTTGATCTCTGCCTTCGGTCGATGAGTCTCGCTTCTGCAGTCCGAAGCAGTCTTCTTCTCATCCTCCACAGCGAGCTTCAAGAGCCGAACTTCTTCCGCATGGTCAGCTACCATGTTGTTCGATGCATTCTGGGCATTCTTGACTTGTGTGCTGAGATTCGTGGCAATTTGGACGAGACTTGGGATGACCTGGTCCTTTGGACATGAAAGGTTGGCCAGAGCCGCAGCCTCTGTGGCTTGTGGGAAGAAACCATCGCGCTCGATTCTCAAGCCGTCACGCTCGGCCGTCAAGAGACGGCGCTCTCTGCCAGGTTCAAGGATTATTTGCATGGAATCCTCGATGTGGCTCTCTCCATCACCAGCAAAGCCATTCTTGCGAAGAGTGGTGGTAGCATCCTGGATAATATCGATATCATATTGCTGACGCCCTTTCATTCGGAGCACCTGCTGAACGACCTCTGGTATGAAAGTTGAGGCATCACTAAATCCCTCGAAGACGCCCGAGATCTTATCATGCCGTCCTTGATCTGCTTGGCGACAGCATCGTCACTAGTAGAAGCGTCTGAAAGAGTTAGCAGGTGTATGCTTGAATGGAACGGAAGCAAGATACTGACTCTTCAGCTTAGCCTCCAGTCTTTCGACCTCGGCCTTCAGCTTCTTCTCATCCTGCTCGTAAATTGCGACTTCTTCGCTGATTTCTTGCGCATGGGCTTCCTCGTCCAGCTCTGCCTGATCCTCCACTTTGTTTACTTCGGCCTCGACAGCGGCGAGCTTTTGCTTGAGGCTCTTGATTTGGCTCTTGAAGGCATCTTCCGTAGCTTTGAAGCTGTCTCTCTGGCCGGTGAGGGCGTTTCGTTTCATCGTCGCCTGATCGTCGAGCTTTCTGTTCTTCTTCTCGATGACAGCCTGATACTCGTCGTGCATCTTGATACCCCGTTTCCTGTACACCTATTTATATGTTTGCAGGTAAGGCACTTGGCGGTCGTGATTGGGGCGGTGGGCGTGGTTGTGTCCCTGGAAGCTTCTGATGCTGTGGCCTGGAGTAAGGTAGCAGCACTGGATCCAGATCCGAAGTTGATGTTGACGTTGACGTTAGAAGTCTCTGCCCAGTTGAATGCAGGAGATGAGTTGCTTTCGCTGGCAGCGGCAGAATCAAAGATGTTGGTATTCTTGTTATACATGTTGGTGGGAGTTCTAAGGAAGGATGGCTTGTTGGTTGTGTCTGTGAATGAGATCGGAAGGATGTGGATGCGTGTTCTGGTTCTTCTTGACACAGGCTTTGTTGAGAATATCGTTCGCGGCGGCAACGAGGGTATGGAGACGATTGTAATGTGTATGTTTGCGTCGTGACGAGAAAATAATCGCAGGTCGAAGACGCGTTGGTGTGGGTGGGAGATTTCGCGAGGCTGACTCGACAAAAGGATGTGGGGTGGGCGCGGGAACTTTTTCGCGAGGCTCATGACGCTAATCTTATCTTCTACCGTATCAGACACTTTCTTTCGTCTGTAACTACATGTTTCGTGAATACAGTCGTACGAGACTTTTGAGCTCAGATTTACTCGCGACGTCCTCATGGGAGCGCAAGCATCTTCAGATGCCGGACCGCTTTCCCGCTAAAGTTCAATATCTTCAAAGGCTAGCAAAGAGTGAAGGGGACTTACTTACGAACGAAAATTCCACGATTTAAGGTCAAACAGTTAAAGGTGAAAGACTGAAATTGCTACTGACATTAGCATTAACATGAAATCAAATCACCCAGATGATTTGACTGCCAATGTTAGCGAGGGGCAGTTCCTCAATAATGTCAGAGTGTTTCCGCAGAGAAAGAAGAGTTGCATAATACCAAGTTAATTTCAAACCTGTTCAAGAACGTTACAGTCTTCTGTTACGGTTGTCGTGTTCTTCGGATCGGTCTTCAGAAGGAAGTGAGCTTGTGCTTAGGATAACCAACCACCCTCCGCCACTAGCAACGTCTGAATAATTACATCACTAGGTAATCTCAAGATCCAGGATGAGCGAATCCCTTATTGTAGAAAGAACTGGGGATATATGGTGCTGTAAATGACATCATGTTTGTTGATGAAATGTGGGGCAATGAAAACAGAGTAAGCGATGTCGGTCACGTGCTCTACGAGATCATCCATTAAACTTGTTCCTTTCTTCCATCAGGACGCGAATGATATGTATTTCTTGATGGTATTTATAGGAATTGATATGTGAAAAGCTTGGAGCGACTGTAACGTAAAAGCTACTCCATCCATAGAGTTTCGATTCGCAGACAAGAACGAATGGTGCAGCTGTTTCGTTCGAAAATGGTCCCAGCCAGCCAGTCCTATCGCCATCCAGTATTACCTTAGGACTGCCTGTTTCCCTGCAAAATTATCAGCTTAAGTTAAAGCATTTACTTAGTCATCGTCAGATGCTGTCGCATCATCAAACTGGATGATGTGCTCATAGTCTAGAAAGGACAGGCTCAGATGTATTACTACTTTCAGTGCTATCTGTCACTAGATATATCCTCTGGAATCTTAGATTTCGTCTACAAGTAGAAACCGATGATTCCATGATAGTAAATAACCATTCTCCATTATACTCTCACCACTTCGTAAACTGGCGATCAAGTCCGCATGGAAATGCCCTGAGAAGAGGCGACTCTACATTTAATGGGACGTTCTTTTCTATGGCCCTTTGAAGGTGAATTGAAAGGTAAGGCTGCATGTCATCTCCAATTCACCTCCAGATTCACCCAGCGACGCGTCGTAGAGCAAACAAGTAAAGTGACTTGCCCCGACCATCAACAGCCTCGCTTAATTTTCCTCCCACCAGATCAATCCCCTCCCTTCCCACCCAAAGCCATCTTCCTTCTTCCACAACAAAGTTTTCGATAGACTCAAACTTTTGATCTACAAACTTTTCGCACGAACCTCAACACACCAACCGCTCCAAACATACACACAAATCACCACCAACACTACCATCCTCTTTCTTTCCAATCAAACCTACCTCCGCACAATCTTCGATCTCCCCATCAACATGTCGACATCCGCTCCCGCCGACAAGTGTATCCTCCCCAAGTGTCAAGTTGCCAAGCGCAACAACGTCGCCCATGTGGCACGATACAACAAGCTCGTAGAGTCTGCTGCTGCAGAGAAGAAAGAAGTGGAGGAGAGGTTTGCAAAGGAGCTCCGGTGCAAGGATGACAAGGTCAAGAACGAGCAGCAACGCTTCAAGCGTCTCGAAGAAGGACATGCCACTCAGATCAAAGCTTTGGAGTCCAAGCTCAAGGATCTCAAGGAGAGATACCTTCCGGAGAAGCGCGCTGCCGACAAGTGTAGAAAGGACCACGCCTTGATCAACCCTGGCGGAGCGACCTTGGTGGAGGACCTGGCAAGTGCCAAACGAAGAGGTGACAGACTGGAGAGAGAGAAGGGCGAGGTGGAGAAGGAGAGAGATGCAGAGGCTACAAGAGCCAATGCTGCGGAGGAGAAGGCGGCTGGCCTTGCAGGTGAGAAGCGGGCCTTGGAGAAGTCCAGCAACGACGAGACTTCGGGTCTGAAGAAGGAGATCGAGCGTCTGACTGGAGAGTTGGAGCTCGCCCATCAGAACCTTTCCACGGCGAATGATACTATCCGAAACCAGGGCGAAGAGCTCATCGACTTCAAGAGCACCAAGGACAAGTGGGCAGAGATTGAGGAGCTCTACCTGAAGAAGAAGGGGGAAGTCTTGGGACTTCAGAATAAGCTTAAGAAGGAAGAAATGGAGAATGATGAGGATAAGAAGGCGATGGATCAAGCCCACAGCGCGGCTGTCAATGAATTGAAGAAGAAGATCAATGATCTTGAGAAGGAGGTTTCGGATCTCAAGATCGAACTTGACGGTATGATCTCCCAATTCAGCTTTCTGATTTTTATTGATCCTTATTAGGGGAGAAGGCTTTTGCAGAGGAGGCTGCAGAGAATGCCAAGGAGGAAATCGATACATTGAAGCAGAAACTTGCTGGTGATTTTGCTTCCCGTCCTTGTCTGCAGCAGTACTGACTATGGCTTAGCTGTCAGTGATGGTGTTGAAACTTCTTGCGATGAAGGCAGAGACTCCGGCTCTCCTTCAGGCGTCGCCGACCAGTGCCCAAGCCAAGACAGCAATGCTGCTCCCCAGAACGAGTTTGCTCTGGCCAACGGTGACGAGAATGCTTTTACTGCGATCACGCTTCTTCATCCTTTGATCTCAACCATCCAAGTCATCCAAGTCTACGATCAGGAACCGTCTACTACTATTACCTTAGCCGATGACTACATCGAGAAGTGCAGAGAGATTGCTGCTCTTCAAACCAGTGCTATCGAACTTCAGTCCAAGGTCACTATCACCGAGGCTAGTATCACCAGTCTTCAGGATAAGGTCACCAAGATCGAAGCCACCAAGACGAGCCTGGAGGCGAAGATCAACACCTTTGAGACAGAAAACGTCACTCTCAATGCTACCAACGCCGCTCTTGGTTTCGATTCCAACTCTCAAAAGCTGGAAATCGCCACTCTTAAGTCCAGGATTATGACTCTCGCCGCCGAACACACCGGTCTCGAGTCAAAAGTCGCAAGTATGGAGGCCAAGAATAAAGCTCTTTCCTCAAGCTTGAAGTACTACCAGAAGGAGCGTATTATTAGACAAGCTAGACAGAAGGAATATGCGCACGGAATCTACACCGGCCAAACCAGCCCAAAATTGGTGTACGGCAAGGAAGAGTTCCCAAGTGCTTGTTTAAGCCTCATTGGGAAGAAATCATATCTCCAGCTTCGTATCCAAGGTCACAAGAACGACAAGGTTCAGGGATTGATCGCTGCTGCGGTACCAGAGCAGCCTGCTGGCCCTAAGAGAGGAGGTCGCCGAGGAAACAAGTGCGCAACGAAGGAGACTGGAAAGCCCACCATCGAGAAGGAGGTTCAAATCCCAGCCAAAGAGACTGATCAACACCCCGGGCTAGGAAACTTCGAAGAGTCTGAACACGAGGAGGATCTTCCTGAGACCCAAGCCCAGGCCACCATGTTCGAGTCTTACAAATCTACTTTCAGCGATGCATTTGATGCCGAGAAGGTTGCATACGCATCATATAGGGAGAAAAGCGCAGTTGAGGTCGCGGAGGCAGCTGAAAAGCGCTGGAAGAGCAATAAGGAGGAGCTTATGAAGATCTTTGCCAAGAGCAACAATGCCCGCGTCGCCAGCACTGTCCCAACCATCGTCATTACCCCGACATCTAACTCATCTACCAACACAGACAACACATCGATGGTATCCGCAGCAGTACTCTCAGTCACGCCTGTTCCCGAATGCTTTACAAGTACCCCGGCCGCAGATACTACACCAGCCCTTGTTAATGCAAAGACCTGGACATTCGGCTCCATCTTGGGCCTTATGTTTGGATGGTAGATAGCGTTCGAGCACAGTCGATTTATGTACGATTACAATGACATTTCAAAGTCACACAAAAGTCAGAGGACATTTCAAGAGAGGATAGTTATGAAACGAGGAACCAAGAGATCGAGACTAATACTACAATCGTCATCAAGGAAGTCGGAGGAGCGGAGGAACAGGACATATTCCGGGCATTTGGGCCATCTGCAGTCGCCTTTCACCGCACTGCAACGTACCTACTTTGGATACGGGATGGAACTCTCGGTAGGAAAGACTGGAGATTCGCACTTCTGCCTCTTGGAAGAGCTCACTAAATATCACTCTCAACACATACGAATGGAACTCGGCAGGATTTGGAGAAGGAACCAGAGTCTGTCTGTGTGCGCATCTCATGGGTGCCCGGACATACCGGTTTCGATTCGTTGAGTGCTGGGTTTTGTGGATTGGGTTGATTTGATGCATTGAGGGGTCTTCTGGGACTAGATGGTTGGTTTGTAGTTAGGAATGATACTTGTCTTGAAAATGATTGCAACAATCTTGAATAGTGTGAGCCTTGCGATACTGTATGACTGAGGAGAATTCCTGGGCTTCGAGTTTGTCCCTTGCATCGCCGCCGCCAAACAAGGCTACTTACTGTATGTACTCACCAATCTTGAGGACATTTGATTTCGCATGTGTGCAGTCAAGGGAAGCGGGACAAACCAATATGACGTAACTGTTGGGTCCAAAAATGCAATTGTTCCAAGATTGACTTTGTCGACATATTTACAGAGACCAGTGAATGATCTTATGTCACGTATTTAATGGCTCGACTCGAAGTTCGGCCTCGATTTGTCGGCCTCAATAGCTCCTCGCTGACTGAATCTCTTCCTAACAAGGTAGAACATTCGAAGATTCCCTCGATTCCCTCGACGACCGCCATCTCTTCGAACTCTGCCTGTGCAAGATCTCCAAGAGAAGGAGCATCAACCAAAATCTTGCCTTGATATTCTTCGACTCGATACAGTACCTTGGTCGTTCTCTGGCACTTGCTTAACAGCACTCCCCCACATTCGAAGAATTCGGTGTGACTTAGTTTCTGTACTCATAAGAGCCCACAGATCAGACAATGGCAATCAGCAACGACATCTATCTCGAGCCTGATATGGCCATGTTGACCATATCAAAACCTGCCAAGTCCCAGAGCGTCGATATCACCAAGCTTCCACTCGATGGACCCAACGCACCTGGCGCTTCCTCAAAGCCTCTTCATTACGCCAAGGTTCGACCTCCCAAGGATTCATTCATCAAGCGCAAGAAGCCTGTCCAGCGTACAATTGAAGGGCTAGCTGCCAACACCCAAGTCGAAAAGGAGCAAAACATCCTCGATGACTGCCCATCTGCTCAGCCAGAAACTTTCTGCTTTTCCTCCTCCACCACCACCACCACGCAGGTGAAAGCATCCGAACTCGTCATTGACCGCTTCCCAAACCTCACCAACCCATCTCCAAGCACTGGTCCGGACTACAGCCACCGCTCCATCCTCGCCTCCCATCGTCACCCCCTCCCGCATTGTCAAGACAAGTCAGCCCCTAAAAAATGCCACACCTGCCTCCTCCACGATTTCCAAATCTCAGATGCCCGCCTGAAAGAAGCCAAGATCCGACTCGCCGACGCCGAGATCATCGTCAAGTCAAAGACTAGCAAGGCTGAGGACAAGTTGCAGAAGAAGATGCTTGAGTGGGAGGGCGAGCGGAATTTGATGATTCAGGAGAGAGAGGACTCTTTGAAGGAGAGCGTGGAGAAGGCTGTCAAGGAAGGGGTTAAGGAGCGAGGAAGGAGTGGGAGGAGATGTATGCTACGAAGAAGAAGTATTATGAGATGAAGGAGGGGCTGGAGGTGGAGTATAAGCAGGTTGAGGATCAGCTGGTTGAATTAAGGAGCAAGGTATTTCGTCCTCGAGTGGTGAAGACGAGGTTTGGACGATATGGGTAGACAGAATGGGTGCTTCGCGCTTTCCAGGGACCTTCAATGGTTTCTTTCTGTGATATCAGATCGTTGTTGCTTTCTTCGAGGGTAGGAAAATTTCTTCCTTCTTCAGGTATATCGGGAAGAATCTTTGGTTATCAGTGAAGATACTTTTGAGTGGGAATAAATTCATCTATATCCTGCTTTTGAGGACACCCAGGCCTTCAGGGGAATAGGGATGTTTTGCTGTGCCCATTTATTGTTTTGCCCCACAACCGGTCCAAGGTAGCAGTGAAATGATTTCCTTCAAGACTCTCACTGAGAATATGATAGCCTCATTGTTTCTGTCGAAATGCGTCTGGTGGCAGATAGTAGGTACACACGATCGGCCCGACAGCAGAGGCTCGCTCAGTCGCCCAGTGTCCATTGTTTTCTTCGCTTAACGAGAAGTGGGTTTTCGACCCCGCACCGCCAAACCCTCTCAACCGATCTTCCACCTGGTCTCCTACAACGTCGAGCCAGTCCGATTTGGGACTCTGCCTAGGCAAGGCGCCCACACCGGCTGGTAGATTCCTCAAATTAGAAAAGAGGACGATGACGATATGTGGACAACTTGTGGGACTAGTGCCAAGCAACGCGTGGTAAGCGTAATGAGGTCAAACCTCATATAACGTACAAAATGTGGTGTAATTTGGCACCACAGACTGTTTACCAAGTCTGACAGGCTAAGAGCGCTTTTGAACTTTCGCATACAATGGCTGAGGAGAAAATCGACGTTCATGCACACATCGTGCCACCCTTCTATCGGGACGCTTGTCTCAACACTGGCCATGGAAATCCAGATGGAATGCCCAGGGTTCCGGTGAGTGCTTAGAGAAATTATTAATCAGAAACAAAGGTCTAAAAGAATGTAGGATTGGAGTGTAGAAGCACATTTGGAGTTGATGCAGACCGCCAATATTTCCAAGTCGATCCTCAGCATCAGCTCACCAGGCGTGCACTTAAGTCCCACTGATGCGGACTTCAATAAGCAACTTTGCCAACAATGTAATGATTTTTCAAATGACCTTGTCAGCAATAATCCTAAACAATTCGGGTTTTGGGCATCATTGCCGCTACCAGATGTCGAAGCCAGCTTAGCAGAGATCAGGAGAGTACTCGACGGCATGAATGCTGTCGGATTCGTCATGGAGACGAACCATCACGGAGTTTATCTCGGAAACCCTTCGCTAAACGCTGTATTCGACGAATTGAATCGTGTCAAGGCCAAGATTTTCATCCATCCAACAACTCCGTGCTTACAGTACACGAGCTCTGGCGGCCACCACGGCCACACAGCAGCCACATTCCTCCCTCAATACCCAAACCCAATGATGGAATTCATGTTCGACACTGCCCGCGCAGTCATCAATCTCTTTGCTTCCGGAACCATTTCTCGTTGCCCGGACATCACATTCGTGATCCCCCATGCCGGAGGCGCTTTGCCACCTATCTTGCAGCGATTCTGTTCGTTCTCGACAACCTTGATGAAATCGGATATTGATTTGAGTTTACATGCTGTCAAGAAAACGTTCAAAGAGCAGTTTTATTTTGATCTTGCTGGATTTCCCTTTCCCGATCAGATTCATGGATTGTTGAGGATTGTGGGACCGGAGAGGTTGCTGTATGGCAGTGATTGGCCGTTCACTCCTTTACCTGCTGTTATTGGGCTGGCTAAGGCGATGAGTGTGGGGTTGAAAGATATTTTGGAAGACGAGGAAGTCAGAGAGAAGGTTTACTCGGGAAATGCGATGGCATTGTTGAGTGACCAGAAGAGTACATTGTAGTAGGCAAATAAAGAAGAGATGTTTGAATTAAAGCCAAATGTTGTGAAGCTAGTCAACTACGAAGTTTGTCCAACGAGGATTTATAATGATCTAGAAATGAATAGACGGATCTCTGAATTATGTCTTATTAATCTCAATACAGCGACTTTACTCGAGGCCAATCTTCTCCCGTATCCCACTACAGATCAAATGCAAATCCTCGGCTGTCTGGCAGGCTGCGTAGACAAATCTATCAGGCCGCACAATGACAAAAGTCATTCCACCCAGATCCTTCCCAATTTGATACATATCATATAGCTGCGGGGCTGGGCGACCTTCACAGAGATTCTTATCTGCTGCAAACTCCTCACCAGTGGCGAGCCGATAGACATGGTCCCCAATTACCGTTCCCGCGCTCCTGACTCCAGAATCTTGAAGTAAGAACGTTGCTTCCTTTTCGAATAGAAATCCTCCGGCCAATTCATCAACGCCTTTCAGCGCGTCCTTGCATGACATCAATTCTGAAAGGCTTTTCAAGAGCACCAGAACTTTGAACATGCCCTTCTTGCCCTTTGCGAAGATCACGTCATCAGTGAACTGTACTTTGACATGCTTCGTGCAAGACACCAATGGAGCACAATAGACTTGAGGCAAGCTGACCCCACCATAGAATTCTCCCAGGAAAGGTAATCCCTCTTGCGCTTTATAGCGAATCATACCTTCACTTCTCGGTCCGGCTTCGAGTTTTCTGTTCATAGAAGGAATGAGCTGCATGATCCGGATGAGAAGCTTTGTGAAAAAGAAGGTCCAGGTATTGCCCTCGGTGCACAGCTTCCCATTGTGGATTGTCTTGGCAAGAGATATCTTCAGCTGTTGTTGGCGTTCTCGGTACCAGCCTGAGATGAGGTGTTCGTGGTTCTGGGTGTTCTTTCGGATTGCTAGAGCGAGTCGCCACGCTAGGCCAGAGGAGTCGCGGAAACCAGAGGAGATACCTTGGCCGCCAACTGGAGGAGGTTAGCGAGGCGCACCGAAAGAGAAGATCGACGTTACTGACATGGTGGAAAGACGTGCGCAGAGTCTCCAGCTAGGATGACTCTGCCTACTGCCCACTTATTGCAACTTCGCGCCGAGAAGGCGAATGGTCTTGATCGAAGTGTCTCGATGCAGTCCCGAGGAAACGGTATTGGATGGTCGCAGCTGTTTATAAATCTTAGTAATGCCCGAGATATAGATCATGAAGACGAGTGATCGTTAGCATACCCGTAGTTAGAGCCATCGTGTGTCAGATACGGCTTGATGATTCTGGTGGTTTCTTTTTCCGAAGCCATTGCCATGGGATCTTCCTCCCCTTTCACAACGAACTCAAATCTCCACAGTCTCTCGGCGCCAGTGCCAAATCTTCCGCACACCGAAGGTCGCTTGTCATTGCAAATGAATCGAAAGCTCTTGGGAAAATATATGTCGTACACATCTTCAGGTGTGTAGCCTAAGTTCCAGAATGGTAAGTCTGGATGAGTTTCTCGTGTTGGTGGGGTAATTCTCAGGTTGAGCGCTACCCATGTCTCGTTGTAGCCAAATCTCCACAGGGTCAGTGTTTCACGTATAAATAATCGTACGTGGCTTGTAACTCACGCTGATGCTTGTTCCATGATGACGCCTTTGGGCTCCAGGTACATCTTCCTCGTGTAACCTCGCTTACCATCACAGCCGACGAGGAATTTCGACCGGAGCTTCTTCCGACTCCCGCGCAAATCCTCATATTCGCAGTAGACAAACTCGTCATCTTCGTCGATATGCGTGACTATACAAGAGGATCTCAATTCACAACAAGGGTGCCGGGAAGCGGCAAGTCGGAGATGTTTCTCCATGATCGGTTGCCGATGTGACATGACACCAACATGCCCAGTTCCACCTTCAGTCTTGATATGGATTTTGAGTCAATAGACAGTAAACATACATGAAGGGTGCGTTGAGATTACGTACCGTGTTCATATTGAACTGCAAGAATGGGCTTTGGTGTAAATTATTCCCACTTGTAATGAATTGAAGTATGCCAATTGCTAAACTATATCAGCAGCTGCTATCCATAAGTTTCAATAGTCTCTTGGTCGAGAACATACAAGACCCAATTTCTGTGTAGATCTTATCGTACAGCCCAACTTCCTGTAGAAACCTGATACCATCTTCGTCGAGAGTGATTCCTCTCGGATCATTAGTAATGCCTGGTTCTTTCTCTAGAACAATGTTCTTGACGCCGAATTTGCCCAAAAGAGCTGAGAGAAGTGCTCCAGTTGGACCGCAGCCGATGATTACAACCTCGGTGGTCTCGATATTGTCGTTAGAAGGCATTGAAACGGAATAACTGGATGAAGAAAAGAACTCGGAAACTTTGGAAATGCTTGATCAAGATATCAGATCTCGTAATAACCTCTTGAAAGAGCTCTCGTAGATTATTATTCGAAAATTTCGTGGAAGTAAACTCTCATGCGGTTCCCAGGATTTGCGGGCACCGACTTGCGTTGCTTGTCCAGGAGCCGGACATTCGTCGTACAACACAAACATTCCAGCTAGTCCGCTAAATTATGCTATTTAGGCGGCATCCGGTTTCGATGCCAAACATTCTGTGGATTCCTCGCGGTCTCCATTTTCCGGAGAATTTCGAGGCGTTGCGGTAGGAAATGCGGAGACGCGGGGTAACAACATCCCGCGCTAATCCACAGCGCCGAATGTGGACATGTGGGCATTGGAAACTCGGAGTGAGTTGACCTTGTCCCGCCCGACAGAGTCTTAGAGTTCGCGGTATTGCTATTGAGTTGCCTCCCCGTAAAGCCTGTTCCCTGCATAACGGAGCCAATTGGATTCGATAGGATGATGGGTAGAGAAAGAGGGCCAGGCTGCATCAGTATTTCAGGACCTCATGAGCTTTCGAACTTCTGGTACCTGAACAATATCCAAACAAAAGTCACTCCACAGTTGCATATCGAAAATTTCAATTATGGCGAATTGGACGCATTTGATACGTTTTGTTGCGGAAGAAGATGGGAAACCATACTTCGCTACTTGCGACTCGAAGTTATTGAATATTGGCGAGAGCGCGAAAGGCTTCGAGTCTCTCACGGAGCTAGGAAAGGCCCATGGTGGTGATGCAAAGACATATACCATCAAAGAGGTAAGACGACTCGTACTTCTTCAGAGCCCTTGACTAAAGGAAAGCAAGATGATAGCTCCTGTAAAACCAGATCTGCCAATTGTTTGTATTGGGCTCAACTATGCCAACCATGCAAAAGAAGCCAGTGTAAGTACATATTACCAAATCCAAAATTGCCAGAGTCCAAGAACTTAATTGACCATACCACAGCTCGAAGTACCAAAGAACCCTCCGATGTGGTACAAGCCACCCACATCCCTTGCCGGACCAGGCACCATTCCAGTCCCAAAAGTCGCCCAAGACCATTTCTTCGACTACGAAGGAGAATTCACAATCGTTACTTCGAAAGACGCAAAAGACGTCTCCGTCGAAGACGCTCCCGATTACATACTTGGCTACACTATCGGCAACGATCTCACCGCACGTCTTTTTCAGATCGGACAATACACATACGCCAAATCGTTCGACCATTTCGCGCCAATTGGCCCCGCTATTCTCAATTCTGCCAACTTTGGAGCTGTCAAGGAGAAGAGAGTGAAGACGAAGGTCAATGGTGATGTCAAGCAGGATAGTCCTGTGGATTTGATCTGGGGTCCAGCTGAGCTGGTGAGTTTTTTAAGTCAGGGGAGGACGCTGCCTGCTGGGACGGCGATCATGACTGGGACTCCGGCGGGAGTGGGGTGGTTCCAGAAGCCACAGTATAGCTTGAAGGATGGTGATGTGGTGGAGATCTCGATTGATGGGTTGGGGACGTTGAAGAACACGATGAAATTTGAGTAGATGAGCATTTATAAAATGGAACCGCATCTCCGATTGGAAACCATGACCTTTCAAAAATGTGAACTTAGAAGACAAAGATAGACATGTCGCAGATATAAGGCGCAGAGACGCTGAGGCGAAACCTCTAAAGAGATATGTGTCCGACGAAGGACGAGAGTGGGTGTATGATCAGTTTTGAAATAAGTGGGTGAACTTGACCTAAACAACTTGGCGTCCTCTGAGGTTTGGACCAATTCCAAAGCACCAGAAACAATAATGTGAGACAAAGAGATGGGAACCTAGTAGAGAAACAAAAGGAGTTGGAACTTAATGGAAGGAGAAGAAAGTTTTTAGGAGAAAATCGGATTGTGTTGAACAAAAAAGTATCAAGTTGATTTAATTCTCCACAAAAGTAGGAGGCAGCGGCGGTCCCCAAATAGACAGTGTGTCCGGCCCCGCCGCCTGCCTCTTCATTTCCGTCTTATCATTGACGATATCTCCATCAGCATAATGCTCGATCTTAAATCCACTCGTATCTTTCCAATAGTCAAAGATCTGGCTCCCCAGAATATGCCTCCCCACACCCCAGACAGGCGTATACCCTTTATCAGCCAGCCACTGATGACCCAACAATTGTGTATCGAAATCAGCGACTTCGAAGGAACAGTGATGCACAGCGGTCTGCTGCCCTGGAGCTGCTCGCTGCATGAAAAATGTGTGGTGGTCGCTGTACTCGGCGCCAAGATCCAGGTGCAGAAATGCGAGGACGTCGAGGTCGGGTAGGCTGGGCTCGTAGAGGATATCGGAGGGTGTGAGATTGAAGTTGTTGAGATAGAAGGCCATGTCTTCGTCGAAAGTGCTGGAGATGTAGCCGTAGTGGCCGACTTTATGGACCATTGCTGGGCCCGGTTGGAATCGTTGGAATTCGCCTCCCAGATGTCAGCACATATTCGTAGATGAAGCAGGCAGGGGAAAACTGTACCTCTTCTTTCCTTTGTAAAAGGCAGGTTATATGGACCCAAGTTCATGACCTGTGCAGAAGGCTCTTTGTCTGGAATGTCTCTTGTCTTTTGTCCCCACACTAGATGAATCTTCGTTCCACCAGGCGAAGAAAGTGATACCATCTCACCACCGCCTGGCAAATGAGATATATCCTTTCTAGTGGCACCAGGAAGCTTCGAAGCTTTCTCCAGATCGTCCTTTGAATTTACGACGAAGGCTCCTCCTTCAAACGCTTTCTCTCTATTCGTGCTTGGTAACACAACATAACAATACGGGTCCTTTCCATAGCCTCGGAGATAGATAGCATCGCCTAAGCGTGCCTCCTCAACAAGACCGAAAGCTTCTGCGAACTCTAGAAACCTTTCTGGATCAGGGTGACGCAGTTGCACATGTGAGATTCGCGCAAGTTGGATCTTTGATGGGGAGTTTGCAGTGGGTTTGATGCGGGTTGCCATGGTAACTATGATTGCCGAATGAAAACAATGCTTTGATGGATATAGTTTGATTCAATGAATGCAACGCGATAAGGAAAGTAGGTTAATCAACAGAGACAGATATATGCTGCAACGGGCTTGTCCCTGACAAATGCAAATCGGGATATCTGTCAGCTGCTTGGCCCAAGAGACGTTTCCTGTAATCCGCTCGTCAGCTTCGCCTGCCCACTCAAGTTCATACGTTCGTGTGACCATCAGAGTGGACAGGCATTGAAACTTTGAGCGCTTATGCAAGCTGTATCTCTTAAACATCAATTTGTGAAGCTTTACGGATGATTTCAATGCAGAAGGACGAAATGTGGACAATGTGGGCAATTGGGGGCTGGAATTGCGGGGTAATGTGGACTAGTGTCTACCTGATCAGCGCCACAAACCTTGGTGGCGAGAGTCCTAACGACAGGCTTCACACCCTGACATTACAGGTCAGAGACATCACTAACTGCCGACTCCAGGGCTCGCATTGCCACTTGGAACAAATCTTTCGTACCTAGGTAGGCGCTTGTCGCGTTGCCTGCCTTGCAGAGGTAGTGCCCTTTACCCCGCCATTTTCAGCATCGTGAAGTTAAACAAGCATAGTTCAACTTGCGATGGTCGGAATGATAGTTTCACATCTTTGGTTGCTTTTCATCGGGCCCTTTGGACGGTCGGGGATGTTCATTTCACTGGGAAAGCGATGCAGTAGCAAGGTCCAGATTACTCAATGTTCTCATGAGGACGTATGGCAATTCCAGCGAGTCAAGCCGTGTTCTTTGTTGTGAAAGGGGGACTTGGTGCAAAGGTCTGGGGCTCGAATCTCCGTATTATTGTGGGCTGAGATCAATGCCATGTGGTCTTTCATCAGACACCAAGATTGGCGTTTGGACCCCGCGATATGTGCTCCGAGAGTATCACAGTAGTAGTGCCGATGAAGAAACTTCATAAAGGCTGCTCACTTTGCTCCATGAGAGTCCAAAGTAACTCGATTCCATCTACCGATTTTTCTTATCAATAATACAAGATGTTCTCCCAATATGACTGGAGTCCTGTTGGCACCTTCAGCTACATTGTTATCGCTGTAGCAATTCTCATCCTATACGAAATCCTCATCACCATCCGCCTTGCGTACCGTTCAGATCTGGCATCTTTACGTAGCCCATCATGCGCGAAATTCACATCCTTCTACCGAGTCTGCAAGCTGTGGTAGGGTCAAGCCCCTGAGTTCTATCTCAATCTACATCAGAGATACGGATCCATTGTTCGCACAGGTCCAAACACGGTATCAATATCTGACCCTGCCGTAATCCCTACAATCTACGGTATCAATAGCTCTTCTCTCAAGGCATACATTTTGATGCATGCTACGGAATATTTGTTGAACAATAGAAACAGTTCTCATTCTACGACACTATGACACCTGAATACCAAAATGCCCTAATGCCGAGCCTTTTCACAACACGGGACTCAGCTCACCACAAGACACTCAAACGCTCCGTGGCGTCCAAATTCTCCATGTCGTCTATCCGTACCCTTGAGTCTCTAGTCGACGAATGCTCATCGATATTCCTATCCTCCATGCAAGATATTGAGGGACAGAAAATCGATCTCGATGCTTGGCTTCAGTGGTATGCTTTCGACGTGATTGGCATGATTACCTTCAACCCAAGATTTGGATTCATAGAAGAGAAGAAAGATGTTAGGAACATGGTCGCAGATATTGAGGCAGGTTTAAGGTATGCGGGGATCGCTGAATAGGTGGAGGGGTTGCATCGTTGGCTGGTGGGTAACAAGTCCCTCATGAGGGCTTTGGAGAGAATTCCATGGATACATTCGCCAAATCCGCTAAAGACTATTGTGGAGGTATATTGATTCTGTCCTTGTCTTCTTTCTTCTTGTTCCTTAGGCGGGTGTGGCTGATACAAAGGCCAGTTCACTCAAGTTTGTATTGACGATTATGATCGGCCGGAGGAGGCTGGACGCAACAAGAAAGCATCGAATTTTTTAACGTTCATGAGGCTCGAGGAGAAAAAGAATAAAGATGCAATTGCGCATCAGGATCTGATCAATCACTTGAGCAATAACCTGTAAGTTCATCCACTGCTGCTCGTAGCTCTCGCAGACACGAATGTTGATGTCTCCCCACCAGCCTAGCAGGAAGGGACACAACAGCAATCTCTTTGCGAGCGATTCTTTACTACATCATCAAGACACCGCACACCGCATACATACAACCGTCTTCAAGGAGAGATCGATGCAGCCGATCGTACAGGAAAATTATCAGAGTTCGTGACTTATGGGGAAAGCCTTGAACTTCAGTATCTGTAAGTCGAGTCAGCACAACTACCAGAATATGAAATGCTTACAAGGGGTTATCCAACAGACAGGTCGTCATGAAGGAAGCCATGCGCTGCCACCCGGGTGTCTCATACCCTCTAGAGAGACTGGTCCCCAAGGGCGGTGTCGACTTGTGTCGAGTTCATCTCAAAGCAGGCACAAACGTCGCCGTCAATCCCATCGTGGTTCATCACGATACTGCCGTGTTCGGCCCAGACGCTCACATATTTCGTCCTGAGAGGTGGTTAGAGGCAGATCCTGAGCAGATCAAGGCTATGGATCGTACTTTATTGGGCAAGGACTGATTGTACTATTAAGTTCGGATATGGCTGACGCTCTTGTATTGGGAAAAACATTTCGATCATGGAAATGGGGAAATTCGTTCCTCAACTATTGAGACATTTTGATCTGTTCTGGGCGTCTGACAAGGCTGACTGGACGGTGAAGACGTATTGGTTCGCAAAGCAATCGGATATGTATGTACGGTTTCGAAGTAGGGACAAGCTGTAGACTTAATTACAAAAAGTATCTTCAAGTTATAAATGCATGTTTGGCAAGGCCTCTCCATACCTTTTCGAGCGGGAAGTGAAACTAGGGGTTTATGCTACTACTCGTGACTTTCGGGCTTCACAACATCCTCCGACTTCCGTTAGCGTTCCAGGCTCGCGAACTCGCGCACGCCGATGGCCTCCTCGGGCACGGGCTGCAGTGAACTTCTAGCCCGTCTCCACCCCCAGACCAAGAATCTACTAGAGCGGGGTAGCAACCTCAACCTCAAAGCATGACCCAAAGGATCCAAATCCTATTCCACAACTTCGCCCTCATCAATTTGTCTTCAAAGAGAGCAGTCAATGGGAGTTACAAAAATGCCGCCTCAGCAGTGTACATATTGTACCAGAAGCTTTAGCCGAGCAGAGCATCTTCAACGCCATGTACGTTCGCATACGAAGGAGAAACCATTCAAATGCGGAGCTTGTGGGAAAGGGTATTCTCGAGAGTGAGACAGAGTATCCTTTACCATGAAGATCTACGTTGCTGAATCATCACAGAGATACTCTGATCAGACATGCAAAGTCTCACTGCACAGGGAGGAGGCGAATAACTTTGTCGGAAGCTTCAGGTAACCACGGCGAGATGGCGCCCACACGTGGTGGCGGCGCTTCACCAGGTTGATCATCCATTCCTGATATTAGCGACGGCATCAAACTGAGACTATGATACAGCTGATGAGAATCCCATGCTGAGCACTCCAAGCGATCATGTAAATTCCGGAATCAGCCCTGGTCAACAAATACACAACTTCGAGTCCAACATGTGGGATCTTGAATCACTAGGCTTTCTGAACGATGCCCCGCTCTGGAATATGAACGGTGGATTCATGATGAACGAAATGGGCATTCCACAGATGCACGACTTTCTATTGGATAATCAGCCAGGTTTCGTCGCCAGCAATACTCTGCAGGATAGGGTTGACAATCCCTCATTGCCTTGTGGCAGGAAGTCACCTGCTGTGATGGACATGCGCGATATTTGGTTTACCAACATCAAAAGAGATGACCATTTATGCAATCGTCCACCGTCGATCGTACGGCGGACCTCGATATCGAGATCAGTGACTTCGCCGGACGAGCCGGAACTCGTCGATGAGGACTGTCGGCGTGAGCTTAGTAAAGCGTTAACACATCCACCTCCACAAGAGGACTTACTACCGTCTTCACGTTTTCTGGTATATTTCCTGGAGAACATCAAGGTCGCACTAAGGATAATGGACTGATAACTGGCAGAATCTCTCTGTACGACGATATCTCAAATGCTTCCATCCCACCCTTCCAATGATTCACGCCGCAACATTTCAGCCAACAACCGAGAACGGCTTATTACTTATCTCCATCGCTTCGGTGGGCAGCCTCTTTCTCGGCTCACAGTGTGCAGTAAATCGGGGTCGCCGGATATTTGAGGGCTTGAACAAGGTGATCTTGATGTCGGTGAGATTTGCAATTGATCTTACCTCATCGTGGCCTGACAATGAGTAGGACAAATTCATCGGCCATTCAACCGATGAAATTGTAGCCATGATTCAAGCAGCAACGCTTGGACAGACTTTCGCTATGCTCTCTGGTGTGAGTGCGATGCGCTCTCCTCTTCTGCCCTGGATAATCGCTGACGGTAGATCAGGACGCCAAGCATCTAGCAATTTTTGACTCCTACCACGGATCTTTGATATCAGTAAGAGACCTGATTTTGATAGTGGCTGAAATTGGCTGATAGCGATCAATAGTTTGCCCGTAGAGAGAACATGTTTGAAGCACGCCCCGAAATGAAACCACCAGAAGTCTCATCCGATGAACAATTAGAAAGCTCTTGGAAAGAATGGGCACGGCAGGAGCAATTGAGGAGGTGAGACTTATGCACCCGTTCTATTACTTAGATTGACAATATGCCTAGAGTTGGGCTTGCACTCCACATTCATGACGCCGAATTATCATTTCTATACCATCGGGATTCATTACTCAAACACCGCAGATCTGAGAATGAAACTCTCGAGACTAGTCTTGCATTCAATGCCACTACTGCCAGAGAATGGGAAGCTTCCCTAAGAACAAGAGAGGACATTCGGTTTAACGGGAGCGATTCGCATCATTCAACTCCGGTCGACTCGTTTGCAGTATACCTCAAGCTCGAAGCACTCGGTGTACTAATTGCAGAAGATCGACGCCAGGGCTGCTTAAAAACCACCTCCAAGAGCTACGAGGACAAACTCCTGCGCTGGCACAAGTCCTTCTATCAGAACAATCCAGCTGATCAAGATGATGAACTTTGTCTACTCCCACTTTGGCACTGGACGTTCATCAACCTGCTAGTCGACGTCGACAAGATCGAGTCCGCCATCGGTCGAGATGGCCCGGAACGAGGCTTCCAAGCACTTGAGTACATCACCAACTGGGCCGCGACCAAAGACGCCGCTCGATGCATGATGCACGCCTTCTTACTCCAGAGAAGACTCGAGGCTTTGAAGCTCGATCATACCCCCGCCCTCCACGTACCAAGGATCGCATTCTCTGCTGCCATTGTGTCTTACTGCTTCATCACATATGGGCCGGGAAACGATCCATTGAACGGTGCGAGTAATCTGATCAATACGACACATCCCGAATTTCGGATCCTTGGAGAGCATGTCAAGGAATTGACATACTTGTCGAGGTTGACATGGAATCGGACCGCGACTTCCTCTGTGACGGCGGCGACATTGTGTGTGCTCAATGGATTACTGGAGATGATGGGGGTTTGGGGATTGGCGGGGAGGTTTGCAAAAATAATTGCTCGCTTGATTGATGGGGAAGCGTAAGAGCCGAGATAATTGGCATTACCTTGTACAGGAGGACACTTTCTCAGTGAAAGCTTCCCAACAAATGGTCGCCTGTAATCTCCGGCGATCGTCGGGTGGTAATGCCAATGTGCACAAGCAGTACGCGGTCACAGTGTGACACAGTCTCACAATATCCCATCTCATCTCACGCGCTCAACATAGATCCCATGATTGGACTCCTTCTAGAACATAGCTGCGCAACCTCATGACAAAACATCGCTTGCCATCCAAACAAATCCATTCCCAAGGTTCCAGCCCAGCCCAGAACAGCCACTCAGCATGCGGGCACAGGATGTGGACATTGTGGGACAAGGCGTCCATACCAAGACTTTTGCGGCTGATCATGTAGCGCATGTCTGAGTCGGGTCTAGGCTTGTACCCCCAGAAACCCAAATCTCAACCTGGCCTGACCTCGCCTCTTCGATGCGGGGTCCCCACAGACTAAAAGACTGACTTTAGCTCTTGTCCTGATTCATTCTGGACTGAAGTGGGGAAGACAGCGACATATGAAAATTCTTTATAGCTTCGACTACCTGTCACAGCCCTGTCGATCTTGACGCCGTCAGTCCTAGCAAGCTCATATTCTGTTGCATCACACTGCGTGATCCTCATCGACTCGAACAGCAACCTCAGTGCGAGGAACTCCAGGCGAAGAATTCACCATGTCATCCCACGTCTCACCGGCTGAAAAGCCCCCAATCAACAACAGCCCAGGTATCGGGGTTGATGTCGACGTCGTTCAAACATCAGTCAATGATAAGAGCTCCGTCGAGGAGAAGCACGTTGAGGACATCAAAGATTCTTCTTTCAACGACATGGAATACACGAATGATAACGAGGAGCCGGAATTGCATGCCCGGACCTGGGTTGCGCTCGCGGCGATGTTCGTGTTGAATATGGTGCAGGTTGTTGCGCTGCAGGGTCCACCAGCGATGGTACGTCTTGGCGCTGATTTGAATGACTCGGAGGTTGAAAAAGGGGAAAAGATGACGAAGATGCACAGATATGCTAACAATGTGAATATAGCTTGCATACATCGGCGAAGATCTCAACAACAAAGCCGCCGAGTCCTGGGTCCCGAACTCACTTTCTCTCGTCCAAGCCGTCGTCTCACCACTCATCGCCTCGGCTTCAGATGCTTTCCAAGCTCGAAAACTGTTCCTCGTCGGCCCATGTATGCTTTCGTTCATCGGAGCTGCCATCGCTCCGGGCTCCACGAGTATCTATCGCCTTATCGTCGCGCAGATCTTGATTGGATTCGGATTTGCAACTGTTCCGTTGGCGTACGTTGTGCCTAGCGAGATTCTACCCAGGAGATGGAGGCCAAGTGAGTAGAGCTCGTACCATCACCTGAGCTGAAGCTGACATACTGGTTGCTAGTGGCGCAAGGGGCGATGAATGTTGCAGCTGCTCTTGGGTCATGTTCAGGTCCTTTGATCATCGGTGCTTTGACAAAGCGCAATGCACATACTGGATGGCGAAACTTCTACGTGAGCCTGATCTTTCTCATACCTTAGATCTATGCTGATACAATCTCAAGTGGATTCAGATGGCTCTCTGGGGAGCTTGTACACTCGGTCTATTCTTTGGCTACAAACCACCAAAACGACACTCTCGGCTGGACCACCTCTCCTTCATTCAAAAGCTTGCCCGCTTGGATCTTCCTGGATGTGGACTTCTCACGGCAGGATTGACTTTGCTCTTGGTGGGAATGAATCTCGGCAGCAGTCTCTACGAGTGGACCGATGCCCCAGTACTGGCAACTATCATCGTCGGCTGCGTCACCCTTCTCTCTTTCGGAATCTACGAATGGAAATTCATGAAGACAGGCATTTTGCATCATGATCTCTTCCGCGGCGGAAAGAGCCAAGGCCGTACGTTTGCCATTTTCCTAGGTCTGATATTCATCGAGGGAATCGTGCTTTTCTGCTATATCATCTTCTACCCCGTCCTGTAAGCCTCCTGTCATAAACTACCTTTGAGAAGCTGGCTAACCAAGGACAATAGCACAGCATCACTCTTCGAAACCGATCCCTTCCTCCAAGTCGCGCGGGGTCAACCCGCCTGGATCTGCGGCATGCTCGCCACGGGAATCTACGGTTTCGTCAGCACAAAAATGCGCTCGATTCGCGTTCCCCTCGCTGTAGGATTCATCATCCTCACCGGCGGACTGATCGGTCTAGCAACTGTCCAACCCGGCCAATCTACAGCTACAATCGCCTTCGCAGGTCTTTGGGGTATTGGCTTCGGGGCACCGCTTTGCCTCATCATCGCCGGAGTCCAGCTCTCCACGCCACATAGTCTTATTGCCACTGCCACGGCGCTGACGAGTAGTACAAGAGCTATTGCGGCGACGATGTTCACGTCAATTTATGTCGCTACGGTCAATGGGAGGATGGAAAGATTTATACCGAGTTATGTTGCCAAGGCAGCGATTGGGGCGGGTTTGCCGCCGACTTCTGTCCCGGCATTTGTTGGTGCTCTTGCTTCGCAGAATATGACTGCTCTGCCAAATATCCCCGGAGTTACGCCGGCGATTGTAGGCGCTGGTGTGGCTGGGTTGAAACAAGCTGCTGCAGATGGGGTGAGAGTGGTGTTCATGATTGCGGCGCCGTTTGGAGCGTTGGGTGCGTTGTGCTGTTTCTTCCTGGGTAGTTTGAAGGACCAGATGAACTATAGAGTTGATGCGCCGGTTGAGGAGCTACATGCTAAGCATCATCATGACAGTGGGGATCGATTGGCATAGGTTGTTTGTGTTCCATGTGAGAATCATGGACATTCGAATGAGTGCTAGATTTGAGAGCTTGCTAGATAGGTGGTACTTATCAATCAAAAGTTTTCACAGCTGAACCGTTTAATATCACATTGGGAAAGTGCACAATAATACTCGAAAATTGTCCCTTCACTCGTTTATGACAAGTTTCGATGTGATGGTGTAGGGAGCTTGGCTTTGAAACCATGGAAACCACGTCGAAGACTGCCAGTACACTTTCTCCAACCTCCTATTTATTTATGACGCCATCTTTCATAGTCCACTTAGTATTAATTTTTGGGGTCACTGCCTTGGAAATCCGTTCTTAACATCCATCTCAAGGAAGGTATTCTTCGTTGCCAAGCTTTTATGGTAGGGCCCGCATGAATGCCAAGTTCACATTCATGACCATGCCAGGTACTGAAAAATGCTGCTCAATACGTCTGACCGTATAGCGAGACTCGCATCCTTTTCTGAACGGGGTTGCGTGTTTCCGTGTCATTCGCAATTGGACCATTTCGTATATCTTTGTTCTGGCGATGTCGGTTGCTCATGTTTCCCAGGTACGGTATGTCGAATGGCAATCTCAATGGAGGATGGTATTTTTCAGTTGGGGAGACTCGCAAGTCAGAGCTAATTACGCTTCAGCACCCCTACAGCCTTGTCAGATGTAACAGATTGGCGTTGTGTAGAATACATAATAGTGCCTCACTCCGTACAGTACACAATAATTGGTCTATGGAAAATAGAACTGTGTACCTTGCCAGAACACGTAAATGATCACAACCCAGAGAGCGAGAAACTTTCGTTATCTAATGCGCCAAATGCCAGTTCTGGAAGCTTTGCGCGGGTGGATAGTCTCACTTGTGTAAATTTCAATCATGTAAACAATGAATTAGCTGGTCGCATTGAAGCCTCGTCAACTCTTACTCTTGCATTATGAGCTCAAAATATGACCATCCTAGATCGAGCATTCAATTAAATAATGGAGTCAGCCTCTTGGGAACCCTATTCACCCATTCTTATTGACTCTGGTTTAAGCAAAGTTCTGCTCCCTATATCGGCGCTAGTCGTAAGCGAGGACCTCTCAGCAACACACAAGCCCACCCATGAACCTCGAACATTTCCTGGTACCAACCACTTCTTCGACATAGACTCCCTGCCGATACCAAATACACAGCCTATTTCCACCTACAAAGACGAGCCTCCTTGTCCCGAATCGTACACTTCTTGCGATTCTAGCACCAGCTTCCAAATACTTTCAAGTAAATCTTCCCGCTTTTCAAGCGCGCGATTTCGATGTCGACCCTTCCTTTCTACAGTGTTTCGAAACTCAACAGTAAAGGTACAAATAATTCCGTAAGCCCATCTATCTCTTGTGGTCCTGCAAGGGCATAAAGGCACCCCGGTGCTGCGACCTCCGAGCGTCTCCACCATCCCGACCAAGATTAAAATCAATCGCTGACCAACATCAATAGAAGTACTCAAGATGTCCTCCTACAACATCGACGAAGACCCATACTACCAGACCATCTTGAACGGTGGCAACGTATCCTCCGCGGATTCTTGGGGATCTGCAAGTGATACCTACGGCTCGCAGATCACCGGTGGTGATTTGAACTTCGGTGACCACTCGAATATTGCAGGCGGCATATCAGCGGCAACCGAGGAGGAGGATGAGTTCGGTGATCTTGAGGTCCCTGAGGGCGGCTTTGGTGAGCCTCAGACATATGAGGAGATGCTTGGCAAGCCCAAGGACTTCAGCGTGCCAGCTCAGGAGGATGGTGAACAAGTGCCAAGCACAGAGACCAGTAGTAAGTCAGATCGATCTCTTTTGAGATTCCCCTGACATTGTCTTGTTCATTCATGTTAATAAAACGTAGCAGTCGCAGAGCTGCAAGAGCTACAGAAAGCTCTGAAAGACGCGCGTGAGGAGAATCTCAATCTTCTCAGCCAGGTCAATGCTGCTCCGAAGCCATGGCCTACCAAGTTCCTCGATCTTCCATAGAATGATCCTATCTCGATCGAGGTAAATGGTATGCTTGGTAAGGCAACTCGCAACTACGATACCATCAAGGGCAATGCAGATTATTACCAAGGCCAACTCAACGAGGCTCTCGAGGCCAATGGAAGGCTCCAGACCTCAATCAACAACACGAAAGTCGGCCCGAACCCACTGCAGGCACAGTTGAATGCGGCTCTTGATGCTAATGCACAGCTTCAGACCACGACCAACAGCTTACGAGCTGCTCCAAAATCCACTGGCGGCACAGTGCAACGAGGCTGTGGCTGCTAATGGAAGACTCCAAGCCACGATCGATGGTTTGCACTCTGCACCAAACCCTTTGCAGACCCAGCTGGTCGATGCTGTTGCGGCCAATGAACGTCTTCAGGCTACTATGAACGCTTTGAAGTCTGCTCCAAGCCCATCGGCTGACGAGCTCAAGAGCAAGAACCAGGAGATCAAGGATCTGCGTAAAGAGATCCAAAGACTCACGAGCTCGGAGAGCGACCTCAAGAAGCAGGCCGAAGAGTTCGAGACCAAGCTTGGCAGCGCCAATCAGCAGATCGAGGTACTCCAGCAGACCATCGACAACAACACCACGGCCGCCAACACTGCTCTCAAGGTGAAAGAGGATTTGCTGAACGCCGCTGAGTTCAAACTCTCGGTTGCGACTCGAAATGCAGAGACATTGGAGAAAGAGGTGCGCAAACCTCAGGCAGAGAACGAGGTCATGCTTGACACAGTCGCCGAACAGACGGAGCAAGAGAAGAAGGAGGAGGAGGAGAAGGAGGAGGAGAAGAAGGAGGAGGAGAAGGAGGAGGAGGACGCCGTCAACTCCGTTCCAGGTGGATGGAATGATGATGCTCCCGTCACCGATCCTTTTGATCCGTCTTCAGCCGATCTTCTCGATGCAGCTTCTTCCTCCATTCAGGACAATGTCAGCCGCAAGGTATCATATGTCCAGGAGGCTGCGCTCCACGCCAAGTATATGGCTCATTCTTTCTGGCACAATGTCAAGAATACCCTCTTTTGGCTCTTGCTCCGCTTGGTTTTTTTCCTGTCGGTCTTCGGTAAGGACGTCTTCCTGGATGAGACCCCCACCGATAACACCTTTACCAAGCGAGTGGTAGAAGAAGTCCCAGCAATCTCGACCACATCATCCTGGATTGTCGGTGGTCTCGTTCTCGTCTTTGCGTTTGTCTTCGCTGTGTACCAGCATGTGAAGGAGCGCAAGGCCAAGGCTGAGCGACTTGAACGTGAGGAGGCAGATCGTCAGTTGCGGGCTGCTGTGCAGGCCAACTGCTTGGCATGTCAGCAGGCAGAGTGGGAGGAGAAGCAGAAAGTGGTAGAGAGATGGCAGGAGTCGGCGCGCCAGCTCCCGCCATACTACTTCGAGTCCATGCGTACTGGCTGGACACCACCTTGCCGCAGCTATTACGGCAACAATCTCTGATTTGCCATCCTGCTAGCAACCATTCTGTGGTCATCATGTTGCGCTTCTTTCCTTCCATTATCTCCACACTACATCTCACTTCCGCATGATTGGGTCTTTGAAAAATTCTGGGGGAGATCAGACTGTCTAGTGGGGAAAAGATGATGGCAGGATGGGGTACATCTCCTGACTTCGATATATGCAATGCTCTCTGTGGTTACAATTGGTGGTTTTTCATCCTCTCATGATGTGACATACATAAGTACCACATTGATTGAGCCTGTTCTTTGCATTTCATACATGCTTGGTCCAATCCTCAAATCTTTTACTCTGCCTCTTGCTAATACCTTCTATAGACACATTTTCAGTTTATGTGCTTTTCTGCACTTACTGCTCTATGACCATTCCGTATTTCTCCCGGGCAATGGAGAATGCTTATGGTCATCGATCGAGCATTTCCATGATTTTCGTTTGTCATCTCGTAAGTTATCTAAGCCCCTAATTTCTCTGGCTCATACTTACTGTTCATGCAGAGGTTTTTTTTTTCATTACGGACGGTGTTCGCTGATCACGATCTCGGCGCAGTCGCTAGTTTTACTTGGGAGGATTATTAATTGGATTCTGGGGGACTTGGGGGACAGATTTAGGGACAGAATTGGGTCTTTGGGGAAAATTGCGGTGGGGGCACAATATGGGATGCCAGTTGCGCACTTGGCATGGGGTCAAAAGTAGATCAGGTTACCAGTCAATCTACAATCGCGACTCTTACGAGGTGCGCGCGGAATTGAAAGGACTGAGAGAAGCCTGCACATTGCCGATCGCCTTGATGAAATGCTACAAAACATGACTTAGATCTTGATCCAGTCACATGGCGAGGGACATTTTGATGACCTGCCACATTATTTTGTGATGCTTGTGATATTTAGCACCGAATTCCGATCTACGTGACAGATGGAGGCATACGGAGGAGGGCTACAAAGCTTGACTGAGGTGAAGAGGGCTTTTTAGGAGTCCGAAATCGTAAATAAAGCTCAACTCGCGATCACAAATCCAGCTAAGTAAAATGTTAATCATTGTTTACATTGAACCCAGTTGGTCCATGAACCGCCCCACATTCATTTCCAACACGTTCGACACATGACATCATCTTGGGGTATTCAACTTTCCCATAATTAATCACCCGTCTCTAGATGAGGCCTAGATGACTCTTCGCCGACCTCAATCGCGCTAGATTCTCGTGATATTGTCGCCGGGGGTTGAAGTCTTCCTTGTGCTAGCGCGAAATTTAAGCGAGGCGCGCCCACCGGTTCAAGCTCGCGCTCTTGAACGTCGAAAATGCTTCTCGATCAGAAACCTCTTCTGTGATACCGATACTTGAGTTTAAATCGATCGATCTCGAATCATTAATCACATCTCAAGCAACAACCAAGGCAAAAAGCGACTTGCACCAGCTCAATGGCGCAAAATGACCAGCAGTGCGGATACGGCCAGACGGCTCCTCCCACCATTCCCACGCCTGCAGTGACCATGGAATCTGCAAGCTTCCAAAATATCAACAACATCGATCCCGCTCTTCGGGGGGACGTTGCCTCTTCCTCATCCCTCATACCGTCCGACCCGAAGAAAAGAAGCAGAGACGACGAGGACGGCGAGGTCCTGGGCCGACTGAAGGTGCAAAGAGAGATCGAGCCCAAGGGCAAGGAAAAGGAAGTGGTTGAGAATCCAAGAAAGAGACGAGGCTCTTTATTGGGACCCGAGATGTGCTCGACACCATCTGGTACCATCATCCATCATCATCTTTCCCGCAGAAGACCCAAACTAACTAATAATAGATCAGTCGATGATGCCGAGTGGTCAAGGAACGCAATCCGTCAACTTGGGCCAGATAAACACATCTGAATATCCATCTGCGTCTAATGCCTCTGCATCTGCGGATCAAGTAGTGATTCAGGCCTGCGATCCTTCTGCTCGACCAATCTGCAACCCGAAATCAAAGCTCAGTTCCCTGAAAGCGATGGCAGTCGGTCTACCACAGACATACGAAGCACAGTGGCAAAGCTACTTAGATCCGAATGGACCTCAGTACCCATCTGTGCAGTACTACAATGGAGGCGATGGTAGTTCGCAGGGCACTGCTGTGTACGACCAAGGCTACGGCTACCCTCAACCCAGTTGGAACGGTGGCCAGCTCGCATACAACGACGGGTTTTCCGACCAATATGGTTTACAGCCACAAGCCTACGGCCGCGCGTATAGAGGTAAGCCGAGCGAGGCTTTTGACGTCTTTGGACAACTACAAGAGCCAGACCTACCCGGCTCATCTGCTATGTATAGCTGGGGTGAAGTCTGCTCGCATGTTGCTGCAAAGGACGAAGAACTTACTGCCGCCAAGGACCAGGAGATCTCCTTCCTTCGACAAAGCGCAGCAAGAAACCTGAGCGACCAACTTCGGATTGACAAGGAGGAATATCTTGGAATCCTAGGCCAGAAGGACCATGCTTACAACGAGATGGAAGGCAGACTCTTGGCGCTTGAGGCTTCTGTTCCTGGAAAGCCCTTGAAACGCGAACAGGCAACTCGCAAAATAGGCGAGGACCTTTTCAAGGACGAGAAGCAAAAGTGGTCAGATGCAGTGGCCGCCAAGGATAGCAGAATTCAGGAGCTTGAGAACCAGCTGAATCAGGCTATCAATGCTCCTCGTCCGCAGCCCCAGGTCATCGTTCAGGCAGACCCTCGTGTTGCTTCTCTCCAGGAGCAGATCGCTGCTTACGAGGCCGCTGATCGCGCAAGAGCAGAGGAGGAAGGCCACTGGAGGTTGAAGACTCAGAAGTCTGCGAACGATCTCAAGGAGGCTCTGAAACTCATCAAGACTCTGAGACAGGAGAAGACTGCGTTGGAGACCTCGGAGAAGGACGCTAAAAGGTCTGTTGGCGGATTGACGGCTGACAACAAAGACTTGACTCAGCAGCTTAAGAGCTCCAAGTCTGAGGCCGAAAATCTCAAGAAGGAGAAGACTGCTGCGGAAGAGAAGGTCGTGGCGCTCGAGACGCAAATCCAGAACACTCCCAGGGTTCACCCCGATACGGGAAATGAGTTGAGGTATTTGGTAAGCAGAGTCAAAGACCTGGAGGAAAGCGTCAAAGAGGTCGCGACCTTTAGATCGCAGCTCAGAGAAAGCGAGGAGGAAGGCGAAACCCTCCAGATCGAGGCTGACAAAGTTCCCACTCTCATCAAGGAGCTCGAGCAGCGCAACGAGCGTGTCGCCAAAATCGTTAATATTGCCAGCGATGCTGTTCGCTACCGCCGTCGATTGATACTTTCATCTGATGTTCCTGCTGATCTTCTCAATTCCGGACCCGTGGCACCTCAGCTTGATGACCAGGCCTCAGCTACCGTAGTCGGAACACCAGCCAAGCCAGCCTGGCTAGAGGCTCTTCACAATGATCAGCCCCGAAAACTGATCTGTGATATCGCACTCACTGCAGAGAACACCGACCTCAAGGATGTCAATGCAAAATTGAGCAAGGACATTCGTACCGCCAAAGAGGAAAAGACACGTGCTGAAGCCGATCTCAGTAATATCACAGGAAAGTTTCAAACTCAAAAATACGAGCTCACTCGAGTCCAGAAGATCAAGGATATGCTTGCTAAAGCACTGGTCCTCCTCGGTATCTTCTTACTCTTCTACGTCGTCTGTATTCCTCGCCTTCTTCCTACCCCATCTATGGGCAACTCAACCACCTCTCCTACAATCAGACAATCACCATTACGAACTGAAGTCCTGTCCAAGATCCACAAACTCCCGGATATCCAGAAGACGAACAACCTCCAATTCGAAGACCTCTTTCCAGAGTATCGCCTCGACGATCTGGAGGTAGAACGTTGCGTCGCCGAGAGTATCAGAGTTGACGAGATTTATGAAGAGTACGTGGCCGTCGTGATCGAAAAGGCTTCTCAGCGTACATTTCCCAAGCCAACCACCTCATATCCCCATACAACATCCCCTTCTCAAGAGCATGCCGTCTACAGAGAACAGCCAGTGCGCGAAGGCTTTGCAACAAGCCCACCATCACCTATGAAGTCTTCCAAGCAAGAAGAGAAATCTGGACTTCAAGATTGGTTCGATGGCGTTAAGGAGTGTGTACTGGGTGGCTTGATCATCTGGGCTTTCCTCGTAGTATGGGCACTGGGGTCTAATGTTTGGGAGTTCTTCAAGTGGCGTTCGGAGAGAGACGGTTGGATTGCGGAACATAATGAGAAGCACCGCTTAATTGATATTGAGAAAGCGCACCGAGAAGGATCACAATATCATGTCTTCTTTGGTGATGAATGTGAAGAATGCCAGGCAACGGACTTGGCACGGAAGGGTTTCCAAAGTTTGGTTCATTGTGGTGGAGCGTGAGTGCAGTGTATTGTTTTGAGTACATTCTTTCCTTTGTTTCTTTCTCTTTGGATCTCTGTCTTTTTCGCCATTCGTGTTGGCGAGGTTATTTGTTTTTGAGAGAAGATTATTGTAGGAATTTGGGAGTCCCTGGGATGGATATGGGATGTTATTGGGACGGAGGATATCGTAAGCTGGTCAGCTAACTTTCGAGTTACGCCGATCGTCATAATGCTTTTCGAAAATTGTATGGCAGAAGACTTGGAAGAATTGGAGGACTAAGAGATTTTGTGGGCGGATCTTGAGGAATTGGAAGAATCGGAGTCGTTGAAGGGAATAGAAGATGGACGACTGAGTGTAGTGGGAGGATTTGTGGGTTTTTGTTTCTGGTGCTCTCTCACAGTCAGCTGGCCTCCTGGTTATGCCAATGGTCAGAAGGGCTGAAGTTTGGGTTTTCTTTACAGGCAGGATCACAACGTGGACAATCAGTACAGTCAGCTAGCAATCTACTAAGCCGATGGTCTGACTGTCTAGCACTTTAATGCCTTAATCCTTCGAACCAAAAAGTCTGGCTTGGTTTTGCTTGCGATCGTGGCACTGTCACACGGTCAGCCAATTTGCTGCTTATGCCGATAGCCGGATGGTTTATAGTGGCTCTAGAAAAGAAATGGGCAGTTGCAGACATGACTATTTCCAAATAAAACACCAAGGAATCATCGCACTTGCCAATTGGGTAGTTTGTTACTGTGTTCGTGATATCTTGAAAACGATCGATCATGTGCCACGTGACAGTCACTTGTTCCATTTTGCTTCAAGATTGAGACTTCGGACCTGAGCTTTGAAGTAGCTCGGCCTCTTCACTTCACGTTAATAGGATTGTGTACTTTTGCAACATAAATAGTGAATAAAGAGCTATCAGCGCGTCAGCGTGGGGGCTTAACATGCTGATATTAAACTTTGGCCTGATTGAGCTGCCTCAAAATGAGGCCATACCCAGTATAAAACATGGCTTTCGATTTCGATTTAACCGACACTCGTCTTCGCCCTTTTCAATCTCGACCAAGCTACTTCGAACACCAGAGCCCGCTGTGAACTTTTGCTTCCTTGCTGGATCTCAGCGTCACATTCACTGCTACTAGCTGACCTCGCTCTTCTCCCCATCACACATTGTTACCAAAGATCAACTACCAAGCATAACTTTCGCTTTCTTCATCTTGCTGGCTTCTTGAGATCACAGCTTTCCACCAGAAGAGGACACCGAACATCATAGATCGAATCAAAGTCCTAGAAATGGATTCCAAGTCAGCCTCGACCACCATCTCAGACATCGTCGTGATCGACGGGATAGAGATGTCTCTTGAGTTCGGCCCACCTCGACAAGTTCCAGCCATCTCGATCATACCTGTACTTACGGAAGAAGCCTTGCCACGACCAAAGATCAAGTTGGTTGGGCCACCGTCGTGCTGGCTTGGTCCACCATCTCTAGGTGCTGGTCTGTCGCGTGCGGCATGCATGGGTCTCTTTGTGATTGACAGCCCAGCGACCATCTCCACTCTTCCAACACAACCTACTGCTAAGTTCATGAAGCACAACGGCAGCAATAAAGCTTCAGCAGGCACGGGTAGACGCTCAACTCCATTTGCCGGACATGGTAAGAAGAGACGTCGTGGCTCGGAGAGCATTGAGCATAAACCTGCAAAGGCTCCTAGAGTAGCACGTACCCGGAAGAAAAACAACAGAGGAGCTCAGAAAGCCTAGAAAAAGGCATTGAAGAAGCTCTCCAAGCTATCGATTGAGTAAGCAGTGTCTCCTTGCAACAGTCAGCAAGAGAATGATTACCAGTTGATGTTCTGGCATGGGAATGGAGGGTTCAAGGGCTGTAATTTTGCCTACAGACACTACTTCAGCATCGTCATGAACGGGGACACTATGATAGGTCTGGGGCAGGGGGATTGCAGGGAGTCAGTATCGGAAGTAGCTACTGTAGATCGAGAGCATGATCTTTCATCAAAATCAATAAACAGCATAACATGGCTGATCCGAAATACATCGAGGAGTCCAAGTAATCATGTCTTGTTTTGCAGCAGCTCCATTCTTCTGGCAGAGCTGTTAGTCAACGTGATACTCTGAATGAAGCATTGATGCACGCTATGAGTCATCCAAACTTTCGACAAGTCTCACCAATGTTGGAGAATTCACTTCTTCGATTTGTAGTTATTAATTGTAAATATCAATCGCATTCGCTCACTAGGTGGCAAATAATCCGCGACTTTTTGAGCGCTATATATCTTACCCAGCGCTAAGATACAATAAAACCAAAGTTCGACTTCCACCAAGTTCCCCTCCCTCTAACACGAACTCACTTCGATGCGATTTCGAAAAAGATACCAACCACCACTCGAAGTACCAAAAATAACAAAATGGAAGGCATCACCAACACAACCCAGCTTGACGAGCAGAAGAAGAATCAGGCTTCCAAGTCAGCTTCTCCATCGGCTTCTGCCATGGAAGACGTGGCACCGCGCCCAGACCTCTTGGGTACCTCACATATTGGCCCGACCCGCCAGATGACCAGGCCAGCTGTGCCACTCAAACCGATCCTCCCAGCTGAGCAGGTTATCAAAAAGACTGGACCGATGTCCGCATTCGCACGCGCGAAGACAAAGCGCGAGAGATTGCTAGCCAGCATGAACGATTACTCGACGCCTGCACCAGAAGTCGTTGAGCGCGCCAAAGAGAAGGCGGAGCAAAAGCCCCACGTCGCACATCACCCGGCTTGCGAAGACACTTCAATGACTGAGGGCCCTCAGACTAGGACCGTCAACACCATGACACTGGAAGTCCGGCCAGCTGCCCCAGTTTCCACTCAGAGGAAGCTGCAAATTCCAAGAAACGACGCAGAGAAACATATCTACTATACCACCAAGTCTGAGCAAGAGTATCTCCGGAGCTACCGGGAGGCGCAGGACCCGGATGCCGAGGACAAGAAAAATCCGTACTTGAAACAGTACTTCGAGGACGAAGAGGTTGACTGAAGTAGATAGTAATGGCAGCGAGGCTATTTCCAATATGTTTGTTGCGGGTTCCTCGACGTACCATGAATATTCGGCGTCCGGTGCATGTTTCTTGGCACCAGAAGCTTTGCACTTCCTCGACTCTACATCTGCGGTAGGCATAAACAGCTGAGAGGAACAGTATGGTGGATATCAGGCTGACGGATAGGACAGAAAACTAGTTTCAGGGGTTTTTGATGCACTTGAGTCCATCTCCAGGGACTCAATTGTTCTGATTTGATAATTGGCACTGGCCGTGGAACGGGTCCAGGCGGCGTGATTTGGTAACTGGGAACGGAAGAGCCTCTTCGGCGGTGGAGTTTACAAAGCTCACTCTAAAAAACCATTTTGTTTCCTTTGATACGTCAGACATGAAAGAACATTCTTCCCCGACAAGTCTCCTGCCTTGTGCCCTGTCCTGCATTGTGCTTTGAGTGATCCTTTGTTTGCCCAGTGGCCATAGTTCACGATCAAATATTGACTGTCTGAAACGAAAAACACAGCACTGTCCCCGAAGACAATCCAATTTACAGTAGGCCCGAAAAAGATATTCCTTAACAACATTTCTTGAGAGAAGATTATGAACGGGTCTCAATCTCACTATCCCGAACACGGCTGCACTGGGCTTGATATTCGGCGGCTTTGCAGTGGATCCTGAGATTACGCAAAAATTTTGAGCACTGGGAATTTTGGAACATCAAAGGAGACAATTGATCGACGACAAGGCCGGGAGGCAACCTGCATATTGGAGAGTATTGTTTTGTTGTTTTTGCTAACGCTGCTTATGTAAGATTTCTCGCTTAAATGCTGCACGGTTTGTTGACATCATTTTTACCCCGCCTGCCCGCGCTGCGGTCTTTGATGTCGCATACAAGACGCAACGTAGCCCGTGTACATCTACGTGACATATATATGTGATATTGAACGAAATTTTTTAATTCCAACGCTCTTTTTGGTCCCTGTTAGTGATGTCAACATTCACGTAATTTGCAGTGACTGTATCACCGACCCTTCGTTATCATACAAGACGATTCGAGCTGTAGTGAATTACATCGAGGGATCTGCAGTAGCGTCATCCCATCACTCAGTCACTTACATCGAATATAAATATAAATATCGACCTACACTTCGACTCAAACTTCGATTTGTTCCTCGACTCAAAGTTCGACTCATAGTCCAACGTAGAACTCGACTCCACATATCTCCGCCGAACAACAGTTTCGAGAGTCTACACTCGCATACATCGATAATCTACAATGAGCAGTGCTCCAGAAAACAGAGGCCCTTCCCATGAGAAGCGGTCTACAACTCCCATGGATACCGAAACAGTCAAGTCAAAGCCCTTGTCGAGGATGTCCGCCCTTGCAAGAGCCAAAGCAAAGCGGGCCAAATCCTAGCCTCGGCCAAGGAAGATGCCCAGACTCCGTCCAGCGCCACCAAAAACACAGAGAGAATGGCTCCACCCAAGTCCATGGTAAGCCATGTTGCGAAAGAAGTTGAGTTTGTTACTCTTCCAGCTGATGTGTGGCGCACGAAGAATCCTAGTCTGGCTTACGTCGCTGCTTCTGTTGCTACTCCTCAAGACAACAAACCGTTCCTTTTCAATTTGACTGTCCCACCTGCCATTACCGACCATACTGCAATTGCAACAATCGCTTAATCGCAGGAAAATAACCCGCTTACCTTTCAATCTACTCTCCCACCCAAACAAGAGGGTTTAAGTACTGCCGGAACTGTTACTGCAACACTAACCCCACCTCAGGCATCAGGACTCTCTTCTGCTGCTGTTGTTCCGTCATCACAGAGCGTCAACATTTTCTCTATTCCACCTTCAGGACAAGCTGTAAGAAACACACAAGCGGTCTCGTCAACATCTTGTTCTGCAGGTGATTTACAGAACACTACTAGAAATGTGTCTTTCGCAAGCCCTGCGCCAGCTCTAAGCATTCCGCCAACGGGGTTCACACTAAGTACCAAGGCATCCTTTCAGACTTCCAAGACTAACTTATTCTAGTCCTTTCCGAAACCTATTTCACCGGGCAAAAAGAACCGACAAAATCGTTTTGGACGCAGTGGCCTTCAAGCATCAACGACCGATATAGCTCAGAGCTTATCCAATCAGTCGATGGAATCATCTGCAAATCAGGGTCCTCAGTTCACACCGTTCTTTGGCAGTGGCGTCGGAACGAACCCCACCTACCATGACCGGCTCGTTGCCCAATCTCTTTCAAGGCGGCGAAGTGTATCTAGCACAAGCTCATCCACGCCGCTCCCTGCTTCTTCATCTTTCTCAAGACCTCTTTGCGTCGGCCCTGTTCCTCTGGCTCCATCCGCAGCACCCGTTCCAGCCCAACGAATTTCTCTGATCAACGACTCTCCTGGCATAGCACCACCTACTGATACAAATATGGGAGATGCGCCAGAGCTTGTGGAAGCTGCTGAGTCCGCGGCTACACCAATGGAAGGTGTCGAAGAGGTAGCTTCGGCTGTTACAGAGCCTGCATCCTTCATGCCTGCTTCCGAGTCTCGTGCTGATTCCGAGATGATGGATGCTCCTTCCCCCGTGGCACAAAATGCTACTCTAACTGAGCGATATACTGTCACTGGGACCAACAAGGTGATGGATGATGCTCCTGTGCCAACTGTTGTTCCGCTGCCGGCGATTCCACCACCACCGAAGCAGATTTCCTTCCCGGTCGACCCGCTCACAGTCGAACCAGATGCCATGGTTACACCAAAGCAGGATAAGCCACAGCAGATTCAGAAGAAGTTCGATGAAACAGAGCAAGATGTCACTCCATCCGCAGAGGATGATGTTGCTTCTGTACCAGAGTCTGCAGCGGATGCCTCGTCGATTGAAAATGATGGTCATCTTGACCAGAGCCAAGTCGCGGGAGATGATACTGATTTGGCGGTTCCCGAGTCCCCGCCAGTATCGTCTGGAGAGCCATCTGGCAAAGACTTTCAGAGCATCGTGGAGCCAGCAAGCCCAGATGCTGTCCAGACAGAAGAGGATGTCAGCAATGACTCTTCAAATGGCGAAGAAGTTTTGCCTGTGGAGACTTCTGAGCCAAGCGAGGTCTCACGGTTTGCGGGGGAATCTGCGTTCCCTGTTCTGGCACCTGCAGCCGGGCTTCTTTCTGGGATTAACTGGCGCAACAGCCTGCCGCTGTTGCTTGGACAGATTAATGTCCTTCGAGAGTCGTAAAAGGGTCTGAGGACTAGGTGCGCCGTCTTCTGCAGCGGATCGACAGCAAGGACTCAGGGATCAAGACTCTGAAGTCTGACCGCAGAGTCGGTCGCCGTAAGTTGGAGAAGACTGAGAAAGAAGTTCGCAACTTGACTTCCCGGCTTGTTGTTGTCGAGGGTATCAGCGAATTCTGGAAGAAGGAGTGCCAGAGCAAGTCTGCGGATCTCGAGGCGGAGAGATCCACCCGTACCAGCATGGTGGCTGCGGCGAACGAGGCCTACGCCAAGAGCAAGGAAGCCTCGGACAGAGCCATTCTGGACGAGAACGCCGCCCTGAAGAAGCAAGTTCGGGAGTTTCGAATTGAAAATTCGAAGTTGCGAAGCGCGCCGTGTGAGGAAGAGCACATTTCGGAGGGGCAGAGAAAAAAACTCTGGTACTTGGGCGAATATCAGTACCAATCGCGTACAGTCGAGAAGTCCTTGAGTGCACAGCGATGTTTCACTCGAGCTGACTACATGTTTACTGTGGAGGCAAATGATGTGGCTGCAGCCTCAGTTGCTCTTGGTCAACTTCAAGTCGTCGACGCCATTGCCACAGAAATCCATGAAGTTCGACGATACGAAGAAGCAAGGGGCAAGACTGTTAGTGTCCCAGAAACAGACTATACAGCTTCCCCTACGAATGCGTATGCTTTGGAGGAGAGTGGAGCACGAATGATGGCTGGCCGCGACGATTCGGCGACTTGGGCACACTTAGACTCAAAGACGATTTTGTACACTCGCAACAACCGCTCGATTGCCAGATTCTTGGCTTTTGACTCTCCATGTAAGACAAGACCTTGCAGAGATCCACTTTGCAACCATGGAGCTCCTCCGACCATGAAGTCAGCCCTTGCCCCGAAATCGACTCCTCCGACACAAGTCAGAACGACTCCGACTGTTCCTGTGCTTCCGTCGAGCTCCTTGCCGCCTCTCATAAATCCAATTCCACCGGCAAGTCTTGCTCCTGCAACCGCAACAGCAGCCCCCATCGTGACAGCTGTTGCTCCAACCAGCACACCGCCAAGGGTATATCTACTTCTACCTACCACTCTATCTCTCGTGCCTGCATCGGCGGCCCTAGCACCAGTTCTTCTCAACCCGGTAGCAGTTGTTCCAGCAGCAGCTACGGCAGGCGCAACTTCAACTACGACCGCAGCATTACCAACAATCGTCCAAGCTCAACCAAAGGCGTGGTATAAGAGATCCCCACCACGATGGATCTCCCTTTTCCTAGCCTTGCTTGCACTTTTGATCGTAGGAGCCGGAGTCATGATGATTTTGCAGAACTACCTTTCGACCAGTATTGCTCCGCTCACTTCTCAGAACACTCTTATTTCTTTGAACAATACCTGTGCATTCGTACCACCAACTCTGACAGCCGTATGTTGTGGCACTGGGTCTCCCACAGCAGTCATCACTACTCAAATACCCATCGAGACGGAATTTCCCACAGGCACGGATAGTGGAGTGCCTCCTGAGGCTTCCGGTGGTGATCATGGAGATTACGAGGAGGATTACTTTTGGGACAAGCCTGTTTACCTTGCTACATGGAGTTGGCAGACGCCTGTGGACGTTGTTGTGCTCGTCACGACGGTGGCCGTACCAGTCACGGTTATGGCGTGGGCTTGTGGAGGACGATAATTGGAAATGATGGAGAATGGGTTTCTTGACCATTAAAAGTTTGTGTCATGCTTTGGTTGCAGATACTGAAGTCTGGTTCTGCAGGGGAGGAAAAAGCGCGCACGAAAACTCTTGGTAGGGAAACGTCAGTGGAGGATGAGGATGCAGGGGCATGAGACCAAAAGGTTTGATGAATTGTTTAGGCTTTGGAGAAGGAGTTTGGAGGAGTATCTGAAAGCGCGCATTTCTTACACCACACACCGTCATGATTTTGAAAGCAGAGACTAGGGGAGTTTCTGCTGGGGAGAAAAATCGTGCGGGTAACGATTCCGCCTTTGAACCCATTGAGAGGCATCTTGAGGAGCGATTCCGTAGCACGTCCGCTACATCTATTAAAGGTCTGGTGGCCCCTTTGGCTGTCCAGCGTTTCTAAAGGCGAGGAAAGGCTCAGGTCTTAGAGTTTGTGTTGGAATTTCGGATTGGAGAGATACTGAATGGGATAGGGCTGTGTCATTGAAGGCGAAGAGAAGAGACAGGGATGGATAGCGTGGCATGGGATGGAATTTGGATGGAAAATGAGTCTTCTGTTCTGAGATGGGGCACGAGTTTGGCTTTGGTAGCTGGAAACAGGAATTAGTTCAGCTGGGGAGAAAAGCCATGCTCTAGAAGCACTCATTCACGGGACGAGGATATTGATGGACTGTTCTGGGGAAAAAAAGGAGAAAGGAATGGAGAAAGTTATTCCTGGGCTCCTCGGGGGTGTTTTTGGAAATATGTGAGAGCCATGTCTGATCAGAGAGTTTCATTTTGTTGGCAATTTCCTCACTCTCGACTTCATCACTGCGATCGCAGTCTTGGCCATGTGCCAAAAAAGCAATTTGATTCATCATTGACAAATCTTTCAAAAAGCTCTCTGACCCCAGGTGATCAATCGAAACGTCACGTGGAGGGAGAATGTTTGGAGACTTTCTCGACTTGACGGTACGTGGATGCACACGGTGACATTGAAACGACACGGAGGCCTGCGACAGTTCCAATCAGCCCGACAAACTGGATGAGCAAGTGCTTTTTACAGTCAATGTGCATAATTGCAAGACCTCTATCCTTATAGGGCGCCATAGCCCAAACGGCTCATGTCGTCAGTTCCGAGAGAGTACTGAACAGACTTCATATTGTAGTCATGAGCTGTAACGGCAATAGGCCGAACTCACATGAATGACCTTGCCTGGCTACCTTATCATTCTAAGAAGAGCTCCAGAATCCCTGAAGCTTGGATGGCAGCCTGATGACGCGCTCTGCTCGAAAGTGAAGTCTACCTATGTTTTGAAAGTGAATTCGATTCGCTTAAATCGTTAGCGCAGAAATCGACCTTGCGGGGCAAGAAAAGCCAGCCTCTTCGCCGACATGGAATCTTCCTCCGCAGAATTTCGACATTACAACAAGAGAAATGCATCGAAGCAGCAGATTCTTTTCAAACGCTTGCGCTTTTACACTTGCACAATCTCTCGTTCCGCTTTCTGCTTTCATTGTATTCTCTTCAGTTCAGCTGATCGACGAAAACACTTCCACTTCCAACCAAACCTTCGATCTATCGAGATTTCGAGCACGATCTCACACTAATATGGAACAAAACAGCTATCAGAGATGGCAGGGTCCGCCGAATGGAGGTGGTAGAAGAGGATTCAGAGGAGGTTATGGCTACGGCTATGGTCAAAACACGTATCGGCAGCCAGCTGCGCCGATTCATCAACAACAAGAGCCGGTCCCTAACCATGAGTATCGATCTGCCTTCCCCCCCTCCCCTCCGACTTATCAATCTACGATATCTCAACCTGTTCAAGCTGCTATTCCATCCACTCCGCCAACGGGACCAGCTGCCTCACCTCGATCTGAAGAGCCAGCTCAGCTTTCTGATTCTTCAAACAGTCCAGCTACTTCCTTTGATGCCACGAGACCTCCTCACTCTTTCAAGCTACCACCCGCTCTAGCTACCATGTATGGCGATGCGCGATCTCTTAACTCTTCCAACCCTCCAATCGGTCTCGCTGCGATGTATGGTCGATTCAATCTTTCAAGCCGACCAACTACCTTGCCTATTGCTTCAAGGCGGCATCAACCTCTGAAACAGCTCGACGAAGTAGCTGCTGCCAAGAACTCTGAGAACTGGGAGCATCACATCGACGATGGTCTTGCACGCAGCCAGGGAACTCCAAAGTCTGAGCTGTCAGCGTCAGAGCATCGTGAGATGGAAGAAGAGAAGTCTACGGGTCTCAGACATAATGTATCCTCCTCGGGAGAGATCGATCGCAGCACATTCAAAGAAAGACTTGCACAGCGTATCAAGGCCGAGAAAGATGTTCACGCGCAAATATCAGGTTTGAATCTGCTCGCGCGGTATCAACATCTTCATTGCTGACTATTTCCCACAGATCAAATCCCATTCTCCGGAACTGAGATGAGCTCGGTGTCAAATACAACCACCGTCCCACATTCCACTTCCTCAACTGAACCTATGATGCCAACGCCGCCAGCAACACCTGCCAAGGGGTCTACCGCTGATACTACCCACCGTAGCCAAGGTGACGACCAATCGCCCCTCCTGACTCGCGATAACAATAGCTTCATTCCAGGAGAAGCAAAGCCGAACAGAAAACTTCTTCCCAGCCTAGCTACTCCTGAACCCAGCGAACATGTCATTAATCCCAAGACAGGAAAGACATTCACCAAAAAGTTGTGGGAGATGCAGGTACGCGTCCGAGATCATCGCAGGCTAGAGCGGGCAGCTAAGAAGAATAAGGACCAGGAGGAGAAGAACCAGGAAGTCGAGGCATTGCTTGAAGGCAAGGACGATCTCTCGGAGGGAGAGAAGATGGAAATCTTGGCCAAGGCGCTGAAAGACAACACCTTTGCCCTGAAGAGTGTTCGGGCCAGTCTCGTTGAGCTTGCTGCAGAGAAGGAAACGCTCAAGAGAGACAACCAGAGATTCAATGCCGAAGCCGTCAATTATCGCAACGATCTCGAGCAGGCCAAGAAGGAATTCGAGAAGGAACGCAAGGCCTACGAGAATGCTATATGCCTGATCGAGGGAACGTTGGTAGATAAGTAAATTGAGCCTGACTCTGCTTTAAAGAGATTGCAGGAGGCCGAGGACCGGTCCACCAAGTCCGAAGCCGATCTTACTGCTTGCAAGAGCGATCTCCAGGTTGCGAAGACTCGGAGTAGCGATCTCGAGAAGCAATTGAAGGAGAGCAAGGCTCATGTCAAGGAGCTGAAAGCCGATCACACCAAGACCTCCGCAGATCTGCAGACCTCCCGGAAGCGATGTCAAGTGCTCGAGAAGCAGCTCAACGATCAACACGAAGAATTGATAGCTGCAAATGGTCGCATTTTTCACCAGGATGATGCTTTACGCCAACAATAGTCTTCTATTGATGAGCATGATGGCTCGAAGATGCTTGAAGGAGTCCCCACCAATCCAGCCATTGGAAGCAAGATTGCTGAAGGTGAAGGTTCATCAGCATCTACATCTCCAATTATCGATCACCGAACTGCGATTACGACTCCTCGTGTCAGATGAGAGGTTTCAAAGAAATCCATCAATTTCTCCGTCATCGCATTTTTGGGCTTTTTGTTCCTTTCCGCAGCTGTTACATCAATCTTCCACACGACACTTCCAGCGGTAGATGTCGCACCAGAATTCGAACCCTCCAACCAACAACTCGTCCTCAACTCAACCACCTATTCCTCTTTCGATGCGCCCAGCACGTCCGCTGTTGCGCCAATTTCCACATCAGCCGTCGACACCTCCACCTCCGCCATCCCAGACGATTTTTTCGCCTCTTTCCAGCAAGTCATCGAAATTCCGGATAACAGCTCCTTTTTCGAAGAAGAGGAAGAGAATGAGTGGATGAAAGAAGGTATTTGAGTATATGAGGAGTTCCCGATGGTACTGTAATGATCACTAGCACGCTGAGGTGAATAGAACACGATAGAATAGCTGGAGGCTCGCTAAATACTCGCTGGTGATTCAATTGATATAGAAGCTAATTGCTGAGGAGCGAAGGGTTCTTCTTTCCCCTGAATAAGGCTATTTATATAGGAGATTACATAAGCTACGCACGAGCCATTACAATATCTCCCCTCTTGAACACTTCTGTCCCAAAAGTGAAGATATAAAAATTCGCTTAGCTGGCGTTACTCCAGCAACCCGCTAGCGAAGCATAGCTTTTGCCATTCAAAGCAACAATGAATTATAAGAAAAGTAAAGCAAGGTAATCAGCTATTAGAAAACTTTCTCCCACCTAAAAATCAGGCAATAATAGTAAAGCTCTATCGCTACCCATATATAAACTCCCTCCCGCTCCCACTTTTCTCTTCCTTTAAATCAAGCAACGTCATAATGTGTAAGTTTGCCCCCTTCCTCGATCTGCTAGCCTTATGCCTTTTGACTAACCATCGCTAGCGCTTAGCCAACCGCAATTCTTATGCTAAAAAAAAGCGCGTCATGCAAAACAAAGCAAATTCCCATCCTTCCCCAAAATTTAAGCCCATCAATAATCCCGCTAACAAAACTTTTACAAAGCGCTAGCAAATTACTCAACAAAGCAAGAATACGAATAATAATAAAGAAAATTCTAGCAAAAGTGATAAAAAAGATTCGTTAGGAAAATTAATGATATTAAAGAAAAAGCGTAATTACCAGTCAATTCTATATTCAAGTTCATGAAAGACGCAAATAAGATCCCAATCCTATGCAACTATATTCTCTAATATGATTCGTTTAAAGAAATGCCTACGATGCGCTGGCGAAGTTGCTCAATTCCTTAACTTGATCTATTCGATCGATCCAAAGTCTACCGCCTTCAAATGCATCAATTATATAAAAAAAAGCAAATCTTATAAAAATATAAGTTTAAAATTATCCTCACTAGCTAATCCCTTACTAACCTCCGGCGAGATCCCAGTTAAGCTCCATTGCTTGCTTTACAAGTTAAAATTTGCTGCAGCCTACTTCACTAAAGGTCATGCTTCCCAAAAAGATATTGATATCGCTTAAGCTGCCTTTAATATTAAAAAGTTGCGTAATAATTATAACACTAAGATCTTCAATGTTAAAACATAAAAGTTTCTCTAAAAGCCTATAATCCAATCCTAAAAAAAGCTAAAAGCTAATGTATCGTTAGCAATCGTTTTAACTAATCGAATTTTGATAAGCCACCTTATAAAGAAGTTTGCAATTATTACCGCAAACTTTAAGTCCGTAATTGATTAGCTTTTAAGACTTCGATATATAAGTAATCTTAATATCTTCAGCAAGGCGCCTGCTAATCTCTAGCAAAAGATATTCAATTTATTTATCCCGAAGCATTTGCTTAAAAAGATATACATAATAAAGGCAGTGTTAAGGTTTCAGAATCTGGATACGCTGCATCTAGCACTACTTCTCCCATTAAGGCTATTGAATTGAAGCAAGGAAGTGCTTATTAGAGGTTATTATTAACTAATCTCTAGCGAATATCTAGCGAGGCACTTATTGTTTTCTTGATTTTTATTACCATGCCTTTTTTCAGTAGATAAACTCCATCAAAGCGTTGGCAATTTGTTAGCGAAGAAAAGTAATATATAAAACATAAATAATTCTTTGAATAATACAACTTCTTTTCTTTTTAAGCATTATTATGTAAGATATGACATTTGATGCGCTTTTAAAATTGCAAAATCTTATAAGCAAAAAGCAGAAAAGTACATACGTTATTATTAAATCATTTAGCAATATTATAATCTTTATCCCCATTGTTCAAGTTCTCCTTTACCTTCGCCAGCGCTTTGCCATCCTTTTATTAGCATCTTAGGTTTTTAAAGCCTTAATTTCCTCATCCAACCCAATCAGATTCCTTATTAGTTCCCAAGAATTATATGCAAGATCAAAGCCCTTCCACCTTACAAGAAATTATTCATTACCGTTCTAAATTCGTCGATCTAAAAAAACCTCGACAACCCATTGTTTTTGTCCATCCACCAAATTTAACTATATCACTTCTAGCGATTCGCCAAATCTTTGCTAGTAAAGCTTCAATAAAGAAACATGAAACATATTATGTAATCGATTATATTTCAAAGGTAAGTCCAATTGATATGCTTATTTCCCAATCCTCTTAATAATCTTAAATAAATCAAAGAATTGATAATCCAACTTTTTATTAAAACAAATTATTTTAATATTTCTTGCTAAAAGTAACACTTGCTACTTAATTTTGAATTCGATAGGGCGATGATTTTTGTTATACCACTTCGCCTAAGTCTCTTTAATTTTACGCCAGCTATTTTCCAGCTCTTAACGTTTCTTGACAACTTCTTCTACTCATTCTTTAGCAATCAATATCTCCCCTCTTATAAGATCGTCCTCAATGCCCAGGCAAGTTTCCAGATTTATGCCATACCTAGCCTCATTTGGAATCATTTTAATAGCCTCATAATAAGCATTCATGTAAGCAAACTTTGCTAAAGATAAAAGATTAACATAATTGTCTTACAAGTAGCAAATAAAACATCAAAACCATGCTTTTAAAGCTTGATTCTATTACTTTATTTGTCCGTCTATTTGCAAATAAAACGCCGTTAAAAAGCTTCTTGTTATCCGAAGATAGAAACATACTTTTATCCAAAATCTTAACGTAAACACAAAACCTTTATCCATAATAATTGATATTAGAAGTCCATGATTTTTGAACTAATAAGCGATAAAAAGACGTACTAATTTAAGCGCATCGATTGTCTTAAAACAAAAAATGTATTCTACATTTTTGGAATATCTATCAACAATTACTAGTAAATTGTTAGTAACTTTTCCAATAATAATACTTTTGCAAGATGCCAAGTTTGTAATGAAATCTATTATAATAAACTCAAACATCTTGCTTGGCTAGCTAAATGCTTGCATTACGCTAGCTACTTTTGTTTGTTTTACTTTTATCCTTTAACAAATATCACAAGTTCTAATGTACTCTTTAACGTCGTTTCCCATTTTAAGCCAGTAATACTTCCACTAGATAAGCTTTAATGTTTTGTTTTGATTAAAGTAACTTGCAATTAAATCGTCATAACAAATTTTCATAATTTCATTTCAAATGGCAGCGTCATTTAATATGTACACTTTTCGCTAGTGTCTTAATAGCTTATTGCCACCGATATTTCAATTTGCATCTCCGGCTTTCTGAAATCGAACTCGCTTCTCAACAGCTAAGGCGTCCCTTTTTTATAGCTCAATAAGCAGGAAAAGAAATGAATTTGATTCAGGAGTTGTCATTTCGGCTTCCATAACCTTTGCTATAAAAAACCGTAATATAGCATACTCATGATTATGCTGGTCAACGTGCAAGCCTTCGCCGACTTCATGCAAAAGGTTGTTTAAACCTTTAAACAAGTTCTAAAAATTATCAAGCATCATAAGCATATATCACTAGTTAAGCGTAAAGATAGCTTTTATAGCTTCGATTGATATGCCTAATGCAACATTGTTATTGATAAGTTGTGAAATGCAAATCAATTAGCACAATATATTATCATCTACTTGCCAAAAGCTTTTTATTATGCCGTCGGCTATGTTAGACACGCAAATCAACCCGTTTCTAATTGCACTTCGCAGCTTGTTCTACAAAATAAGAAGCATGATGTTTACCTTGTTTTAGGCCAGCTTATAATTAGACTTTCGTAACAATCTATTTATAAGATTATTCTTCCTTTATTTGTAAATTATTACAAAATCGTATTTAAATAGCTTTAATACCCATTTAGCTTGTCGCCAGCTTAGCACTATTATTATCATGAAATGATAAAGGTTATTATAATTTGTTAACACTTCAACAAAAGCAAAGCTACCCTCAAGATAATATTTCCAATGCATAAAGCATTTAATAATTGCAAGTAGTTCTTGATTATGAACCTTATAATTTAATTCAGCAAGTTTTAGCTTCTTATTGAAGAATGCAATCAGATGCCAAACAGCCTTTGCCCCGTCTTTTGCCGGCCATTCTTTAAGCTAAAACAAAATCCTTGCAATAGCAAAGCCAGAAGCATCTGTCTCTAACTTCCTTAGTTTACTTGAATCGAAATGCATAAAGAAAGAGGTTATGGTAAACGCATTTTTCAACGCATTAAAAGCTACTTGCTTAGCATTATTTTATTAAAAATCAAAAGCAAGTTGCTTCTTCTTTTTGCCACGCATAAGATTTATTAATAAACAAGCAATCGCCAAAAAGTTTGCAATAAAATGCTAATAAAAGTTAGCAAAGCCAATAAATACTTGTACATCTTTCACATTTTTAAGCTCTAACCAATCCTTAATAATATCTATCCAACTCTTTTTCATCAATACTTTATCTAAAGAAATAACATATCCTAAAAACTCCACACTTTAAATGCTAAAAGAGCATTTTAACAACTTAACAAAAAGGTTCGCTTCACGTAACCTTTTAAGAACCTAACAAATATAATTCTCGTATTATGAAAGGTTTGACAAATACATTAAAATATCGTTAAGGTAAATAACACAAATAACATCCACAAGTCTTGCTAGCATATTATTGATATATGCCTAAAATGTCGCTAAAGCGTTTAACAAACTAAATGGCATAACTTAATATTCGTAATACTTATACCAAATGCAAAATGCAATCTTCCACTTATCTCCCTTCTTGATTCTAACTTTGTGATAAGCATTTTGCAAATCCAAATTTGTGAAAACTTTAACATCTCAAAACCTATCCAGCGTTTTGCTAATTAATAGCAAGAGGTATCGGTCTTTAATAGTGATTTTATTCAAAGCATAATAATTAACACACAATTAAAGGCTACTATCTTTTTTTGGAACGAAAAGGATAGGAGCGCTTGCAGGATTCTTGCTTTTCCGAATCCAACCCTTAACTTCCAAAGATCTGAAATATTCCTGAAGAATTTCTAGCTCTTTCTTGAAAAGGTTATAAATAGGCGAATATGACAGCTTCGCGCCTAATTCTAATTCAATGGCATGTTGACAGCCTTCCAGTGACAGCAATTCGTTTCCTTTTTCTTCTAAGAAGACCTCTTTTTGCTTTTGGTATAGCAAGGGAATAGTAAGCGGTTCATCGGCTTTTAGTAAGCGAGTCATGTGCAAACTAAGTATTATAGCGTATGCGAGAAAATCTTCTTTTTTGATAAGCTCCGCGAATTCCTCAAATTTCACTATATTAATATCATTTAAATCTTTTAACTGGTAAGGATATCTTCATTGCTTTAATTTGAAACTGATTTGAAGATTGATTCTTTTTAGCCAAGGCCACCTTAAAATTAAATCAACTCCTGGCATATCGATAACTCTTAGCCGAAATGCATCAACCTTTATTTATCTAAATGTATCTATAATCTTTACCTAAGCAAGCGCCATATCATAAATAACACCTTCACTACAAAAAAAAGTTTGGAATATCTTCGGCCCTTCGCTAATAAATTGTAAATCATATTCTTTGGCTACCAATTTTAAAACAAAATTATCTTTTACTTCGCTATCAATTAAAGTAATAAACGTCTTCCACGCTTCACCCGCCAAAACCTTCATCTGAATTTCCAATTTCCGAATTACTGATTTTAGTAAAAACGTAAAAGCTACTACAAGTTACAACTTTCGCTAGCATTTATCTTTCGAATCTTCAGTATTTAACTTAAAACATTTACTAACGTAATGTTCATATTCCTTGCACGTGTAACATTAGATATTGAACTTGTTTTATCCTTTGGAGTTATCCTTGACAAGGATCTTATTTAAATTATTCTTCTCAAATTGCCTAAGCAAGTAATTATCTTATCTTTCGCCAGGTTTTTTATGAGGACAATAAAAGGGCTTTTTCCTTTTGTCTTTAGGTTTCCGAGGTCTCTTATTACCTCCCCTACCTATCGTATAAATTTCCTAAAAAGCAATAGCAGAAATGATATCCTTTTTGATACGCATTTTGTTCATTTGTCCATTCTCAACGATTTTCTAGCGATACTCCAAACAAATTTTATTAAGAAGAGTATCATGCTAATGTTTTAAAGTATCAAGATTAAGATATTCTTCTAATCTTTTTAAATAGCTAACGAATTCAAGGATAGGTTGCCCTAGCCTTTGTTTAGCTCTCTTGAAGGCCTCGGAGTTAACAACCCGCCTTAATATAAGGAGCAATTGAAGATCTTGCAAGAACTTCTTATAATTCGTTTATATCATGATCTCAAGCTCTTTCGAGATATGCTTCTTAAATCTTTCCCAAGCATTCGCCGGCTTTTTCCGAAGCAATATTGCAACTCATTTGATTTTAATTACATCATTAGGAAATCTTTTCGTATCGTAATCGAAAACACAATTGCATGCTTATAAATATTTCGTAAGTTTTTATTAACTTTTCCCTTTATATTTTAATAAAATCATATGTTTAGCCTTTTCCAAATAAGGAACTTGCAATTTAGAAGCTATAAGCTAGCGATTTTTATCAGCATTCGCTTAATTCAATCGGAATTCAATTCTTTAAGCTTATAAAAGTATTGCTCTTATTGCAACCTCAAAAAGATAAAAGAAAAGGTTGTCTTCAAATATCTAACGATGTTTAATAACAAAAAAGTTAAGAAGATCGTTTTGTTTTTTGAAGACTCGGAATTGCTTTTGCATAATAATAAGACCACTATCTGGAGTTTCTCCAGCATTTTCCTAGCTTCTAACTATATTCATTCGATTACTACATCTACTGCCAATTGTCAAGGATTCGTCGCTTTAAACCATCGTGAACTATTCAAGCCAACAATAAGAAAAAGCAATTAAAATATAATAATCACTAACACGCTAAGGTGAATAAAACACAATAAAATAACTAAAAGCTTGCTAAATACTTGCTAGTGATTCAATTAATACAAAAGCTAATTGCTAAAGAGCGAAGGGTTCTTCTTTCCCCTGAATAAGGCTATTTATACAGGGGGTTACACAAGCTACGCACGGGCCATTACAGGTACGAACGGCAATCTTCACTGCTGTGCTTGCTGTCGGTAACTGTGCTATCGCAGGACTATCAAACCTCGTGTTCTAGCTCCTAGTATTCTAGCTTACAGATACCATTGATAGGAAGAGCGAGCGAACGCAAATATGAAGAAAAACAAAATATCATGTCACGTGGATGGTCTCTTTCACATGATTGTACCTTTGTTGCACGACAATTCGTCGCACAATTACCTATCGTATAAAAACTTGTAGTACCACTGCTTGTTGTATAACAACATGTCGCATAACAAACTGGTCTATAGGAACTTGTTGCATAAGACTTTGGTCTAGATGAGAACTTGAGATTGAGTTATTAAGATGGATTTTTAAGGATCCTGAACTAGACACTTATATAAACAGATTTATCTTATACATAGGTGGTCGCCTATAGCGGTAGAGTAGAAAAGTTCCTGTTCCGAGGGAGATTTACTGCATTTCCATACAAGCTCTTCTTATCTTTCTCTGAACTATCAATTATGACAACGATTTGGACTCTTTTGCTGTCTCTTACTCTCAACTTTCTTGTAAGAGTCCTGTATAACATGGAAACCTTTGGATTCTCCCTGCATTCTAAACTTCACACAAGGAGGGTCCCTTGCACTTTCGTGGGTTTGCTTTTGCTTGACGCGGGGAATTTAACAGACACTTATGAGTAGCTACAATATCGAGAAATAATCTTAATGATATTCTTCAGCATCGACGAAGTTCTCCCCTTCGTCACTATCTTCACCTTCTGAATGGTTAAAGAATCGGCTGTCATCACATGAGTACCTCACCGTGGACAACAAACGGACGAATGCCTCACGGTCTTCCGTCCCAGCACCTCGTCCGTTCGCTAGTCTGAATTCTCTATTTTGTTCAAAATCGTCAACAGGTCGAGGAGAAAGACAGAATTGCTGCTCACTACCCTCAAGAGCTCGCATAGTCTCAATATCTCCATGCCAGGCAGTGAAATGCAGGATATTGACATCACCTTCACGAGCACGACGCCCTGGCTGAAGCTGTAGAAGCTGGTTTGTCTTTGTCCCATATTCGAGGAGTATCTTGAGATGTTCGGTTCTGTTTCTAAAGATGGCTTCCGAGAGAGGTGTATTGCCGTAAATGTCTCTCACGTCAGTACTAGCTCTGTGCTTCAGCAGTAGTTGCGTGGTGCAGGGATTTCCGCAAATGGACTTTAACAAGGGCGTCTGGTGATAAACGTCCCTGGCGTTAATGTCTGCTCCTTCCTTGATAAGCATCTCGATGAAATCGAGACTAGTACTGCTATATCCGACAGCGATGCGAAATGCAGTTCTCCCCCAACAGTCTCTCTTGTTGATATCGGCCCCAGCGTCGATAAGAAGTCGAGCGCAGGCTACTTGGCTTGATTGTGGTGATTGAAACACATCGTGTAGAGGACTCATTCGTTCCTTGTCCATGGAATTTAAAGAAGCTCCATGTGCAATAAGCGCTTCGATAGCGCTCGTATTACCCTGGATAACGGCCCAATGAAGAGGCGACCGGCCTAAGGAGTCGCGGGTGTCAACGTAGCTACCATTCAGCCTTAATTGTTGGCATAAGTCAGCTTTTTCGAGCCCGATAACGACATGATGCAATGGTGTAAAGCAGAGGTCGTCCGTGATGCTCATCTCCGCCAGTGCGATGTCCAATTTGGCAGACCATGACGGTTTTTGGGAGGGGCGGTCTATTAGTATATTTGATTGTGCATATGCGCAAGCGGAACTAGATGAGGTTTATTAACATTGACGCTCTAAACTTTAGAAAGTGGTGGACTCACATTCCTCGCGGGTCTACAAGGTGTGCATTCGCACCATAGTCCAGTAGTAACTCCACTATGCCATTACTTCGGCACTTCAGGGCCCACTATGGAAATTGATCTTAGCTCGTATCCATTCCCCCAGAATGATTACTTACTTACAAGTAGTAAGGAAGTACCATCGTCATCAGCCATATCGTTCACCATTATGGTTCCCTCTCTCAATATTTGTAAGAGTCCTTCGTATTGGCCTTTTTCGATAAGTCCCCAAACAACATGCGAAGTGGATATGGCCCTTGGGAAGCTAATTGACCACGAGGTGGAAAATTCACCAAGATGCCGAAAGCATGCTGTGAACGTGAACATTCGCTTTATCATCCATTGTGGAAAATAGTACGTGACCTGGCATGAGACAGATTTTCGCTGCTGGCATCTTGTGTAATTGCATGGTCGCAGATGAAGAAAGGGCGTTCCAGTGTAGCTGTAGAAGAGATTACCCAGAAGATCAATTAACCATCGCGGACTTTCCATGTTCTTTCGGGGATGGCATTGGCACGGACAGCTCCAGTAACAGGTACCTTTACCAATTGAAGCCTGAATACTATTGTTGCAATCAAATCGGCCGGCATCATCACTATTCGAGCGGCACGAGTTGGATTTTTCCCTAGGAAATTGCGGCGTTAACATACTACTGGTTGCCAGCGCTGAGAGTTCCGATCTGGTAATTTCAAGTTGTTCAGAATGGTATGGTGGATTTGGCGCTGTGGAGGTTTCTCTGGTTTTTCCTTCGTTCGCAGGACAAGATATGGCTCTGCTGAACTTCCTCTCCGGCTCATGAACCGTATCGGAAAAGGTTGAGTATATACTATCTTCACTAGCCTGGACTTGATTTAACACCAGATCATGTATGTTCAGAATCAACGTGTAGTCCGCTTGTCTATAATACAGATCAGTTATCGTTTCATCTGCGGGTTCTTCAAGCAACAAACCGATGGATGTTGTTGAGAGCAGCCAAAGCTGTATTGATGTTCCGATGAGCCCGAAGAAACCTTTCCTGTATCTTGCCAATTGACTTCTTCGACTTCAGCAACGTGCCGAACGACGACACGATTAAGCGCGAACTGCTCTTATCGCCATCGCCATTCGATGTCTCGTTCCTGCTACAGCACGCATCAATCAACGCATCAAGCTTCTCCAGCGGTTCCTGGGCACTTTTTACAAGCCGTTCAATGAAATACAGATCTCCTGGAGACAGAGCATCTTGGTCGATATTGTCGGTTGCTCTTTGAACCAGAGAAAGGAGGGCTTGCAGCTCACTGACCTGGATAGTACATCAGCGATATTTCCACAATTAGGCTGCTCTTTACCTCGTTCGCCAGCTCGAGCATCTCTCGCGGCGCATGACGCAAATTGTAGAGGGAGCGCAATGCGTTCGACGTTTGGGATGCTAATCCGACGACAGTGATGATGCTTGCTGTGAGCGAGAGTGGGTCCATTGCGTCATGAAGTCTTGTTGAGATGAATATCAATAATGAAACACTAGAAGATGGCGACGAGGCCGCTTGTTGTTCATTTCATCAACCGCTCTCACAACCAGTGTCAGCTGGATCCGACTGCGCCACGCTGCTTTTGCATAGCCCTGTTCAGCATTGGATTACATGCCCAAAGCCCAAGGCTGTACTGGAGTAGGCGATTTCCAGACCTTCACGTTATTTCCGCCAACGCTAAGATTTCTCATGAGAGAGCGCATTCAGCCTTGTCTGATTTACTACCTCGCGGATGTTCCGTTGATCAAAATGTTTTCAGATCGAGATATTTATTTCAAGCATTCGGGAGGCTGTTATAATTTTCCGTCAAAGCATATCATTTTGCCCAATACTGAAATCGCACGCCTTGGAGCTGAAGGTGAGGGATATGAAATCAGGAAACCACTACATGGGTGCGTGCAGGAAGGCTCTGAGCAGGGCTAAACGCCTGTCGCAGTCTAGAACACGACGCGTTGACATAACGAGGCTGGCGGGGGAAGTCTGCTATTTGAGAAGTCGCTAGATAGATCTTCGATTTTGATAGATATGAATAAAGATAAAATGAATCTTCTTATTTCTTGTGCTTTGCGCAAGCTTTAGTGGCTTAGAACTTCTAGTTGTTGAGTATCTTTTGAGTGATGCTCCGGAGTGAAGGTTTCTTTGATGCCTGAGAGCGCATTCCCGAAAGCTTTCAGGCTGCAAAAACGCCCTGAATGCACAGCCTCAATCCGCCAGCCTCGTAAGAACGCAATGTACTAATCCACGTGAGTTCCACAGTGAGAAGCTGAATATTGACGCCCGTGAAGATCTTCCCCGTCGAATCCAAAGTCCATATCCATCCTCAAATTCAAACCCCAAACATATCCGCAGCTATCATTGCGTGGAGATTGCCAGGTCAGAATGAAGACGTTCAGGCTCATTAATACAACCATCTGGACAGTTGAGACCTTCGAGACTGGGAAAGCACCCCCTTACCTTGCTATCTCCCACGCCTGGTCAGATAACATCTTCCCCAAACAGCTGCCTCTCCATCCATCATTCGGCGGCAACGCTATTCGGCAAACACTCCTGAAAAAAGACTTCAAGTCGGTGACCCATTGCTGGGTCGATCTTTTTTGCATCAAACAAGACTCCGAAGATGACATGAACGAGCAGATCCCGCTTATGGGCCACATCTACGGCAACGCTGAAGCAGTCTTGATTATTCTTACGAACAAGCTGAATCTAACTCAAGAGCAAGTTGATTACGGTACGGCTCAGCTAGTCGAGGCGCTTGCAATTTGGGAAGATGAGGCATGGACGGATGGCGGAATAAGCCAGTACTGGGTTCTTGGAGAAGGGCGGACTAAACTTGTGCAAGCGATGAAAATACTCTCCCGTTTTACAAACGCCGCTTGGGGCACGCGCGTTTGGACGTTGCAAGAATACCTTCTAGCCACGACCGTTTTGTGGATTGGTTCTGACTTAGTACCAATATCGATCAACGATGAGCTCTTTGTCGCCATACCTGGGCTCTGTGAACAGTTCGAAATCACTGAATGTACGGTTCGAGGGGAATCGATAGAAAACGACCATGAACTGCTTTTCTCGCACTTCTCTGGTATGGCAGCTGGGCGCATCAGTGCAATAGACCGGACACGAGTGATGGAAATGCTCGGAAATCGAAAGGCCTTTTTCCCTGTTGACGAGGTCTACGGTATAATGGCCGCTTCAACGGTAGAGATCAGCGTTAAACCGGAAGAGTCGAGGGAGGGCGCATGGAAGAGGTGGATACAGGCAGCGTTGACAGCTGGACACCTAAGATGGCTGATGATTCCTCCCGCTATGCTCTCAACCGAGGAAGCTGCGGAGTTAACATGCGAAAGAGTCCCTTGCTCAAAAAGGCATTTACTCTCGTCTGCATCGGGACTTGATCGTGTGACACCTTATGGGCCAGTCGTTGTTTCCGAGGCTACAGTATCGTTATCGGCAAGACACATTGGACCTTGTGCCACTCTTCGTAAACTTGGTCCTGTACATCGGTGCGGTAAGGGATGGGTTCATCGAGACCTGACTCTCATAGTCTATTCAAAAGGCGCTTGGTCCTCTGCTATCGATATTGCTGTCGCATTTGGCTCCGGGCGATATAACAACAAACAGATTATTCTGATTGCGCAGGTCCTCAAGAATAACTACGACCGGGCGTTGATATTCATTCAACGGCGTATGGAGGCCAAATTCTATCCCATTCTTCAGTCGGACTTACACCGCTCCGTATGGGCTGATTTCATGCAACTACTCTCACGATCTGTCATGGATACCATGAACTTCGGGGTTGGGTATCTTATTCGGGTTCGATGTCCTAAGACAAATATACCGTTCTTAACGGTTCTGGTTACCAACGGGCTCTGCCCTAAAGGTGAACTTGTTGCTTTTGACTGTAACGCGCAAAGTATTGATCGCCGGCATACGCTCTTGATCTGTGAGAAGCCGGCTACAGAAGGACAGGCACAAGCGAGTGACCCAGCCCTTATCTGGCATAAAGCAGGGACTACGATTTCAGTTGGAGAAGACTACGCGACTGGATGGGATCATATTCCGCTAGAAAAGATCAATGTTGGGGGATCGAGATGTCAAGTTTGCAAACGTACTCCGATTTCGGATATTAACGTACAGCCATCGCTCCATATTCCAAGACCCAGAAGGGACCATGCTATGATGATTCGAAAGGTGTTACAGAAACGGCGGACAAACAATGTGCTTAAGACGATCACCAGTAAAGTCACAGGATCAAGACTGGATTTGAGACATCTCAACCGCTCGCGAAGACAAGTTATCTTATTGAGAAAACTCCACAACAGGCACTCCGCTCCCTTTTACTCTCCGTTATACGCCTGACCGCCTTTATTTTCTCCTTCTCCCTCCCCCTCCACCAACCGCACCGCTCTTCCTACTATCATCAACAAACCCCGAACCCCGAACCACGATTATCACCCTCCCCACCAACCCAATAATATCCGACTCCCTCAACCCTGCAATCAGCTCTGCCTCTCGTGGCAACTTTTCTCCGGAATTCGCCCTCAGGAATGGGTACTTGCAAATCTTAGCAACGTTCAGACAAACGGCAGAGAGCTCTTGTAGGGATCCCCAAAAAGTTGCTGACACAAAGACGACCGCTCAGCAGACCAATCCACCGCCACCCACTTTATAGATTCTCTGGTCTCAATTATTATTTGGAAGATTTTTGGCACCTACGATGTCGAGGCCGAGCGAGGGCTGAGCTTGACATGCTCAAGAATGCTCACCCTGTGCTCAGGTTAAAGCGGCAGCTGCTCACGTCCAAATACTAACCCGGAACCGGAAAAAAGAGTTGAGTCTGACTGTTTCGGCATTCATGGTATCATTTGGCTTACTCCCATGATGGGAGCTTGAGCAGACAACAAACATAAATGGGGAAGGGTAGGTGGAGGAATATGTTATTCGATATTGAAGGTGTAGAAACGATATCTATGAGCGGAAGAGTAGGGTTCGTGTTGTATTTCCTTCTTGATTCGTGCATCGGGGATTACTTTGGCAGAGGGATGGTTTGAGAATTGAAGGATTGGAGGACAGATGGTCACGATGGGTATGGCGTGGAGGATTTTGGAATTCAACAATCGACTCTCGATACATTTCGGTGATGCTGGTGATGCAATGGACACCTTTCCCTGTTGGACACTTGGAAGATGATAGTCGCGATTGTATTGCACTCATCGGACCGTTTTCGACTACGTGGAAGGATTGAAATAGCATTTGCTTGGCAGATATGGGCGGGGTCAAGGCTCTCAGCTTTGAAAAGCCTTTGTAGTGCCTTCTGGAGTTATTTATGGGTTTGGTCTGTGGATTGGGAGGATTGGTTCATTGGCAGAGGGGGATGAGACTTGGGAAACGAACGAGAAAGACTGAGTCTAGAGTCTACACATTGGCACTGTTCTAGGGCTTCGAGGAGGAAATCATTATGGAGTGGAAGAACTTAAGATGCACGAATCAATGAATCAAGAACTAAGTACAACACGTGCGTCTTTCATGCATAGAAGTGTCTTGTGAACACAACCTTGGCGAAAGAAGCCGGCATAATCATTTGTCCATTTGACCTTGTAGAAGATGTGAGCATAGTTACTAAGCAGAAAAAACATCACTTGGAATTGTCTTTCGATTGCACGGACACGCAGAGTATAATAGCTCTTCTGATATCTCAGTCACGCCGCGGTCTCAGGACTGCCTCCCAAAGGTCGATGCCACTTCTCGCTCAGCACAGGAGGGAATAAGGTTTTATCAGTTAGCATCTCCGTGCATACTTGAAAGTTATAATGACGTAAGTGCGTCTTTCTTTAGATGGTTTCACGTCGCGTGAATTTGCTCCGCTCCTTCTCATAAGAGTATTGAAATTGATTTCGGAAGTCAATACAGATGTCGCTTAGCAAATCGCTAGCGCGGTTTGGTCGCCCCACCCCCACTACACGGCGCGCTCTTGACCTCGATTCTTCCTTTCTTCCAAAGAGCATCGACAACTCCGAAAAGCAGTGCCACAAATAACTTTTGCAGATTTTCGATAATCATTCAACGCCATGGTCTCTATGCTCGATGTTTCACTGCCGAAGGAACACTGGTCGAGCAGCGACAGCAGTTGCAACATCTGCAGTCGCAGAACGAAAGCCTTCAAGGTCAGCTGGTTGCAGTGAGAGCAGTGGACCAGATGAACCAGAGACAGCTGGTCGAGGATGCGAAAACCATCGAGAACTTGAAGCTTGGAATAGCGGCTGTGCGGAAAGAAAATGAGAATGTCATCAATAGACTCTCCAACTATCAAGGCACGCAGCGTCAACGAGATGGACTCAACCACCAACTCATGATTGAAAGAGCCGACTCCCAAGCAACCTTCAAAATGTTCGAGAATCAGATTGCTGGGCTCGACCAAGAAGTTTCACAAACCAATGCGCGCCACGCAGGATGTGACGGTAGAATCGAGGCCTTGGAGGGGAATCTTGAGCGTGCAAGAGAGAGACTGACCTCATTGCAGCTTGCTCACAACGCAGCCAAGGACCAATGGGCAGAAGCCCTCCGTTGGGAAGATGCTCACTATTCGGAGCTGAAGGACAAGCGGGACCGTCTTGATGTTGCCACATCTCGAGCATCTGGCTTCGAGGCCCAGGCAAGAGATCTCAAGGCCGCCTGTGACAAGCACGAGGCAACGGAGAAGGAGCTAAGAGCTCTGCTGGAGGAGAAGGATCGGTTGTTGGACGAGAAGGATGGAAAACTTGCTGAGCTCCTTTCGCTACGTCTGGCAAAGGAGGAGGGCAAGAAGAGCAGGCAGGCACGTAACCGAAGTTTCGATGCCAGAAAAGAGCAGGAAAACTACAAGCTCACTTCGCAGGCGCTTGTTGTTTTCGGACCTCGTCGCTGCCACTCACAACTTGTTTCGAAGAAATTCTGCGCAGGAATCATCAAAGCTTGCCTTGCACAGATGGGAGCTGATAACCTGATCTACCATGATATCAACCGCATCAGTGAGTCTCAACTATATTCATTTTCTTCCTCTCTATCCACCAACTAACATCTGCAAAGGATTCTTCCCGGATTGGCATGGTTTGATCCATCATTCGATCCCAAAGCTCACCATCAAGGCCGCTTCTCACTCTATTACATCACCACCAGATACTGCGACTGCCTCAAAGCCACAACTAAACATCAAGACTGCAACCATCAAACGACCAAAGTCCATCCCAAAAAGCGTCACAGAGTGGTTGAAGTTCATCACAATATCCCTTCTCTATGGACTCGGTATCCTCATGTTCTACACCTGCATCCTCTCCGGCCCATCTTCCCACGCAACGGCCCTATCAATCTCACATTCGTATCCGCAGTACCGTCCTGCGAAGTTTTTAACTCTGGCATTTCGGTTGTAAAAACAACATGCTCATGGGAGCCCTCAATACCATCAGCATTGATCCTCGCCGCCTCGTCAACTCTCTCAGCACCAAATCCCAACCCTGCCGAGTCTGAGCTATTGTGGAATGATACCGAAGAAATATCGGGTAACTGCTCCGCTGCTGACGGAAGCTCTCACGAGCAGGATACGAATAGAGATGCGCATGACAATATGAGACAGCATTCTGAGCGTAAAAGTGCGATCAGAATAGCAGTCACAGTTGTCGCGCCTTGTGTTGTTGTTGGTGCGTTTGCTTGGTCTTTTGGCTACTTTTGAGCGGCGACGGAATGATTGAGATGGATTGATCGTTTATTGTCCGAATTATATTTCTCTTTTTTTTTCTTTTCCCCCAAAAGGTTTCATCACTAGCTGTGTAGGAGAGATCTTGGAGCACACTTGTATTCTTTTCGCAAGTGGCATCAATGGTCTTTGGGAAGGATGGAGAGAAGGAAGGAGTGGAGGATTGGGTGTGGATAGTATTCTGCTGCAGGGCGACGATGCATTTTCATGGAGGGATGTGCCATTACCTTACTAAGGTAGTATTTGTCGGCTGTTCTAATATGCACTGTTAAGTGTGAAATGCATTACTTGGGATGAATGGCAATGAGGTGGCGGAGTGCTCTGACAATTGACGAGTGATCTACATGGTTTAGACGTGTCATTGCCTACGGGTAGTATTTGCCGTCTGGGTCTAGGGACTACTGTCATGTTGGGGCTTACAGGATCTGGGTGGACTCTGAAAGTAGCCGAGTTGGATGGAATCGTTGGACGCAAGACTGGATACTTTTGCGGATTGAGACCGCCATTGCCTACCTCGTTGGTAGCATGTGCTGCCCTTCCCGAAAATACTAGTCTCGTGCCTCACAAGACTTAGACTAAGTTACCATAGGAGCACCAAATCAGAAGTAGCCTCTCACGATATCAATGAATGGACCTTTGTGAGATGATGCTGATTGTTTTGTAGCTGCTACCGTGCGAACAAAATATCAACCTGCTTAGATGTGGTGACAAAAGCTTGACCTGCCCTGATTGCAGCATTTCTGGGTCTTTGATTTTCTCATGATACATTCATATTGTCAATAAAGTGGCCCCTTTATCTGTGTGGTTTAATTGAGACCAGTAGTTGGCTTCTTTTGTAGGCACAATTCATTGTTATGAAAAGGGGGGCAGCATCGCTTAATCACTTAGCATCGGCCCTACATGCATTCGACACTATCCTTTCTTCTCGCCTTGCTAACTCCTCGAAATTTCGAAACAGCATCGTATTGTATTACTCTTAAGGCAACTATCTGACCGTGAAAAGCTCGAGTCGGTCGAAAGCCAACCAAGGTTTGTTCCGTTGGCAATTGATCACGATAAGCATCATTAGCATTCCTATATCCTAGCAACGAGATGAATGCAGTTGATGGAAGCCACAAGAAGAGCATTGGGAGCGAGGTAGTAGATTATAGCCCGACTGATCGCAGCCTGAGTGCTCAATCGATGACTGGACTCAAGCACAAAAGAAACACAGGAGTTGCCAGAGCTCGCGCCGGTGAGATGATTGAAATATATGGATTCGAGGCGCTAAATCTGGGCGTGGATGCAGTCGTTGACCATCTCCTTCAAGGGCAGACCATTCCAGTCGATTTCAACTCCTTACCTGGCAACACATAGATCGGAGGAACTTCAGCTTACCAGATTATGAAGTACATTCGGATCCTGGGTGAGGAGGACAGACTAAAGATGCACGCAGATGAAAAGTCGAAAATGAGGGAGGTCCGGCGAGTTGAAGAGGAGAGAAGGACAGAAAGAAAGAAAGAGAAGTCCAAACTCAAGGAGGCCAGGAAGATCGAGGACGAAATAAAAAGAAAGGCGAATTCGGAAGCGAAGTAAGCTCGCGGACTGAAGCAAGAGCAAATCATCAAGGATCAAGCTAACCGTAAAGCTACTAAACACGCTGAGTTTGACAAGTTGGCAGCAGATCGGAGACTTCAAAAGCAAACCGTTACAAGAGAAATGGACAGTTCTAGGAGTACGAGCGGCAATGTCATCAAAGATCTCACGCCAAACATCGACTCCAACATGGTCTTGCTCCCGGATTCATAGACTGGAGCCCTCAATATCCGCGCCTCTCAGCCCTGAAGACCTCTGCCGACGAGGCTGCACCTGTAGCATCGATTGGAATCAATACTTCGATCAACAAGGGCTCGTCAATCAGGTCTACGTTACCTTCATCTGTACGCTCATATAGGTACATGAAGCCCATCCGTAGAAGTGGTGATGAAGATGATTGGGTAATGAAAGCTCAATGCTGACAAGCACAACAGCGTACTTTCAAATGCACTGAGTCATCTCGAGCACATGATCAACTGTGTGTGTCAAATGAATAATCTTCGACTTGTTATATACAGACTCAGATAATGACAGGTACTTTTGAGTGAATGTTACGACAATTTTCCCCTTCAAATCGACTCAGCGACAAAGCTTCACGCCAAAGACCGCGGAGACCAGGCGAAACTCGCTTAAGACACTCACTAGCGTGGTTCACAGCTATACCAACTTCGAGGGTGCGCGCCCTTCTATCATCCTACTTCCTTCTGCCAGAATCTCGAGTTTCGACTAAGAGCAGAATTCTTCGAAATTTCTAACACCAAGATTCAAAACTCTTTTCAATCCCCCAAAAGCATAAGCTTTACCGCACCCGAATCTTCTCCACAAACAAACAACCACAACAAGCACTCATCAAACACCTAAAGACTAAAGACCACATTCAACATGTCTTCCTCGAACAACCACTTCATTTTTCTCCTCCCCTCCCACCGAGAAGCCTGTCGAATATGCGGAGGTCAACGCAATGATGGGCTTCAACCGCGTAGACCTGGGAAAGGACGGATTGGCCGGAAGCGTCTACGCCACCCCAGGCGTGACTTTCGGCACCAAGAAGGAGATCTTGGAGGAGATGGACCGACAGAAGCGTGAGAAAATTTCGAAGAAGGCGGCTGAAGAAATGGATGAGGCAGCGAAGCCTAAGGTCAATGGTGTTGAGACCAAGGCTATGCAGGCGGATGGTGGTATGGAGGTGGACTCGAGCGCGCCTAACGGCACTGCTTAAAATCCCGAGCGAAAGTCGTTCTTTTTCAGTAAGTACTCGACTAGAGATGAAAGATATGAAATAGTATGCTGACTAGATCTCCACAGTTTCCTTCTTCATATTCCTTTTTCTTCGGCAGGCATGTCGCTTGGTTCGGCATAGGGCTTAGATATAGTCGGCGCTTTGAAATTTCTTTTCTGGGGGGCTTGGATCAGCCAGAGATTGCGTATTAACATCTGCGGATGAGTTTGGGTGTTTCTTTTCATACTACAGAATAGAAATGGATGAAGACAGCTTTCTTAGAAATCACGTCCTCTTCTTCTGCTTCTATTGAGCATTACTAGGCAGTACACGGTAGTCGTCTCCCATCCCAATTGAATTATGACTGTATTTTGAACCACTGTGAGCCTCACTACACGAAAAGAACAAAGAACCATTCCGGAAGGTGTTTCTACCATACTTACAAATAGAACTATTGTCTTTTCAAAGAACAACCCATATTTCCTTCGCTTCCCGCCTTTGTCATTGACAGAAACCGACTGACTGCGTGACTAATAAATTGTCTACGCCAGGTAAAACGTGCTCAAAGAAAGTGCCTCTTACTTAAAATCACCAGAATTTGGCTGGAACTTTCTATTCCAATGCACATCCCTCAAAAGCAGCATCCTCCTCGTCTCCAATATGCTCAAATGATGATTCGATCAGCACATAATGAACAGTGTCCTTCACTGTTCTGTCCGAACGGGGACACAAATATAGACAGATACTGATGAGCAGCAGGAGATTAAAGATGTATTTTTGTGCTCCATTCTTCTCAAATCACCAATCACCATATTCAAATGGAGCTACTTACCAAACTAAACCCATACAATTTCCCTTCAGACAAGATGTCATCAAGAAACAACTTCCCAGCATTTAGCTCCTCGAGTAAAAGCCAAGTCGGCGCCAGTGTCGCAAGTGCTGGATCTGCAGGTAAGATTACACAAGATACAGCCACTCATGCCACCACAGGCTAACAGGCCGAAAGTGGTATTGGCGGAAAGGGAGATAGTGCTTCGGCCAACAACGGTAAGGACAGTAAGCAGAAAGCTGAGCAAAAAAAGGCCAAAGAAACCTCAAAGGAGGAAAAAGGAAGTGGTGTTCGTAGCTTAGATTTCTCGGAGGTCTTGGAGAATCCTTATCGATCGTGATGAGCTGAGCGCGGGAGGGGTAAAGATGTGAGTCTACTTCCAAAGTGCTAGAGCCATCCCATTTTCCTCGACCTTTTAGTTTGGTCTCTGCGGCGGGCCGGTATCTTGGCGACGCGCGCAGGATAGAGGCGAAAAATTTTAGTCAATCAAATAAATTTATGCCTATCCATCAAGTAAAGTATATTAGGTCACCAAATCGTGTTCAGGGAAGTGAAGACGATATGATCTGATGATCTGATGAATCAAACAAGAACAAAACAATAACAGTACTTCCCGAAAGAATGACCGTTCCTGTCTCTCCCGTCCGATCCAGAACACCTCAAATGGAGTTCTGTACCCAAGTGATCTAATTCACACACAAATCATAACATAAAATACAGATATCATTCAACAAATGTACAGCTAACCATCTTTCTCTGTCTCTTTTGGACCTCCGTCGGAACAGAACAGAAAGCAGTAAGAACAGACGTACGAACATTTTTTTACACTTCAAGTATTGAAATATAAATAAATAATGAGTCAGCAGTGGGAATTGCCTGATTACCGTAATTAATTTAACGAAAGGACTTCTTCTCCTTCCCTTCCTACAAATCCAGCTTCCCAATTTCAGAAAACTCAACCATGTCAAAGAATCCTCGAGACCTAGGTTAGCTAGCTGTACCAGACAACAAGTCTTCATCTGAAGCTCCTGGCATGGCCTCCAGCAATCAATCCCCTGACCTCCCTAGCAAAGCTAAAGAGTCAGACTCCGACAAAGCTGACACCTACTATCCCGCTCTCAACGCCAAAACAGGAAGTGGAGATGGTTCTATCACCAGTGGTGTTAAAAGAGGACACCTCAACGGTGACCAAAGAAGAGAAGCGACGAAAAAGGAAGATATCCCAAAATGGCCACGCCAAGAACAGAATCGGTTCTTTAGCGATGGTTGGATTTCGAGCAGATTCTCCTGAGGTGCTCGACTGCTTTTGCCTTTAGCTATGCTGGGGCCAGATACGGTAAGTAGGTAGGTCTGGATATGATACACATACATGCTCGCATTGAGATTTTGATACTGATTATTTTGAAAGCTCTGTAATTGGTACACCTTGAAGATCTTAATGCATGGGCTAGTCTGAGATATCGGGACGGAAAGTGACATCATGGCTTTTTGAATATGATATGTTGTTGAATACTGAATACGGCACGAGGGATAGAACCTTCAACCAAGCTAAGATATCGGCCCAGCGTCAGTGAGAAGGCATTCAACAAGCAAACGAATCTCCGATTTTCAAATTCATAGAATTGGTATCCTCCTCATCCATATCCCTCTCCTCAATGACTTCCTCCTCACCCACATTCTCGCCGCTCCTTTGCGCACCTAAGCCAACCTCCTCCTACTCCACTCAACACAAACATCCGCCGTCGCCCCCTCCAAAAAATCATTCATCACGACCACAAGCTGCTCTTGATCCAACCTCCCGCCCTCCCTCATAACCCACGGCAGCGTCTTAACATCACAAATCGGTTTCGTCGCCAACAAACAACTACTACTCGCATTAGCCGCCAGAACCGAATACGCCACCGCCTCCGGCACATTCGTCGCCGTAGCCTGACACTGCAGATTCGTGAACGGTTTGCCGCGCTGTTTTTCTGGCGTTATGGCGTTGAATTCAGCGAGGATGGTGTCGCCGGTTAATGTTGCGTTTGCGGAGTCTGTGTAGGTGGAGAAGGAATCGGAGGGCGTGAAGAGGATGAGACGTTTCTTTTGGGCGCGGAGATCGCTGATGGAGAGGCGGAGCATGTCGTCGAGAGAGCCTTGGATGATGGAGCCGTTGGTGGGGGCGAGGGCCGTGGAGATGTAGCGCGAGATGTCCTCGTTGCTGGGGTGGGCGCATTCGGCGGGGACGCCGTCCCAGCGGAGTTGTGTGACTACGATTTCATCTGGATGCGAAAGTAGGAACTTAACTACATCGGAGAGGAACTCCGCGAAAGGCATGCCAGGAATAGCGGAGTGAGAGAAGTAGAGGACGTCGGGAATGGCGGATTTGCCGCGGATCACGTTGTGTAGGTATGCGGGTCTGAACTCGAAATATCGAGCTCCGATGGCGAGGATGGCATTCAAGGAGTCTTTTTGAGTTATTGCTAGACCGCGGACGATGTTGGGTGCGATGGCCATCACGGCGGGGTGGGCCATCATGTTTGCGATTTTGGCGAAGACGGGGTCGATGCTTGTGAGGACGTTGACGAGGGCGTCGCTGCCCATTACGGCGTCGGAACTTTGCATGCTGTTCATGCCTATGTCGTGGGCTGCTGGGAGGAAGAGTTTGTGGAAGGGTTTGTTGGATTGTGGTGAATTTTGAGGGGCGAGTTGGCTCATCCAGGAGGAGTAGTTGGGGGAGACGGTTACGTAGCATTGGTCTCTGTTTGGCAGGCCGGCGACTCCAGGGCCGGCGTCGTAGTAGCCGTAGGAGACGATTACGTCGTTGCGGACGATAGATGCTTGGTTGGCCATTGTTTTGAGAGTCCCGCCTTCGAGGTTGCCGGTGAGGACGTTGATGCTTATTTTCTCGTTGGCGATCTCATTTCCATTCTGGGTGACGCGGAATGAGAATGTTCCGGAGAAGTTAAAAGCGCCCTTGATGTGCTCTTTGTCGACCTCGAGATGGTCGCTGGTGTATTGGCGTTGAGCATTGCGTGTGATGGTGGTTCCAGGCACGGAGAATTCAATTTGACAGCCTGGGACACAGACGTAAGAGTAGCATTGGACGCCTTTGCTAGGCATTTTGGCGATCTCCGAGGTCGCGCGATGATAAAGTGTTTCTGGGACCTTGTCGTTTGAGGTGTGGTGTTGTGAGATTGAAGCTGAGAGTGCGGGGTGATGAGGTTTGGAGGGGTAGAGGTGAATTTAAGACTTCAGATAAGACGGCAGGAGACATTTTAGAAAAGCAATTTAGCAAATCTGAAACACACCAGCTGAATACTAAAATCATGCAGCCCAGCGGGTTGAAGTGCGAATCACCTGCAGCTCAGATGCTAGACATGCAGGTGGTGGTTCCCTACTGCCCCTCACCTCATCGCCAGTCTCAGCCAGCCCCTCGCGCCATGGCGGATACGGAATTGCATGGCGTGGCAGCTGGATGGATCATCCGGCTGGCTCTGAGCTCACGAGATGTCCGAGTCTATGGTAAGGAGACAACACAATGTGATGTTACTGGTCTGAGCGTGGTCTCATCACCTTCAAATAGAAGAAAAGTTATGACCAGCCATCGTTGAAGGAGAAGGTATTTCTGTGAGGATGAAGCGGGGGGCCTTCGGTGGAGATCAAGTAGTGTTCCCACTAGCAGGGCTGGAGGATTCAGGGCTTTCAGGGGCTGACCAGCCCTGTAAGTTCGGCTTTCTTGGCGCTCGGGACATCCGATCCTCGCTAACAGAACCCCTCCAAGTACCCCTCACTCCCTCTTAACCAATTCTTTCCGAGTCTGCATGATCATTCACGGCTGTGGTGTTGATTTTCGCGATACTTGACTCCTCGGGTCTTATCTCACCTTTCCCCTTCACCTACTAATCCATACAAATGCACGCCACATGTTTCGTAATGCCAGGTCCGGATCAGGATTGAGATGGCGACTTCCAGAGTTGGCACAGGCTTGTTTGGCTTGTTTGGCTTGAAACCACTCAACACCGGAAGATAGAACTCAGTATTGCTTTTGATATATAGAGCGTAACGAACAAATGCCCTACTGCTTGCGTCTTTGCTACCATTCCTTGTATGCGCATCTCGAGCACGGTCCATACTTGGTCCTTGGCAAAGCCTCTCGTATGATTCATCAAGCTGGATGAAGTCCTGGGAAGAGAGATTCCGAGTCGACAAGCCGTCGGACAAGGGGACATGAGGATGTTGAGGAAGAGGCTTCCTGATTCGAGGATAAAGCCGGGAGGTATTAGAGCTGGAGAGGTGGCAGGTACACTTGAAGCATCGGAGGAATTTCATATTGTGAGGTGTGAGAAAAGAGGGAGCGAGAGACGAAGAAGAAACTCTGCGGCTGACAGTGACTTTGGCTCTTCTCCCCTATCCTTGTTATGTGGAATCCTTTTATTCCAGTCTTGACCTTGAGACATTCTGCTCGGACGCCTTTGTTCATAGACCTCTTCATCTGTCTTGACTTCTCTCGTAGTTAGGGCCAATGCTCGTTGTCGATGACTCTTTGAGGACTTTGTTGGGCGATGTTGCGCTGGAAGAGTATAAGCTTCCCTTGAGGACTTGAAGCATCTCCTTGACTTCAGTAAAATGTTCTCTAAGGAAAGATCCCCACTGATTAGAAGGGTGTTCGTTTGGTAGGATGGAATGACTTGGTCTCGAGAGTTGACGTGTCGCCGATATCGAAAATAAACTGCTGAAATTCACTTTGAAGTTGAAGTGGAGTCTGGACGTTCAGATAAGGTTGAGTGAATCTAGGCTCAGAGATCTCGCTAGTCACTCTGTCCGTCCGCAACCTTCCTCATCGCACCAACCTAGCTTCAACACCAAACATCTTCTCCCACACGAGCCAACTCGCATCGCGAAGTCCATACTGAGATATCGACTCGATCGGTGCGGGTGGTCTTCCAGCTGGTATGCTTTCGAATATCCCCTTCCTTTACAGCATGTCTGACTTCTGCAGGACCGCCAGCGATTCTCTCTGCACACCTATAATTAGAATCTCGAGTTCAACTTCATCAAGACTCGTCAAAATCCTCAGATCGCTTTATTCGGCTCATCCTCTCCGTTAACTACCGAAGGACATCATTGATTTGAGTTTCACGACACAATGGACGCCGCTCCATCTTCGGCTTCCAAGAAGCGCGCCGCCAGTGAACCCAATAACAATGATGGCGCGGAGAAGAAGGTGAAGAGAGATCTGTTCGTGGAGTGAGCGCATTCCAGAACGACTGTTTCAACCTTGGTTGCCTGCTAACGCTAGCTAGAACATTGGGCAATACTATGATTGACATATACGTTGGTACTGGTGCCCAGACGAAGCAATTCCATATCCACAAGGCGCTGCTGTGTGCGAAAATCCCTTACTTCGACAAGATGTTCAACAGCGGCTTCAAAGAGGAAATTCAGAACAAAGCACATCTTCCTGAAGATGACCCAGAATCATTCGACATCCTCCAGGAGTGGATTTACACCGGAACTCTGCCGAAGTATCGAATTACCAAGGAGCAAGGGAAAGGTACCGTCGCCAACTTCTCTTCCAAGAGATTGTACGCGCTAGTAGACAAGCTTTGTCTAGATAGTCTCAAAGACCAAATTGCTACCGATATTCTCGCTGCGTCGGAGACCGGCAATATACTTCCTTCGCTCGCTGACATCGGTGACATGATTGATCATCTGCCCGAGACATCAGCATTTCGGCGATACTTTGTCCTCGCCTTAGTCTTCATCATGCATGGACTCCCCAAAAAGGATCAAATTCTATCATTATGGCCAACTCGAGGACTGAGCGATCTGTTGGAAGGTCATCCGAAAGTCTCCTTGGCCTATGTGAAAGCAGTGAGGAAGTTACCCCTTGGACGAGTTGCAGAGGACCCGCGGACAATGTCACGATGTACGTTTCATGGGCATAGAGATGGCGAGGCATGTCCTGTCAAAAAGCGCAATCAGGATTGACGGCATATATGTAGGACTTTGACCGATGCGGCGTTGAAAGGCAGGGGTGGAGCAATAACACGGAGAAAGAAATGTGTGCGGACTTGGTCTTCGTAGGCCCCGAATATGTCAGATTGCCATCTACGCAGCGCCTGTCGCAGTTTTTGCCCCGCTCGTTAGATGTTGAGATTTTGGTGGCAAAATAGTGCATGGCTCGGTACCCCTTCGGGCACTTCGCAACACATGTATGTGTGGATGGCTGGAGCGGACATCGCCAATGGTTTACAGTCATAAATGGCATTGCATGTATATTTCAATAGATCCTAAGCTTCAGTCGTACTAGATTGATGAGCATTCTTGAAGACGTTGGCCTCCGAGATTCACACATCCCCATGATAGAAGACCCGAAACTCCTCATATCCCAATCTTCTCTTCGTTTTTCTTTTCCATCATTACTCCTGCCCTTTGAAGTTGACTTGTCCTACACATCAACCCCTTCCGAAACTACATACCCATTCATCCCTCGGATCCTGCGGCAAAGTTCCAAACAGTGTAGGCCTCTTCATACTTCTCAGAAGGTCTTTTTCCATCTCGGATTTCTCACTATCATATAATCTAGTTCCTCAGCCGGATAATTATCCATGTTAATCTTCTTATCCTTATCCTTTCTCATCGCAATATATGCAAGAATTGCAGTGACATACTCGCGCGGCGGACAAGACCAGTGAAATGCATCACCAATACATGTATATGCCTCCTCCATCTCCTGCAGCGTCGGTAATTCGCCGAAGCGTTCGTGGGCTGTGATCCACATGCCTATGGCCATGAGTCCGAGGTCTGAGAGTTTGTGTCTCTCTGCGAGGGAATAGACGTCCAGGGGGGACCAGTTGGCCAGCAGGTTCCCGCGTTCTGATCCTCGAAGTACTCCGCTCAGGTCTTGGTAGTGATAGGCTGATGGACGAAATCAAACCGGTATAGAGTCATTGTAGGAGAATACCGAATGCTGAAGCATCGTCGTTTGGAAGCTCGAGGATTGTATGAGAAGGGGCTTGGGGAGATCTGGAGTCTGGTGTCGTAAATAATTTTTCGAGTGCCGGCATCTTCGTGCAAATCAAATTCCAATGAACCCGGTACGGCTTCCCATCCTTTCCCACGAGAAGTGTCACTGTAACATCGCCGATTGTGCTGTGTAAAGATCAGCATTTGTTTCTGATGAAAACGAGACACGTCTTGTATGGGGATCACTTACTCTGGGAACAAGGAATGAATCTCTGACAGGTCTTCGTGGCTGGAAGACATGCAATCATTTCCTTTAGACTTCTCGGAAGAGACCGTATCTCCGTGAACAAAGTAGGGTGCTGGGGGATCAACGAACGCCTGGCTCTTCTTGCGCCTCACCCATTCAAATAAATCTTTTTGCATCTCGCCTAGAGGATCTTGAGCCTTGATCATACTTAAGAAAGTAGCACGTAGGACTGAGTCTATTTTATCCCTCAAATATAACGCCTCTGCCCAAAACACCATCCGACTGATGAATCGTCGTGGTGGCTATCCTGCCTGTGTGCTCAAATACGCGGTATTGATGACCTCACAGCTCGGCATGCAATGATTCTCCTTCAAAACCTTGATCCAAACATCCATAGTCGCAATGATAAGTTCATCCAAGCAGAGTTTGTCTGCGAGACAACAGACATCGATCGGGTCCCAGATGGTTCTTGTCTCTTCTTCGACTCCGTGGATCAGAACGATGCGTTCCATCATCGCCGGGAGCTTTCCAGTGTAGATCCATTTTATGAGAGCATCGAAAGCGGAAGGTTCATCTTCGGGGAAGATACCTTTGTTGTAGATTGCTTCGGCGAAGCCGCTGTCAAACATGGCTTTGAAGTATGGAACTCGCTCGCATAGGATCTTTTTGTGGACCAGTAGGTGCGTCCGTGCTGATCCGATGTATAATGATGTGAAATCTGTTCCCAAGAGCCTGATGAGTTGTTAGTATTGTATTGTGCAGAGAAGTCTCTGGCTTACTCTTCGAATAAGGGAGCTGGCTCGGCTGGCGTACCTGCTGTTATCTCGGTGGGCACGAAGGTTGGGAGGTAAGGAGAGGCCATCTTGTTTGTTTTTTGTATAGCGTTAAGGCACCACCCAACTCTTCCGCTTTTGTATCTATTCGATTTCCAAACTCGAACTCTGTCATCTTGTTACCTTAAAATAGAGCGCGACATCGTGGGGACGATGGCGCTAAGATTAATTAGGACTAGTAAACAAACCACTCCAGGTGAGCATCTCGATCTGCGACAGAGAACAGAGCATATAAATAAGTATATGAAAGATGACTCATGATCCATACATGTTCAGAATCAAGACTGAATAGCCATCGCGGGAGTCGCACCGAAGTGTTAGATTTTCGTTGAATGACATTGAATCCGACACAATGTCGATTTCTGTTTTCACTCGCTTAAAACTCGAAATCAACAACACGATCCTCCAAGGACAATACTAACCTCAAAAAATACTAGCTTCATAGCTCAACACTAGCTTCCTTCCTCAGAACGATCTCCCACTTGCAGACTCTATTTCCCATAACTTCGATCGCCTCCTGGATCTGCCTCTTTTCGTCACAAAATCCAATTTCCACAGCAAAGTCCCCAATTCAGCACAGAACATTGCAATCGAAGCAACTCATAGCAGCCACGTCAGATACAGATATCATGGTGTCCAGCGAATCCGGCCCTGCTCTACAGCAAAGCACCTCTGTCGGAGATGGCTGGGATTCCGCTGAAGTACAGGACGACATCAGCGACCTTTTTGCCGGGCCTAGCGACTCTTCAGAGGAGCATAAAGTCAGGCTGGAAGCTCTTGAAGATGAGAAGTGTGGCTGGGAAGCGGACAGAAAAGCTTGGAGAGCAGAGAGGCAAGGCTGGGAAGCGGAGAAGAGAAGAGAGCTTGGGAAGCAGACAAGCAAGCGTAGGCAGCGGAGAAGCGAATTTGGGAAGCGGAAAAGAAGCACCTGGTGTTCCGCTATGCAGTCAACGTGGAGGGGTATGCCGAAGCCGATGAATTTCAAGGCCAGATTATGAAGGCAAAGGAGGACACCTGGGAGATGATCTGCGACGGTAGCGTTGGAATCTGGATTCCACATGCCGCCGACACGATAGCATACCAGCACGGGCAGATCCTTGAGTTGAAACGAAAGCTCGCGCGTCTTGAGCCCCAGAGGGTTGATCTTGAGAAGCCGGCATACTACGTGAGGGAATACCCAACCTTGGAGGCGAAGCTCAAACAGACTGTCATAGAGCAGACGATAATGCTGAGGGATGTTCAATGCCCATTATTGGCTACAAGATATATACCATTGACCAAGGACGAGAGAAAAGAAGTTACGGAGGCGTGGGAGAAGTCCAGAGCCTTCGTCGAGTCTCGAACGACCACATCAGCCAGCGGCGTCCGAAAGCCAGAGCCTGTCCCAGATCGATCGAATTCAGGAACATTCGGACTATTTTACGAGGACTACGACAGCGACAGTGACAGCGACCGGGAATCCAATGACACTACCACCAACATCTCTCCAACTTTCACTGGGTCCTTCTCAGCCAAAGTAATGAGTGCTACCATTCCGAATTCCCCGACCAAAAGCAAGGGCGTCCTCTATTGTCTCTCGGTCTGCTGGAGATCGAGAAAGCTCACCCTTGCGGGCTTCATCATTCTCCTCCTCATCCTCTTCAACATCTATCGCCTCCTTACACGAAAACTCTCATCAAACCCTTACAACACCTACGATGGATCAATCTATAACGACAAAGAAGTCTCTGTAGACGATTGGAATATACACTGGACTCATGGAGTTCCCTCCTACACCCACGAAACTCCTTCACCAGTCGTTTGCTAAGAACTATTATTCTGTCAGTTTCGGAATTTCTCTGACCACAGCTGCATGTTCGTTATGAAGTGGATAGATACGGTCATTGATTGAGCGTCATGGAAGTGAGTAACCAACATTAAGCCTGACTTCAAAACGCTAACTATCCCTAGAGTGGGATGCTCTCCGACCTTGATATTGGTATATTGTGTAGGACGGAATTGGAAGATTAGGGAGCAGTTGCGAGCAGAAGGGCATGTTGCCGAGAAGACGAATGTTCTGTGGAGGATTGAGCAATTTGTTAAGCGACATTGGGATGGGAGAGTTGAGTGCTGGAATAGTCAAGTCCTCCAGCTGGGTGTTTATTATTACATTTCCTTTATTTTTTCTTAATTAGTGATGAGGGGCAGATGAGTTGCTTGTGCAGGTGGAGAACATTAAGCACTTGAATGCCTATCACGACTGTTCCCATTCGCCAAATGTGATCTTCTTGATGTTAAAAGCAGCGCACGTGATGTTTTCATTCTCGCTACTCGCGGAGGCTATTTTAGCCGGCCCCACCCCTACCAACTTTATCTCAACAGCATTGTCGTTTTCAGTGGCGAGTCTCTGGTCCATATGGAGACTTGGTACAGTCTTTGCGGACCCTCTGTCACGCATTTCCTCGCGGCCAAAGCTGTCATGCGGCAGCTCCCCTATGCTTTGCCCTCGTGCCCTCGTAGTTGAGACATCGGCGATGTTGTTCTTGCCCCAGGGTCAGCTTTTGTGGATACCAATAGCATCACGACTCACCATTTTTCATTATTTGTGTCGATTCATCTTGGGTACGACGTTCTTGGTGTATACAAAAAGATTCTTATCCAGTCTTCCATGTTGCGTGCAGCTCTATCCGTCCTTGGTGACTACGATCGATCTTGTCTCCACCGATTCTCTTGGGGATGCGCCTTCTGGGCATCTCGGGTTCTTGAAAGATACGTGAGGGCAGACTGAAAGTCGCACATTGTTAGCTTTGGATGAGGTGGGGTCAAAGGTTGTTGACTTACATCGAGCATGAGGACCAGCTTTCGTATCATACATCACGAAGATCAGCGGTTCTTCGGGTGTCTGTTTCTCGAGCCAGTACCTTGGTGAACAATCAGCATGTAGTAGCTTCAGACTCCTGTGAGGATGATTGAGGATATTCATAGACTTGCCACTTATGTTTGGCGTTGTGCGTAAGGTAGTAGACCTCCCCAACGTTCCCAGGTATTATTCTATCTGTTGCGACGAGGTCGTTGGGATCAACTGATCGGCTATCGCAGAATGCCAACGGCCTGTCCTCGAGTACAGGATTGAGGGTTCTCCATGTGCTGCCCTGGTTAGCAATGCAATTTCTATTGGGAATTATGCTGGAGTCTCACTTAATAATGCGGAATCGATATCCAGGCTTGAGGAATTGGGCTTTCTCATCGTCGCTCATGAATCGATTTATCACCGCTGGCCCAGACTCGTACGTGATGTCTCTGTATGTCAGTCAACAGTATCTCGATTCCAAACATGCGATCCTCACCATTATGCACCCCTCTTGCCGGCCCCTCCGTATGCAAAGGATCTGCAAGGTCCAGCTTGTCTCTCTTGAAGATGATGTTCTTGCGCAATACCGAGTCGTAGCAGTTCACGTATACAGCGTCCATCGTGGTTTTAAGAAGCGCCTCGGTCTCGTCTCGATATCCCGCAACGTCCTCTGCTTTCGTGAAGCTATCGAATGCTGATCGGTGGTCCAGCCATTGAAACCCACAGTCGTCGACATCTGGTATAGGGTCTTTGCATTCTCGTAGGTCGTGGATCGGGATATCTTTGTGTTCTTCGAACTCCAGGTTATCAACTCGATCGACATTCGGATCAAACCCCTCACTTATGGGCATGAAGCACCAGTATGGCTTTTCATCCTCATAAAGCTGAAGCTTCTGGAGATACTCCAGCGTCGCTTGAACCTGCGGCATCTAGACGTCTCAATATCTGGATCGGTATGGCGAAGAGCTTCAAAAGCTGTCGAAGCTGAATATCGTACCATAGGACGATAGTTGTTGAAAGGTCACGATGTTTATCGGTTATCCAATCAGCTGTTGTGCTGGCCATGGAACGACCCCTGCGGAAGTTCAATGTGCGATGCCGGCGCGGGGCATCTTGACCCCGCCATCGTCTTACGTTTGAGTGAATTTCTGGCCAGGGAGTCGCTGCATGCCCTTGCGCAAGCCATATATTCCCGACGAATCATTTCACAATCCGGTATCTTGAACACGCAGGTCTGGTTTGGTCTAATCTGCCTCACTAACTGCCTTGGGCAGCCACAATTTGGTCCCTCATACAAACCGGGCGTAAGAATCTCACCATTCAAAGATAACGATATGCCGGCTGCCGCAACAAAGTGGTGTTCTGCACCTAGCCACTCGCACGCTCAGTAGCCTTACTGACCGAGGTATGTCCGTTACGTTTGCCTTTTCCTGTATTGGTTGAATTGCTGGGTTTGGAATATCCGGTAAGGCCTCAATTCTTACCCGTCACCTTGCACAGCATCTCGTCATATTTCCTTTATTCCTTGAATACAACGCGATCTGTCGGCTTTGGAGCCCGACTGAGTTCCTGTAACCTCTATAATATTAGCGGACTGCTCTGACTTCAATTACGGGATGCGGCTTGGCTTCAATGCCAAGACTATTCGCGCCTGACTAGCTGCAATGTTGATAGTAATATGGAGTTCTGAAGTGAATCATCGATATCGATGTGAAAGTCTCTGCCTCACTGGATAGAAGAGGTGACAGTCCACCTAGAGACATTAATAATTGATTGCACAAGTGTCGGAAAAGCTTCCCAGGTTTCTGCTACAGCCGTAAGAGTCCTAAGAAATGCTTCTCTTGGAGTCCTAGGACACACGGTGACTGTTAGGGCGTGAAGTAACATTCCCTACGTGATTTACCTTCCATCGCGACTGTACTTACCTCTCAGAATGTAGCTAGGGGTAAAATAGGGACAAGAGCGAGAATTCAGGGCGAACTTATCACATCGCCGTGATTGCTCGATCCATGTGCTTGATGGGATGCCTGATTTCCATAGAATTTTGCTCTTTATAAGGAGAATAACCTCTTCTCGCATTGAAAATAGATGGTCTTTGATTCTTCCTCTGTGTACTCACGTATTCAGCGTACTAATATACAGCTTGCTCCGCCCATTTCATTTTATGGTCATGTAAAACCATTTGAGCCTCCAGGTGTCTCCACCTCAGTTTCTGTAGATAGTCCGATATACCGGTATAGGATATCACCTCTTCGCAATATACTCTCCCCCAGGCAATCTTGGGTCACTTTAGCCTAACAGTCTGGTGTGACAACCAGATATTGCGACATTACGCTAAATACAGACGAAGGATCATTCTTGGTAGAATTATCACTCTTGAGTAATGACAATTGATCTGGTTTCTACGCTGCGACGTGGGGGAGCATTGGCGGGTGCCTCCGGGTTTGGAAAAGAGACATGTGGACAAACTATTATCGATCAGCAAATGTAATATTGTACGTTGGCTCGGAAGGATATGTATACATCTAGCATGATCACCGCCTTTGGTATCGTAAAGTACGAAGACAAGGGCCTCGAAACAGGTTTGTCTGGACAGCCAGTACCTGAAATTACTTTCTGTCAGCTTGAAGTCTTCCAGCTCTGTCCATCTAACTCGCCACTTATGCTCCGGATTGTGTTTCAAGTAGTACACTTCGCCAACACGGTCAGGAATGATGCGATCACACGCGATCAAGTCTGATGGCGTTACTGTTCGACTATCACAAAGAGCTAGGGGCCGATCTTCAAGCACAGGTAGCAGACTCCGCCATGTGCTATTCAAGTCAGAGAAGCCGTAGGTCTCACAGCAAGTGGAGAAGCTAACTTGACGATTCGGAACCTATAGCCTGGTTTGAAATACCGCTGCTTCTCGTCATCCGATAAGTACCGATTGATGATTGTTGGCCCTGAATTGAAGGTAATATCTAATATTACTATTAAATGCTGTTTAAACTGATAGCACCTGTCGGAACATAGATCACTTACCATTGTGCGCCCCTCTGGCTGGACCTATAACATGCATCTTATCTCGCAAGTCAAACACGGTCTCGTCGAATGTTATGTTTCTCCTCATAACAATATCATAGCACTTGACAAAAGCAGCTTCAAGACGACCAGTCAGCATATCCTCGGTCTCCAATTGGTATTCTGCTAGCGCCATTGTGGAAGTAAGGCCGTTGTCAGATCGAATATCCACGAATCTCGACACATGATGAACTGCTTCAAATCCGTTTTCGTCCAATTTGAAGGTCTCTACGAAAGGCCGCATGTCGTCAATTCGAATATCGTCATGACACTCGAACTCTAGATTATCTATCTGCTCATTGTCGGCTTCAGTAGCGTCTGTGGCGGGCATCAAGCAGAAATAAGGCTTTTCTGACCGATACAGCTCGAGGTCCTTCAGAAACCTATTTAGATTTAGTGCAGGCCGAATGCTACCTCGCTTTAGACAACGGATATTACATACTCGAGCGTAGTCATTACTTGAGGCATCGCGAATCTCTTCTCCCTGCTATCAACAATGCTGACGGTAGAAGACAACTGTCGCTTAACCGCTTGTTCGGGGAAAGGCAATCTTGAGGTGTCTCGCGTGGCACAAAGCCGCAGAGGGCTTGGGTATGCCCCGAAGAATTTAATCCGTGGGCCCCGACTCACCGACACACTCAGCTCAGAAGTGGGGCGTCATCACATTATTACAGTATGTCAACCATATGCTAGCTCAAGAAGTTTTGTCTTCATAACCACAGAGTCGTACAATCGCTTGTGCCTAAACAATGTGCACCATTTACTTCTTTGTTGCGCGACAGAATTCTGTCCTCTCAGGTGGTTATCGCATTCACATGGCCACGTTTGATCGGGTGGATGTGGGCATGCGGGAGATGCAGTTCCAGCCAACAGCAGCCACAGGAGGAATGCAGTGGGCTGCTTGTAAAATCAGCCCAACGCTATACCCCCCTGGACTGGCCAGCATTTTGGGCATGATTTATCTTCGAGCTTGCGGCCAATCTGGCCCATCCTCATTTCAAATTCATTGATAATGTGCTCCTGTCGCATGCTTCGCTGACCCCGCTCCTTTTTTGTGCTCTCTCTCATCGACCTACATTGTGATCTGATTCCAGGCACCACGAATTCAAGAGTGTCTTCCAGCACCAATCGACGCCCCTCAATTGCTGCTCGGCGTTACTATCTCCACGTTATTGCCCAGAAGAGTTTCCATTCAAATGGACGACTTCACGCACTCTCAGCACGTCAATTCATCTGTATGTTGGTCAATTGAATATAGTGAATCCGCACTAACTCGTTAGACGTCACGAGAAGATATGAATGCCGGAGAAATGCAATCGGACAATTCGGGTCAGTCGACACCAGAGCCTCGATCATCCACCGAGCTTTCCGAACCCGTTGCCTCATTCTTTAGCGCCGTTACTCTCGGCGGTTTCCCTGAGCCGGAGAAAAAGGCACAACCATGGAAGAGAGTATGGAAGGGGCCACAACAGCCATCTACCGATGGAAAGATCCTAGTTGGATGTCCCAAGATTTGCGTCTACGGTTCGTCAAAGAATATATTTTCTTGCTCCCTCAGACATGAAGGGCTGGTTTTGCCCGAAGAACAACAGGGTGGACACGCGACCCGATGCTTTTATGGCTTTTGCGACAGACTTAATGTCCCCTTTCTCCCCCTTGATCTCCTCACATTGAATCAATCTGCTGACATTGGTATCTGTGACAGGAAGCAACGTCTTGGGTGGTTACTGAAGTATTGGTAGCAATGGATACTGAGATCTCCAAACGTGCGCGAACAATTGAGTGTTATGGGAAACAACGTCCATTCCATTGGGAGGCCCATTGCAGCAAAGGGAAAAAAAAAACAACTTTCTTCTTCCTCGTAGACTTAGACATATTTAACGGACGTGATTCACTTAATACGTTCATTTCTCGGCGACCCCAAAGATATTCTGTGTCTCACACTTGTTGACTGACTGCATAGTTACCAATGATATCTCCGACCAAAGAATGAATACTTCCTTGCTTTTCAGAACGGCCGTCTATAGCGCGAAATGGTCCGAGTTCGGCCATGCGATAGTCTATGGCCTGCATGTTGGTGAGGCACAATACCACTCCGCATGCATCAGTCACAAACAGACTTCGATGATACATGATTTTTGACCGCTCTTTCCATGACAACTCTATTGGCGAAATACTTTCAGGCGGGGCAGAAGCCAACGTGTCCCAACAGATCTGCCAGCATCGAGCAGTGATCACTTGATTCAGAAGTTTGCCTCACGACATGGCATCCCTTTCGAGTCGCTGATGGCATGGATTTGTCCCAAGTCTGAAAGGTTTCACCGCCCCCGAGAATACCCAAAAGTCCCCCTAGTATGCCGGTGACCATTCATTACAACCAACAACGGTGTCACTGAAGTTTTTCGTGATTTATGAGAAAGATGGAGGGACTCTGGGTGGGAGAAGAGCGCTCAATTCAATTGTTTAATAGATCTGAGAAGAGGATTTGAAAAATTCCAGCCAATGATGAAATATAAAGCGGAAAGCCAAAATAGAATACCCCAGGCTCATCTGAAAAATAGTGGAAGTAGCAGGTCATAGCTGACTTCTTCTCCCCTGTCCAGATTCTCCTCCTCTGTCGGTAAGACCTCCCTTCCCTGACCAGCAGCACGAATTCGCTGTTTGGCCATCTCAGCTTGCAATTTCAGATTCCTGGCATGCTCTAGAGTCTCATCTAGTGTTCCCGGACCTGTCTTCTTGTCATTCTCAATGACCTTGGCCATATGCCACAAGGCTCTGGCAATCGCCCCATCGATTGCCGTCGGACTGCGAAGCTCTGATATGATCTTTGCTTTGCTAAACAAGTAGCTGTCATCGGTCAGTATGGAATAATGATTGAAGAAAAATGGTTATACGTACTATGCAAGTGAGTAATTTTTCTTCTTATTCTGCACAACACCAAGAGAAAACCATGCCGATGCGGTCAGTGGATGAAGTGGCATACTTGGCAAGGCAATTTTCAGACAGGTGTCGTAGGAGGCCCAAGCCGAATCCAGATCCCCTTGTGCCAGATGGATATTACCATAGAGGTAGTGAACACTGTGTTACAACGTCAGCTCATGTATGACAAAGCACTCAGTTGGGGGAATATACTTCGATATGAAAGCCAGGTCAGGTCCCGCTGTCCGTACGAATAACGTCTCCGACAAGGTCGCAAATTTCCATGCTTCCGGAAACTTGCGTTGCAACATGTAAAATCTTCCGAGACAGAGGTACGTCACCGCAAGTTGCTGTGCAGTTTTATCGCCGCCGATGAGCCAAATTTTCATGGACCTCAGATAATAATCTTCTGCCTCATCTTCATATCCTGCAGCAAGCTCTAAGTTTCCGATGTTGTTGTAGATGGCAGCAACTGAATTTCATTAGAAATCTTCCAGTAAACGGAGTGAAATAAGGATACTTCGCATATCGTTCGGTTGTACAAGCTTCGCGCGGACACGAAGGGATTCCTCCCAAGCCTCGCGACAGGCGGCGAGCTCGTTCATATCATACCGGTGACAACCATCAATGAGTTTGAGCTCTGCATATATCATGGAATCTTTATCTCGACAAGCTTGAAGACCTGTGCCACTGACAAGTGACGTAGTGGTGTAGTCACCAAGTTCGTAGAGATACCTGTCAAGATATCAGCTCCGGACCTCACAACAGGAATGTAGGTTGACATACCAGGCACAGTTGCTCATCAGCTCCACGAACTCATTCGGCACCTGTAAAGATCTGCTACGACCGTACTTGCTGTATCCGATTCGCAGTTGAATCCCGTGGGGGATGTATTCTCGACACATATTCCACTGCTTGTACAGTGTTTCATTGGGTTCGCGATCTGGGAACTGCTGAAACACCAGTCTTGAAGCTGTGTTGAAAGACGTTTCAAGGTCTTCAAAACTATGAAAGTTTGTTGCTTCCTGGACGACGCGATGGATTTTCAAAAAGCGCCCTTCTCGTTCAATGAGCTTCCGTTTGAGGAGATCTTCTATCGCTTGATCGAATGCGGGAGACGTTGTGATCAGGCTGAAAAGAGATGCTCTGTTTGAATCATCGATATTTTCCGGCTCTTGTTTACAAAACTTGAGTGGGCCATCCAGGGCTGACTGATCTCTTGGTAAGAAAAGGTCAATGGGAATTTTGTCTGGATATTGTTAGAGCGGCTGAGGATAGCCTTTGGAGATTCAAAACCGACCTGGTGACAACCACGCAAGCACTCCAATCAGTACTCGAGCGTCCGGCTGTAGTGCCTTGAAGATAATATCCCATAGAGCATCCAATGGTATTTCAGAGTTTGAGCGCTCACTTGCGAATCTTGGCGGTAGGTTCTGTTTCGTTTCCCTGAACTTGGCATAAGTCTCCACGATAGTTGCACCACCGATCTCGGGATCCTTGATCAGTTCAGCTGTCTGGACAATCGCAAGAGCTAGACCTTCCAACTCTCCGAGCATTGCTTTAGCCGCTTCAATCTCGGCAGGGTCAACCTTCTGCTTCCATTCTTCACCCAGGAAACCAAGCAGTAACTCCCAGCTCGGCTCCGGGTCGAAAGGCTTTACCGTTTCCCCGTGTCTCCCAATATCATTCGTGTAGTTGTACCATTTTCGAGATGTCATCAGAATGGAACCGTTCACTCCGACTGGCATGTAACCTCGAAGGGTTTCCTCATTCTCTGTAGGCCTTGTCAACTTCTCCCAGTACATTTTCGTAGCTCACAGACTCACCGGCGTTGTCAAAGATCAGTAGCCATTTTTTCTCTATCCACTCGCTGTTTAGTGTCCAACTCATACCGGATCAGTGGTTCAACTCACTTGTTCGCTTCAACCACTTATGCACTGCGTCTAAGTTCTCTTCGTGATGCCTGTCACGATCGGCACCAGGCAGATTTAAAGATACAGCCACTTCCGTGAAGCTTTGTCGAATTGAGACAGTTGTCTCGCACTGGATCCAGAAAATGGCGTCGAATGAACCGCGAGGGGCAAGATTTTGGTGGGCAAATTGAAGAGCGATGGCCGTCTTGCCAACCCCTCGCCTTCCATATATCATGTATGTTCTCAACTGTTCCATACCATCATCGGGATTCAAATTTTCTTTGATCTGATAAATTTCCTCACTTCGTCCGTAGAACGCCTTGTTCTTTCTTCCCAGAATCGAGTTTGGGAAATTTGCTTGCTCCTCACTTTCAGGTTTCAATTCATGCCTCAAGGCCAGATTCTTGACTTGGTCTTGTCGATTGACCTGGGAATATGTCGAGATATCATGAACATGCTTGACTGCCTGATCTAGGTCGGCAAGTGGAGAGACCATGCTATCTGTGAAAGAAAGCCAAGATGGGTCGAGCGCCGGTTCTATTTTGCAGTCAGGAAGTTACTTGGACATGGTGTGACACCATGGGTATTTACATACCGGACACGTATCGGTTTAGATGCTTATTGAGATCGATTAGAATTGTAGCCAATACGTCAAGAAAGTCCACAACTGCAATTCTAGACTCGTTGACTTCGTTCGGATGGCTACAACCATCGAGACTTCTGTTGAACAGCTCCACTGTTCTCCGGATCTTACCCAGCAATTCCGCTGTTTTTCTGAGATTTTCTTCGGTCGAGTAAGAGAGCTAGTTTTGTTATCTTAAGATTTCAACTCGGCTCAAAATGAAACACTTGCCCTCAAATTCACATAGAAGATCCCCCAAACCACCTCAAAATCGACCGTCAGTGGTTCAACCAGCTTATGAAAGCGAAGAACAAGGTTCTCAAGTGCATTTGGTAGTTGAGCCAGCTTTCCGTGCTGCCTCTTCTCCGTGGCGGATGATGTGGAGCCCGTCCTCTTATCCTGAATTTGCTGCATCAGATTTTCTCCATCTCGGCACTCCAAAGCCACCTCCCGATCTAGAGAGTCAGAATTGAATGCAACTCCTGGATGCAAAAGAATTACCGGAAGGTGTTAATGCCACAAGAATACCATTCTGAGTGTCGGTCCATCTTTCCACGGCGAAGCCGGATGTGTTCCTTGCAGATATATGAGTTTGGTGACTCCACTCCTTTGATCAAGAGAACTCACGAAAAGTCCACGAAATACTCGTCAGTCTTCTTCGGACGAAGTGTCAGAGTGTCTTTAACTTCGCCAGATTCCCTTTTGAGCCCGTTCACGTCACCATTAATGCAGCTCGGCATTTCGATTGAGAGTATCGTTGGGCCTAGTCTCTCCAGGATCTCGGTGGCTAATTGATCATAGATCGGCCCCTTATCGGCAAGAAAAAACTGCTACCTGAGGGGTCCTGGACTTGTTTCTGACGAACTACGAATGTTACTTGATTGAAATCAACTTGATCGTTTCAGGCACCAGCCTTGTTGATCAGAAGATAGTATACTGACTCACAAGTGCCGTGGAATGCGGAGTATGTCAGGACCTTCGAACGCTCAAGACAGCCAGGGGGGAAGCCTGTCATCCTGAAAACGCCTCAGAACATGGTGGGGCTGCAATTCTGCGAGCCTGTGATAGGCTGCAGAGCTGCACACGAAAACTGACCACCTGACATTCCACACAGATTGGAATGAGGCTGAAGGGGAACCAATTACTGGTAATAGCAGACCTCCTTCAGTACTGATGGTTGTTGATCTCTTGATCGTATGCATGCGGTCCCTCACAAACCGGGCAATGTGGCGAGGCAGATAGGTCAAGCAAGCAGCGGAATTATGCAGCACGATAGTGTCAGAACATCTGGTTGGGTATCCGAGATTTAACATGCTCGAATCCGCCTCACTTGATAGGCGTGGACAGCCTTGACATATATCGCATAGCCAATGGCCGATGTATATTGAATAGTCGTGGGGGCTTTTCTCATGCATGCCTCTATCAGCTCTTGTGACATCGCAGATCACATATGGCTATCCTGAGCGTCCATGCTCCGCCCCGTGGTCTTCCTTACTCACAGCTGTTATCATGCTGATCAAAAAGGGAATTACTCCGCTGGCGGCCGGAGTGATTGTTTTTCACAGGACACTAGATCCTTTCTAAGGAGTAATGAGAGACAAAGGACTCATAATGAGGATTCCCGGGGCCTAGGCGATCTGTAAGTTACTGATATGTAGACTGGCGAGGCTCCGTCCCGCTTCATCTGGCGCTGCTCAGTCTGCCCAGTCTGTCCAGCTGGGCGTAGCCTGCATATGCGGAGCTTGACCGAGTGAACTGCAGCTAGGTAGCGCACTTCGCATCGTGCGGGGGAACAACTAGCCACTCCTGCAGCAGACGCATGGACAGTTCAGTCTGTAGCATTATTGTGTCTCGCCGATCGTCGCTCCTCGCAAAGACCGCAACTGACTTTCGTCCACCTCGCTGTCGCTCTAGCGGCCGACTTCAGAAAGAATTGAATATTCTGAACACTTTGGAATTGTGAAATAAAGTGCACCGGAGGTAGCTGACCACTATGGACGGTCTTGAGGCTCGCAATGGGAAGAATAGAGACCTTCGGTAAATCTTGCTCATGCCTGAGTAGATCCCTTACTGACATGGAGCCAGAAACACCGGGGATCTCACTGTGAAGAAATGGAGCGACGCAGTAGATACAATAAAGCAGGGCTTGTCAACCGCAGGCAAGTTGATTTCATGGCTGCCACGCCGCTACGTACTAATTCTGAGCAGATTGTGAGAAAGCATCTGCAGGACGAGATTGGAAAACTATACAGACAGACATCGGTGATATGGCCGCTGACTCCATCATGTCCGCAGCTGGGAAAAAATCTTTGAACCATATGATCCTTTTTCCACGGACTCTTGCAGCGCTCGTCAACACGTTTTGCCTCGCCGTGAGCCCATACACAGCCCAGTTCGATGTTATGTGGGGACTCCTCAGTCTCAATTTGCAGGTATAGTCATCAAATATTTCTTGACAACATTGTCGCTGACGATTCCCTAGCTGTCGAATAAGTCCCCGGCAAAATTAGCAAGAATGGCTACTTGGGTGAAAAAGGCGCGGAACATACTAGAGCTGTTCAGTCGATGCTTGAAGAATTGTGAAGACGACACAGCTGAAGCTCAGAATGCACTCGTTGATGTCCTCGGTATGTATATGTTTCGAGGGTTTAGCACAGCAAACTGACAATATTGTAGATTCACTGTTACAGATCCTCGGAGAATCTGTGAGATGTCTTCGCCAAAGTCCATCTGGTATGCTATAAGCGCTATCTCTTTGTTCCAATTGACAAATCTCTTTCCTTATTTCGCCTAAATCTATCGTGTAATGAAAATAATGATGATGAGCACAGAGGCAGAAGCTACAAGAGCTTGGAAACCTCTCGAAACGAGAATCAACGAGTACCTGGCAGAGATGGAAACTTCAACCAAATATCTGAGCGATCTTATGAGCTTGTCCAAAATCAATGTAGAGGTGCGCACCAGGAACACTTCAACTCAACATGGTCCTGTTGTCCTCCCACGCGAATTTTGCGCCTTTCCCGTCAACACATTGTTGCGAAATCGGAATCCTGACTTTTTCGGACGGACTACCGAGTTGAAGAAAATTAGCAGCTACCTTGACCCAAGAAATAATACTACGCTTCGTACATATACTATATACGGAAGACGCGGCGTTGGGAAAACTGATCTCGCGCTTGAGTATGCATACTCAAATTTGGCAAAGTTCGACGCCATATTTTGGATCAATGGTGAGACTGCAGGTTCCCTGAGGACAAGTTTCGCAGCCATTGCAACGGCCTTACAACTACCGAATGCGGACAGAGCCGGTAAGCATCACAAAATGGTGGCTCGTGTTCTCGTCTTTTGAATACTGACCTCGATAGGCTGCCACGAAGAGAATCAAGTCGCTGTTCAAAATTGGCTGAAAGACACTAGTATATCTTTCCTCTGCCATCATCTTGCTTCTCTAAACGGCTACTAACACTGTTTCAGCTCAGCAATGGCTGCTAATTCTGGATAACGCTGGTCAGTAATGTCCCTGAACCATTTCTCCTAAAGCTCCATTCCAAGCATCGTGTGACTCTATGTGAAGTCATTATTTTCAAGCACTGACTATTCTATAGAGAGCAATGATATCCTCAAAGGCTACTGGCCTACCGGGGCGACAGGGGCCATACTGTGAGCCATAATCTCAGACCTGGTTGCCCCAATTCTAATGAGTCCAGAATCACTTCCCGAAGCTACTTCAATTTCACGAACGATGCCCAGCGACACGGAGATACCATAAAGCCATTCAATGAGAGACAGAGCTGGGAATTGTTCATGAGATTTCTGGGTCCAACGTGGCAGCAGAAAGACAAGGATGGGCGTATGAACGGGGTAGAGGAAAAAGCAGCACGAACTCTGCTGAGACGATTCGGAGGTGTAAGCATAATCCTAGATATAGGTATTGAGCTAACAAACATGAAGCTGGCCCTCGCAATTCAACAGGCAGCGCGGCTCGTGACCGATGATCGGATCGGGGATGCAACAATCGTCTCGACCCTCAATTCGTTCAGAGAGCATGAAAGAACTCTACCCGCTCGCCCCATAAAGCCTCGGTCGGACAGCGAAGTTGCCTTGGATTCTCTATGGGACATATCGTTCACCCACTTGTCTCGAAATGCAAGAGACTTGTTGAGCGTCCTATCTTTGCTATCCCCTGGTATGTCTGATGAAGCTTCATACTGCCGCCAACTTTTCACTAATCTTAATGTAGATGGTGTAACTCTCGATCTTTTCCTGCCCACGAATCAGAAAGCTCTTGACGGCAAGCTCCACTTCTGCAAGCAGAATCGAAATTCTGGGAGCAGAGACTCTGACGCTACTCTTTCAAGTGTCATCAGTGAGCCTCCCCTACTTCGAGAGGCGATTACAGAATTAGAAAATGCCCGATTGATCAAATTTGAGAAGCGAATACTACGGGTCCATCGAGTCGTGCAGGAGGCAATGAATTATTATTCCAGCCAAGAGATGCAGCTATATTTCAACAGCGCAGCCGCCGTGGTATTCGAAGCCTTTCCAAAGCAACTCAGTCGCGATATCATGTCAAAGCACTGGAAAACGTGTGAATGTTACATCGCCCATGGAATCTCACTCAGCTCAAAATTTGTAGCGTATTACCACTTGGAAAAAGAATCACTCAAAGGGTACGGAAGCTCCATAGCGCTTCTCATATTGCAATCTAATCATGAGTTGATATAGGACATCCGAGCTCGTTCAATTGTTGATCAACTGCGCGCTATACCTGTGTGAGATCTGCGATTATAAGACTTGTTCCGCTGTCATTCAAAGCGGCAGATTAGCTTGCAGCGATGAGGAATCGCTAAATTACGCGGCCCTGTGCAGCATTGAGGGTTGCACAGCTTATGAACTCAACGATCTCGAAAAGTGTAGAAAGAATTTTGAGACGTTCTTTCGAATTCAAGAGAAGCTTCTTCCAAATGACGACATCGAGGTACGGAATATTCCTAGCAGCTTAAGCACAGGTTCGACCCCATTCTCACTGCTTATACAGAGATCAACATCTTTTCATCACATGGGTGTCCTCGAATGCGCATCTGATAACCTCGAGGCGGCCTTGGAGCATTTTCTACGTGCGGCTGCCATTCGTATCAAAAGCGGGGACAGCGCATCAAATCTACTTGCTAACACTTACTTGCGAATGTCGAGAGTTCACTTCAACAAACAGGAATACAAAACTGCATTCGAATTATTACAGAAAGCGGAGTTCTTGTACCTCCGAGTGTCCGATGGCGAAGCACCCTTCATGGCCCAGTGAGTGTCACGATATCAATCTCACTCTAATTGAATACACTCTGACCGTCGAATGTAGCATCCACTACGCGTACGGAAACATTCATCTTGCCCAAAAAGAGTGGCTTCTTTCCAGAAAGGCGTACAACAGGTGCTTGGGAATCTCAAATGCAAAGACTTCCGTTCATCCAATAACTGTAGCTGGCTATTATCGCCTTGGTTGCGTTGAATTTGAGCTTGGACATCAGGATCTGTCACTGTAATGTGCCCCGATCCAACTCGCTAAGTCCTTCGGGGCCTCACTCGAAACCAATCTCGCTGACAAAGTCACAACCAGAGAGTATCTCAAGAAAGCCTTGTCGATCGCTCAACTGCGAAGCCCAAGTCATGACGACGGAGCGGTCGCTCGTATTCTTTGGAAAATGTCCACAGTAATGAAGGGCACCCGGAGCGCCTCCGATACAGAGATTGAGTCGACGCGTAAGGCTGCCGAGAAGGCTTTGAGAGATCCAATGAATCACGGTGAAGGTGGGCCGGTTGTCACATGGGACGAAAACGGGGAGGAAGATGCCAAAGAGCTTGAGTTTTCATACGATGCATTAGTTCCAGAGTTCTTCAGATAGCCTTCAAATAGAAGCAGGCCGAATCATGCTACCAATAAAATCGGAAATGGATTGCATTCCATCTGACTGTCTTTTTTGACTGTTACTGGTAAAAGACAGTAGACAACACGCTACATGAAATGTTACGTGAAAAGTCTTGGTCACGAATCAAGTCTATGCAATTAAAGACATATTGGCTTGAGGAAAAGAAACTTTCTGAAGGTTGCGCACTGGTCCACCACTTCTAAATATATTTCGCTGGATTTATGGTGTAATGCAGCTGAAGGATCTGGAGTATCGCCTAGGTCATTGGGTCAGTTTCTGGTTGTCTATTAAGTTTAGTGATTGTCGTACTTGCAAGAAACCGAGGAAAAGTGCTGCTACTCCCAGGATAACTAGCGCCTGGTCAAATGTTAACGAAGTTAAGTCAAGGAGCTATTTGCATTCCTACCCAGAATGTCCACCATCTAAGGGTGTCTCTCTTGTCATACCACAATTTTCGAATGCCATCAGGCTCATGACTCAGAGCAGCGTTGCGTAGCAGCATCAAGCGCTGGCCGAAAAAGGGGAAGAACTCTTGCGTCGAGTAGCTTTGGATGGGGTAGCCGGCACCGATTTCATTCCATATCTCCATGGATTCGTCGTCGTCCCACTTTTGGCCACAGAGAATATCCAAAAGCGGATCGGCAGTTTCTTCAAAAGAGCGAGCCCAGTCATCTTTGAGGGCGTTATATATTGTATGCGAAGACATTCCCTCGGCGAAGATCAATCTGTACGAGAGCAGAACCTCTCTGTAATAATCGCGAGCGTACTTTCTGTCCAAAATGCTACAGCCTTTAGATGCTTCATTGTCAGAGAAGAATCTGTTAATGTTAGGAACTTGAAATGGACCCAGAGGAGCGATTCGGGAGTTCTTACTGGGAGAAGCAACTTTCGTCGCTGAAGCACATCAGAAGGCAAAGAGATGGGAAGCGGTACAGCCGCAACACCTTGCCCGCCCCGTCATAATCCAGGTGCAGACTCAGACAATCCACCCACTGGATTGTGATATTCGTTAGGTTATGTAGAGTATAGAAACAGATGTTGGAGACTGAGATCGAGTCAAGTGGTCGTTGCTGAGATGCAGATGGCGTGATTTGGCCACTTGATAGGCTCGGCTGCGATTCTGGGAGGATATTGCCAAATACCTTTAACAAAGAAGGTAGATTCTGGTCGACCAGCTGAAGGTCTTGCTTTAGTCGTGAAAATGATTTCGGAACATGCTTGGTACGCCCTGGATTCAGAGATCGCCTAGCTCTGGTGGAGGTGGGGCTTCCAGGGCCCGCTATTTGCAAGAAGCCCTGTTTCGAATACAAGCTTGGAGTGTACAGCATCGCTAGTCAAAGTCAGCAAGTTTCAAGATAATTCAAGGTGTAGACTTACAAAGCCAACCGAATGCAGTAAATACCATGACCGTCGCTTGCCATCTATCCTCATCTATAAAACTCAAGTTTTCCTCATTGTACACAGCGTCGACCAGATCTGACAGCGCAATGTCTGGAACATCTCTTGTTGTCAGAGCTACAGTACGAAAGACTCTGAATGCTCTACATAGGTTCAAATCGGTGGCACCTGTACCGATTGGGTCTCCTGGCTCCAGGACTGGCCTAAATATGTGATTCCACGCTTCTTTGCATTTCGACTCGAGGAACTCAATGAACCATTTAGCCGCTCTATCAACAGCAGGTGAGTCAGAGCGTTCTCCAGACACCGCAAAAATAAGAGCTTTTGAGACTTTATCGAGATCTTCTTTATCGGCACCGTCGAGAAGTCCGCTCGAAGAGCTGCCAACGTCTGGATCCGAATGAAGTTCAAATATGGTTGGGCAATCAGATTGCATAGAAGTAGCGCGTGTCAGGATTGTTCCGCTTCTTACCCAAGATACAATACTCGCTCCCAAACTTGATATGCTTGACTTCAGACTCGCGGAGGTAGAGTTAATGGTGGATGACATGCTCTATCGACCATTTAGTCAAAGCGACATGAAAGCACAAGTTTAAGACTTACCTCCATCGTATGTACTCGAACCCTCCTCCAGGAAGGTGTTCTGTTCGGCAGTGTTGACTGATTTTCAAGATCCTCCATAGCGATCCCCTCGGACTCAGCCGTGGACGCCATTGAGAGCCACAAACTGTTCGCGGTTTCTAGGTGGCTGCATGTATATCAAACCGTTGATTCTCAATAGATGTATCACAAGATACTTCGTTTTGATAAAATTGAAATGAAGAAGGCTAGCTTAATGAGTAATGAATTTCCATACAAGGCTGAGGTACAACGAGGAAGTGACCAACATATCCTTACAATTCTGGATATCCTTCGCTTATGAACCATTCCCAGTCAGACAAGCGGAAATGGCCAACACAGTCTTGGAGCCTGGTGATACTAGCTCTAGCAACGCTTTTCACCGAAGTCAACGACTGACATTCAGGCTGGCAAGCCTCTTTTCGTGCCCTTTCAGCGCCCCCAAGCAAGCACATGTGAGAGAGAGAGCATTCAAACCGACGAGTCGATCGCCAATCGCTTCCTACCCCCATTTAGAAATTAGACCAATAACCATTTATTGCACTTTGCTCTAAAACTAAGGCAAGAAGCATTGCTTTGCCTGTATGAAGATCAGTCACCCTCGACTTGCAGATTGCCTGTACAGGGAGCCGAACAGACGCTTTCAGGAAGGCTTACACATTCTCAAAGTGAGGCTGTGACAATATTTGACCATCGTTTGTTGGCTCGGGGCGGTTCTCATTTTTCGCAGAAAATTGTGTGGGGGGTGCACGCCGAAACAAACCCTGTACATGACGTCCTTCGGCCTGGGAGCGGCCACGGGTTCTTCACTCGCAGTACCACTCGGGCACCCATAACGCCCTATTCGAGATCCTTTGGCCAGCAGTACTCCAATAACTGTCAGCCCCGCACTGAGATCTCCTGGAATCGATCACATATCAAGCAATCACTTCCAATCCCCATGGAGGGAGGCGGTTATCGATGGTAAGACCTGCTGATTTGGGAATATTACGCAGCGGCGCCATGATGGTGAACCAGAATACAACACAAAACTAGGTCTGGTATCCAGAACAAAAGGTCGTGAAAAATAACAACTTTCACTAGCAGCGGTACAGTACTACGAAGACATTAATTATAATGGGCAATGGTCGATATTTAATCCTCAATATGTCGAATGAGGGATTTTCGCGAACAAAAAGAATCATCCGAGAAGTCACTCTATCTCGTAACAAAGCAATTTCGTCAGTCGTGTGATGTTTATTGTGGCTTAGGCCTAATCCTTGAGCAGATATCATTGATGGTGGGCAGGTTTCTCCAGTGTCTCGCCTCGAATTTCACAACAATATAAAGCCCGAGCATAATACTCACCAAATTGATGTAAATTAAAACTTAGAGTACGAGATATGTAAAAGATAATGTTCAATGGTAGCAGGAACCAGGCGGCCATACCTAGAGGTTCTGCTGTTGGTAAGAAGGTCGCAACCACTAAATACCTAGGTAGGAGATGCTCTGACAAGGCTGAAAGGCAAACCCCTCTGATCATCCACCGATGTGCATTAACGGTATCAGCTGAAAGAAAAATGATTCTTTGCGTGGGGTAGCTTTTCACTTTGCTGGCAAGGCAGAATTGACGGGAACCTTCTTGGGTGGGTTGGCTGGCGAAGGCTTACTTGACTAATCACCGTGGGATGGGAAGATTATGGTGGAATAATGCCGACACGAGAAAAACAATCAGATTGATATATGCCCGACCGTCAAGCCTGTAGTTATCCTTGGAATGGCCAACATCTGCCGTACATCTTTATAGGTTCACCGGTGACTGACGAGTTGCACATTTAAGGCAACTTGACCTCAGCTACATCTGCTGTGATCATGTCTGTTTGAACTGCGGCTTTGATCTTTGCTGTGGAGCCTCAAAGCCGTCGTGAGATGGCCAATGTGAGTGAATTGTGAGACAACAGACATGAGGGCAATAACAGCAAGATGTTAGAGATGTTATCTTACTACCAAAGAATTTACGCATGACCTCCATATTCTCCGTCCGTTGCCAAGATGCCTCCTGTTCACGCAGCTCTGGAGTACCTTCAAAAGCTCGATCTCTATAACTATGAGAAGCCCTATTGGCTGTATGTGATGCCCCGGCATGCTTTTGACCCGAACACGCAGCCCGTCAACAACCTCGAGTCCGAGACCCGGGAAGGGATCCTAATACAAGACCTCCGTCAATTGCCCACCAAGGAAGACATCAATGAGTGTGGATTTCAAGTCCTCTCCCACGAGAGCGCTGGCTGGCAATTTTCCTGCACAGCAGATATAAAAGTCTACAAAGACGAAACAGAATGGCTCCTCCAGAAAACACTTGGAGCTGTCCATGTGAAGTGTTACTGTACGGTCCTCCGGAAGAACGCCACCTTCGATCGCGAGCAAATGATCTAGCGGATCCTTTACGTATAGAAGGTCCGGCTATTGGAGTTCACAACGGTAACCTTTCCCTCAGTCTCAGACGTCCAGAGGCCAAGCACATGACTGATATGTTCAGACATTACTGCCAAATCTGGTCCCGAGGTGATCTCACGCTACTTGTCGAAGGAGGCAATAGCAGAATTTTGGCAACCAGGCTATCGTATCCGGGTCATCAAGTGAGTCCGCAGCAATGGAGTTGCCGAGCCAAGCTGACTCCGTAGCACATGGAGACCTCTGGTTCCGGTGATTGAGAATCGTCCTCTTGCGCTTTGTGATAGCCGATCGGTTCCCCCCGAAGACCTTGTTGCGGCAGATCGCGTTATCCCTGGGCAAGTCGGTGAGGTTTATTACCTAACACATAGTCCCAACCATAGGTGGTAAGCTGTAAGCCATTTAGTCCATGGCTCTGATTCTAATTCTAGAAAGGTTTTGGCTTGAGAACTAGACGCCATCAGAGCCATTCGTATTTGTCATGTACGATACCAAAGCTGGCAACCACGCTCGATGTAGGTTACCTTCTTCCATGAAGACAATGAGACTGACAAGTCACCTAAAATCTGCCCCCACGTTTCTTTCGAGAATCCAAATCCTCCGGAAGGAGCAGCGCCCCGGCAGTCGATTGAGACGAGATCAATTGTGATCACAAAAGAACTGAACTAGAGCTCTGAGTCCACTGAAGTTGAATGCATGCGTCGAAGAAGTTTTGTGGACGATTAGAACGCACTACTCTCTGGTTCTAGCACGATCAATCTCGATCTGCAGCTACTCGCTTAGATCAACACGAGAAACACTGGAGGTCAGAGACACCAAATGGGGGATCCGTGGGAGCTCTCTCTGTTCAAGAGGGAACACAGGATCTCCGCTTCAACTGAATGAAACAAAGCGATGATTTTCTGAATTCTCTTTCCTTGAAGTTCAGTGATGTCGAATTAAAGTTGCGATGGTGGGGGCGACTAGGCTCCTAGCTTCCGTCACTATTAAGTGGTTCCAAGTGGAGTCATACCATCACGTGGACTCGTGGATCAAGTGAACAGCTTCTGGAGTTTCCTCTCGTCCATGAAAGTCATCAGAGATTGCCCAGTAAAGCTCGGGAGGCGATGAGGTATTCGTTGCCTGGTTCAGTGGGCGAGTTCTCAAGCTTCTGCTTATCTATCGAAAAGTGACGTGAATACCATCAACAGATCAACTAGAAAGGTAGCTTCGAATTCTCCAGGATCCTTTCGGAGTTTCTAGGAGAATGATCACATCACGACTTGGATTCGGGAGCAGTACTTAAGTTGGGCTCAGGATTGTATTTTGTTGCCCTTCGAATTGATTTGATAAAACGTTGCAAATTGATTGAAACCCAACGCGACAGAAGAATGGCATCAAAAACCAAGCTGAACTTCAGATCGAGTCGTGCCTGGACCTTCCTAGCAGTGCCACTGTGAACTCCGAGAAGCCATGAAGATCACCTCAAAGACATCAGCCAGAAACTAGGATCCTCCAACAACATTGCTACCTTCGGAGCCAAGGTATCAGTTATGGACTGGAGAATGGCCTCAAGTGATTAGGATGGATATACATACTGTAGTTGCATAGCTTGGGGCACGCAACCACAGCTTTTCCATCATCGGAAGGGTGCTCCAGTCCGGTCACGTGTGCCCTCCATGGCTGCGCCTTGTCGCTTTTGCCTTGTGGGAACCCATCCTTGCTGACAGACTCGAAGAAGGGGTGAACACCGGCATGCTTAGGGACGATGTTGGGAGCGACCGAGATGGAAGCCTTGGCAGACTAGTGAAGTGATTAGAGGTAAACATCAAGCAGAGCCTCCAACAGAGCATTGGAAATATAGACGTACCTGCTCAAGGGCTGATGGTGCCATTTTGAAGAGCGTTGTATTGGAAGTGTCGAGTTATTCTGTTGCGAAATTCGAATTGTGATGGAAGTCAATCGAAAGTCAGCTTTGCGGCCTCAAAAGCCAGCTCGACAATGCTTGGTAACTCTGGGAGCCCAGGGGTGGATGATTGAGTGCTGGAATACTTGCATGTTGGAGACTTCCCTGATTTCACTTTGGATTTTTGTTGTTGTTGGGTGCTGGTTGGCAATAAGGGATGAAGACGTCGGACGGCTTTATAGGCAATGTTAACGACGAGGAACAAGGGAAGGCTATATGGGCAGTTGAGATCATGAAGTGAATTGGGCGAGTTTGGGACAATGACAGAGGGCAGGTGCTATCAAATTATTGTTTAGGCCTACCGTATCCATAAATCACCACGAGAACAAGTCTTCAACGCCAGGATGTTATTGAGACTGCCCTGTTGTAAGAACTTAAAAACATACCGATGTTGACGTGATAAGGCATTCACTTCCGCCCTCACCAGATGCATCCATCGCCTCCGTTACACGAGCATGCCGTACCCTCACCTTCGTGGAGGATATGAATCCAGCTTTGATGAATTTCATGAGCTAGAACGCAAGTTTTGGTTTGAAAATCTTACTTGGCAGTGCAGACAAATTCCTCTCATTGAGTCCAATGAATCAGTGAGTTGGCTTTTACCATCAGAGATGGGAACATCTACAGACCATAGGTAAGACCTACGCGGTTAGTGCCACTAATCATGTCGTCAATTCAACTTCAAAGTATCCTACATTCGAAGTCCAGCAAGAAGGTCTGGCACTTCTCCTGTTTTGTGAGCTACGATGGCATCTATGAGGACCCCCGAACACACCGTAAGGATCAGTTCTTGATACAACACGAGACGGGAAGCAAAGCAAACCGTAAAAAATAATTGCAAAGTTAATGTGACTACCAATCTCGGACTTTGGCAGTGGCTGCATGTGCTAAGTCCCGCGTTCACTTCAGAGTTGACACCAACAGCCTCAATAACCGATTAGAATGAGATAAATCCGCACCGCGATATTCCTCGCTGTCGAATTCCGAGGCTCACAGACGCCGAATAGCTGCTGTCTGGCGATTGCATCCCACATCCTGATACACTTGTGGGAATCCTAATGGGTTTTTGGAATGATGTCCCGGAGGTGGCTAAGCGACCCTAGTTCCCGCTTTGCTGACATTAATTTCATCTCCAGCACCATTCTCCATTTGGCGTCTTCTGGTGATGATAGTCGTCAAGCCTGAGCTCTTCTATGGATGCCTTTATCTTTAAAGGGCTATGATTTCATCCATATCGCCTTATGTTGGCATTACCGCTTCACTATCTCGGACGGCGTGTCGAAAACACCAGTGGGGACTTGATCGATGCGGAAGCAGATCAATATTTTCCTCTACTCTGTGGACTTTCTGCAAGCAGACAGAAGCATTCATGGATCTCAAAGCTCAGTACCACACTGGTATCACCTGGTATCTTGGGGTTGACGGTAATGTTTGTCTACGATAAAGCTAAAGCCATAGCCAATCCCGGACAAGCTTGAAAAATCATGCTGGCATAGAAGAGAAACTTCTCCATGTCGTGTTGCAACAGACACAATTTTCGCTTCATCGGTAAAACAAAGGAACAAGCGCATCGTAGCTTCCTTTCTCCTGGTCCCTCTCGCTCCCGTTTTGGTCGGCGTAGGGAATTGCCCCGCCCTCGCCACTTAGCAACAAGCCCTCTTTCAATCTCTCTGCGCGCCTTTTCAACTCTCTGGCTTCATCGGCATATCGATGTTGGGGATCATTTTCGAGAACGCAAGCCTTCTTCCACATAGTACGGACAAGTGGTCCATCCTCTCGAGTAGGGCTGCGAAGAGCGGAGATGACTCTCGACTTCTCGAGATCGAATCTGAATTCCATTAGCCTAGAATGAAACCTAAGAGCGTACAGGATGGACATACAACGCGGCGTCGTGGTTCCCACGAGCGAAATCGACGCAACCCAATGAGTACCAAGCAGCCGCTGTAAGAGGATGCGTCGGCATGATTCCCAGGCTGATTCTGAGACATTTGTCGTACAAGCGCCAGGCGTTATCGAACTGGGCTTGACGAAAGCGAATGTTACCGTAGGCGTATTGAATACTACAGTATATGAGTTCAAACCTACATTACTGGTAATTTTACTTACTGAGCCATGAATCCTGTGTCCTTGCCTTGTGCCTTCCCAGCCAATTCGGCCGAGTATTCTGTGTTCTTGAGAGCTTCAGAATAATCGCCTTTGAGCCAATGGGCTCTTCCAAGACAGAGGTAAGAGTTTGCCAACAGAAGTTCACATTTAGGCGACTTGATCCAGATTCCTAGAGCATGCTCGTAGTTCTCCATAGCCTTCTCAACATCACCGACAGCAAGCTCCAGGTTCCCGAGGTTATTGTGCGTGGCAGCAGCTGGCGATGTTAGTTATAGAATAATATCCGAGAGGGGGGAATGGATGAAAACAAAAGAACGCCTACCTCTCGTTTGATCTCGTTTAATTTGGCCGCTGTATACTCTTTGAGCCTCTTCCCACGCTTTTCGGCATTCGACCAGCCTGTTGAGCTCAAAGAAACAGGCCCCCTTTGTGAGACATAGTCCAACATAATGCGGAGTGGTTCTGTCGCCACATGCTATGATACCATTCTCAGTCATTCCAATACTCCTATCGTAATCGCCGAGCTCGTACAAATACCTGAATGCAGGTGAGTATATCTTTGATGGGTATGAGATGAAGTATTTACCATGCTGCATTACTGAGAACCATGACGAACTCCACCGTACCATTCAAATGCCCGGCATGCTTTGAATACCCTTTGCTCAAAGACACAACATGGTCGATCAACTCAGCACATCTCCCCCACTGAGAGTATAAAGTCTCGTCTTTCTCTCGTTTCGGAAAATGTTCAAAAATGAGCCGAGAAGCAGTGTCGAAACAGCTCTGCAGATCCTCCTTGTCATGGTAATTCATCGCCTCCTGTACGTCTCGATGGATGGATAAGATCCTATCATATTTCGCGATCAAGTCTCTGTCCAGCAATTCTTGTATAACCCTTTCGAGTTCGGATGACGGCTTGACAGTGTTGACGCATGAGTCTCTGGAGTTGGGTTGGTTCACGTCTTCTCTACAGAAGGAAAGCTTTCCATCAAGCGCAGCTCCGCTCAGAGGCAAAAGAATCATCATCGGAATATCATCTAGAGCTATGTCAGACAATTGTTTCTCTTGTTCGTGATGACCAGGGACTCACCTGACGAGAGCCACGATAAAACACCAATCAGTAGCCGCGCATTTTTGGTCAGCGGCATGAAAGCCATTTCCCAGAGTGCGTCCAGAGACCTTTCTGGTTCGAGGCGCGGCTTTGATAGTCTTTCCGGTAATATTTTCCGTTGTTCTTTGAAGACTTTATAAGTTGACACAATATCGAACTCGCCGAGAGACAAGCCTTTGATCAAAAGTGAGATTAGTAAAATTGCAAGAGCATTGCCATCTGCGGCTCTCAACAACCCTTTTGCGGCGGCAACTTCTGATTGTGCAATATTGCGTTCTCTATCTCCTGCTTTCCAGTCGTCCCCCAAAAGCCCTAGCAGTAGCTCCCAGCTTTGCGCGTAGTCGAACGGTTTGATTGTCGAGCCACTACGACGCTCTTCCTTGATGAAGTTGTGATATAGCCGTGAAGTGACCAGGACAGCACCGCTTGTTCCGTGATGTGGCCAGTACGGTTCCATAAGCTTTTCATCTTTTATCCATTGTTGGTCAGATGGGGAAACGAAACTTGGATGTGGAGTATGATTACTTACGAACATTGTCATATATCAATAGCCACTTTCTATCTTTTCGAAGTAATCAGTACGTGAACTCCCCTACGTGAAAGAAAACGGGCTACTTACTAGTCTTCTTCAACCAGTTCTGAACTGCAGTCAGATTTTCTTCGTCTTGGCCGGGTCTGTCCGCTGCTGGAATATTTAAAGCTACTGCGACTTCATTGAAGCTTTGTCGAATTGTGACAGATGTCTCACACTGTATCCAAAATATAGCGTCGTAGGTAGAAATGTGAGTATAACCGAACTGAAGAGCAATCTGAGTCTTGCCAACACCCCTGCGTCCGTAGATCGTGTACGTCCGAAATGTACTTTGGCCCGTGGGTTTCAAGCATTCCCAGATCTTTTCGAGCTCCAATTTACGACCATAGAAGTTAGGGTTCTGCCGGAAAGGGATCCGTTGGACGGGAAATGCACCCTTTTCCTCATCTTCCAGCAAAAGAGCATGCCTCAAGACCAAGTTCTTGAGTTGCAGCTCCCGATTTGCTTCCGAGAAATTGTTCAAATCGTTGACATGCTTGACCGCTGTCTCCAGAGCGCTCAGACTCGATTGAATCCTATCATTTACCTCCTGCCAATTGTCTCCACTGGATTGTTCTGATTCTTTGGTTAGCGTCTTCGGCAGAGTAAAACCCGCTTGTGAACGTCATACCAGCGAGATCCGTCAGATAGTCCACCAAGTCAATCAAGATCATGAGCAAGGGGTCCAGGAAGTCCACTGTTGCAATTCTGGCCTCGTTGATGTTCTGACAAGCTTCCAGAACACCAGTGAAAAGCTCTACTTTGCGCCTCAGACGGTCCAATGTATCGGTAACTCTTCTGAGACCCTCAAGCGACGTGTATGACAACTGATTTGGTCAGTGCTGTTCTACAATAGTTGAGGAGCAGTACGTGCTTCGAGGGTTAGATGGGTGAGACCCCATATAACGTCGAAATCTACCTCGGATGGGATCACAGAAGCCGCGAACGTGTGGGTCAAAAGTGCGAGTACACGTGGAAAAGTCTGGATGCGCCGGATGTGTCGTTTCATGGTTGCTGTCGAAGTCGGACTGTTCACTTTTGCATCAATTTCGTCTGCGAGATCGTCCCATGTCTTGATTTCAACCGCATTCTCGTGGCCTTTGCAGTCATTTGTGAGTAGAAAGGCTCCAGATTGAGGTGGGCGTCAAATTCATGACTAAGAAACATTCAAGTATAACTCACCGACTGAGGAGATAATGTCGATTGACGAAAGCCGAATGTCGGACCATCTATGGACGGCGAACATACGCGTATCGCTTCACCAGGCAGTGAGTCGTAATGTCGAGATATAATACATGGTATGTCGGACTTACGCGAAATCGATGTCATATTCATCATGACTTCTGGAAAGTAGGTCTCCCTTGTTACTAGTGCCCGCGTCACTATTCTCATGTTGGAGCTCTGGCAGCGCCTCGCTCATTTCGTTTGATCGAATTGATATCAAAGCGAACAGGATCTTTGTGTTCAGAGGTACAATGCAGATGCTTGCAAGTGTAGCCCCAAATGCTTTGTATTGCTCCGTTGCAACACACGACAAATGACGTTATCGCGAGTAACGAGACGTCCGGGGCTGGGAATTTCGGAGGTTGAGTCGGTGTGGCACGAAGATCAAGAAGGCTGGGAAAGGGAAATCACGACGACATAAACCCTTGGAGGAGCCTGACAAAAAAGCCTGATCTAGAAGCCTCGTTTTTTTCAAGTGTACACGTACCGCATCAATGTGGCTGCAGCTCATCCAACCGGTGTGAATCTGCCCGGCGTCGTGATAAGCCACTGGCTGTTTACTGGTTTGCCGTCTGGCGAATGAACCCAGGCTCCGCGACATGTACTCCAGATAGATTCCATGAGGAAGCATAGGTTTTCAAAGATTCGGGTCCTGACCAACTGAACTGTGATTCGCTTCTACAGCATTAGACGCAAGGGGAGCTGAGGAAAAGGTCTGGCCACTTGGACGAAGAAGAATGCTATTCAACCCTTTGCTTGCTTTGGAACACCTTGCACGGAAATTCAAGACTCAAGACAACGCTTGCACAGCAAAGGTTTCCATGTGTATTATCTGCCACTTGATCCCAATGTATGTGCTGACACAGTCATAAGCTCGCCCTATAAGCCCCTCTCAGGAGACGTTCCACATCTCAAAGTCTTGCCTCGACGTAATCCATAACAGGAGGGACGGCATATGGCCAGAACATAACAATAGCGACGACGGGAAAGTACCTAAATACGTATAGGCATCAGCAAGTGTTCTTCTTCGATGACCGAAAGTATTATTCCCATTCCGGGCTGAAACGAGGGGATGAAGGGAGGGGACGCACATCATGGCAACACCACCAGCGTTCTTAACGTGCGATCCCCAAGCAGACTGGCCGTTCGTGGCAGCAGGAACACGAGCTGTTGCATAGGATCTGAGTTGTTGGATGCCTGTACGTTGGAACTTTGTTCGCGCGAGGGCGGAGAGGATGGGGCTTCGTGCGATGGGAGACATTACGAAGGACGGTAGAGTGGAGATTTGTTTGGTTTGAACTTGAAGGAGCGGTAGTCCCTACTGGTGAGAACGGACGACGAGTCGGTATATGGAGAGGAGTCAAGATGCGCGAGACCAATAGATGCTGATGAAGTTGAGGTACAGATGGTGTATTGTTATCGGTCAGGAACAGAGACGGGAGGAGATGGAAGTCGAGGTCCCCTTCTCCTCCCACAAGCCCCCGAATACCCGCCGCGTGAAACCAACAGCCCATGGTTGCAGGAGCAGCAGCATGCCAGAGGCCCCAGATCCTCCCCCTCTTACCCCAAACGTGTGAGTGCTGACTTCTGACTGGACTGCTATTGGTGGTGGTGCTACTACCCCGCACCTCACTACTCGGGGCGTAGCGTTGACCCCGGATAAAGCGGAGATGGTCCCTGGAAAATCCAGGCAGGGTCTTGGCCTTGGGCGGCTGGAATGTGGAAGTCAACTTGACTTGGATGTTGATGATGTAAGGAGAGGATGGGAAAAGCAAGAAGAAACAAGTGAGAGAATGAAAGGAAGCTTTGGTGCACGACGAGCTCGGAATACGAACAAGGAACGCAAGGAAACGACTCCAGCAAATGCGCAGAAGGCATGCTAGCACGTCTTCCACGTCTCTACTGCCAGTCTACAGCCAAAGCGATGTATTTCGCTCCAACAAGGGAACAGAAGAATTATAATGACGGCATCTTGCGCATGTTACTTGGAAAATCCTATCGTAAGTTATACCGCATGCCACCGCATATATAGATCCAAATGCTCGTGTGGTCCTCTGCTGTGCGTAGCAACTTCGGTACAATTTCTCCCATGGAAGCGGCAGCATAGACACTACATGTTTGGCATCGCCAGATTCCCTCTAGCCATCCGAGCTGTATAGATTCCAGGCCCTGATAGATGGAAATGACAGACAGCCAGCTCTCAAGCTCCTAGCCCTGCCCCTCCTTATTGATCAAATTGTTCTTGTCCTTTCTCACTCCACTCCATCACACCGCATGACGCTTCTGTACTCGCAGGACATCTGTGATGAGAGGTCTCAGATTGACGGCCCAACTGACAAGTATGTAGGGTATCGAAGCTTCTGGGGAACAACTTCGAAGAAGTTTGGAGGGGGACGGAGGAGTGGTTGGAGGAGGATTCGAGGACGTCAGAGAGGGCGAGTCCTCTAGCAGAGAACTGGGGTGTGAAGCGCAACTGCAGGATAGCGCGGAAGAACAGAGGTGGACTACTACTCTGGCTATATCAATACTCAAATTACGAGAAGTAGGAAGGTCTGGGAAGGTAATGGCGCCCTTGAAAAAAGGCCAAACAGAAGTTACCACAGAGAGCTTGCGAGGACAAATTCGAACTCGACTGCTTAGCAGCGCCAATGCCACAAACGAGGCTACAGGCGGTTGAGACTGTACCTCAACTACGACGATTGTTCATCGGAACGTATAGAGCGTCGAGCGTGATAACTGATTCCTGAGCGGAAACAATGATGACCATTGTAATGAAGCTCGCACAGAAAATAAATTCGAGCACCCGGCGGATGCTCAGAAATGCTCAGTACGGCGTACACAGAGGCATGCCCCACCTCGCTTCTGCCAAGCGATTCTCGAAGACGACGACACCACTCAATCACCTCTGCTTCTTTCCCTTGAAGACTAGACCCAGACACATCTTACAGGTATGCGCTTGGGAAAATTGCTTCACGGCGTACCGAAAATGCTGTATATTGGAGATTACTGCTTCTACCGCCGGCAGGCTTGGCTTCGAAGCTGCAGAACGCTTATTCCCAGCCTTCTTCCATTTCTGCTACACATCAGCGAGCTACTTCCAAATGCCCTCAATCGAAAGACTCATATCTCCTCACAGATTCAGATCTTATCAACGACCAAATCCTCGATCAAGTGCCTCCGGCCCCGATTCTCAAAAGGGACGCAGTACAAAAGCCAAGCCTGGGCATCCCCTCCTCTGATAAGCCCCTCATTGGACGCGCCCTGAGAGCTTGACCATCAACACCCCGCCATTGAAGCCAAATGCCCCGCATCACGATGTAGCTTCAGACAAAAGATGCAGTGTCAGCAAAGTTTTGCTTCTGTCGTGGTGACTAACTAGTAATTTTGTTGTCAGGACCCATTCCGATGTGGTCTTGGCTCAAGTTACCATTAGGTAGCACCACTTCCGCGGTAGAATACATCCAGCGGTAGGTCGTATATAGGTCGGACGATTTCTCCATCCCACTCTTTCCTTTTCTTTTCAGTTTCTTGAAATATAACTTTCAGCTTAGGTGAACGGTTTGCCAATCAACATGTTGTCTCCCATCATTGCAACAGTAGGACTTGCATTGGTCGTTGTTGGAGAGACGATCCATGGGGTCACTATCTTCACTCGCCATGGAGATCGTGAGTCTTCTTCGGGCCTTTGAGTTCACGTCGTATACTTGGCTGATTTGGTTCTGACAGGAACTTCTAAACATTACTCAGGATACCAATTGACCCCTCTTGGGTTCACCGAGAACTATGAGGTTGGATCTGACTATCGAGACCTTTACATTGCGGATGGAGCTCCAAAGCAGATCCTAGGTATCTCAGCTTCGAAATATGTCCCCTCACAAGTCTTTGCGAGTGCACCAGATCAGCAGGTCAGTCCACCCTTCTTACCTTTCTTGAGAAATGCGAAACACTGACTCTCTGCGAGCAGGTCCTGCTCAACACTGCAACTGCTTTCCTCCAAGGCCTATATCCTCCCCTCGAACCTATCAATGCCACACTTGCAGTCCAATCTTTGAATAACGGCACCTCATACACGAACCCTCTCAACGGATACCAATACGTTGTTTTGCACGGCGAGGAAAGCAATTCACCGGATACCATATGGATCAAAGGAGATGAAGGATGTCCTGCCACAACCAAACTTCAAAGCACATTCGAGGAATCCGCCGAGTTCGCAGCTCGTACCGAGAGCACCAAGGAGTTCTATCAGCAATTCTGGGACGTCCTCAAGAATGTCTACGACTACACTCCCGATATGCTCAGCTATGACAAAGCCTACGATATCTTCGACCTTATCAACGTAGCGACCATCCACAATGCATCCCTCGCATCCAACATCACAGACGACCAACTCTTCCAATTGCGCACCCTTGCAGACTCTGCTGAGTTCGGATACAACTACAACCAGACCCAGACTGGACGATCAATTGGTGGGCAGACTCTCCTCGGCGGTATCTTCGCGCAACTCAATCAGACTGTCTCCTCGAAAGGGAAGCTCAAGTTCTCCCTCCTCGCAGGCAGCTACGATAATTTCATGGCTTCCTTTGGGCTAATGAACTTGACATCCGCCAATGCCGATTTCTATGGTCTTCCAATCTATGCTTCCACGATGTCGTTCGAGCTCTTTACCGAGGCAGACACGGCCAGCTTCCCTACCAATATCGACGATCTCAATGTGCGATTTCTGTTCCGTAACGGTTCTGATGCTGGCACAACACCAATTGTCTACCCACTCTTCGGCGGCACCGCAACTTCGCTCTCGTGGAACGAGTTCTCAGCACAGATCAAAGCACGAGCGATTATCTCTGTCGGACAATGGTGCTCTGCGTGCAACGCCACACAATCATTCTGTCCGGCTGACTCCGGGTCCTCTTCCACAACACCGTCGGTTTCTGGGACTGACAACGAAGGTAATGGAAGTGGAGGCATCTCGAATGCCACTGCTGGTGTCATCGGAGCTGTAGTAACACTTGCTGTTGTTGCCATTGCTGGGTTGGCATTCTGGTTGGTGAAGAGGAAGAGAGCACCCGTGTCAGTGGTGGAGCATGCTGTCCCCATGGAGAAGAAGACCAGTTTCTCGAGCTAAAAGCTTGATATCGTGTAGCAGCTACATGATACTTCCTCTTGGTATTGACTGTACAAACAATCGACTTGCTACTATGTCCGCTCGACGGGTCTCCGCATGTCGTGGTCGGGCTTAATCGAATCTTCCCAATTTCGACCATATTCCGATGTCGAATAAACGAGCTGTTTTCTCTATCCACTCCCATATTTTCAACTACAATGCAAATATGCGTCCAGACTTACGTTTACAATTCATTTTCATGCTCCTTTCATCGTGCTAGCGGACTTCACTGGACTCGTATTGTAGATGTTGCGAGCAAACCTCTTTCCCATTGTCCCACTCCCTATGAAGCGAGGTAAGCAACAACAGATATGCCCGAAGTTTTTGGCTACCCTCGAACACCGGCACCGAATTATTTCATAACACAATTGTCATGCTTTACTCAGCTTGCACCCATTCTCGAGGTCGAGGCAAGTCTGGTGCGAACCCATTGTTTAGCCTGAATTGCAGGCTGGCGGGGTCTTGAATGCGGGGTGGTACCTGCCAAGCCACCCGAACTTCCCACTACGGGAATCCTCCACGACCTTCACCCCGCCATGTTGACGTCGTCTTTGAAGTACACACGAGCATAATACTACGCTGACAGTGAATCAGTATCCACCTTGGATGGCTTTAGTAAATAACGAGTCTGCAGTAAGCTATGATCTTTGTCAAGCTTCTGTCTTCGGGCAATATGCCACCGAAAGATCGGCTGCCGGTTCCACGGAAGAACGAATTCCCCTCCCCATCTTTGGGTAGCATGGAGCGTGATTGAGCCTAAGTCTGAGGTAGAGTATAAAATTTCATTGTTTCCATTGAACGCGTCAATGTGGACGTTCAATCTCGCGTCTGTATCTTTGTCTTCGTCGTCATGCTGCTCAGACACCTCCTTCCTTTCCTTGGGCTGGCAGTTGAGGTGCTGGCCACAAATTCCACATACCTGAATCCGATACTCCCAGGCTTCCATCCAGATCCAAGCTGTATATTCGTACCAGAGCTAGATGATACCTATTTCTGCGCGTCATCGAGTTTTCTCGTCTTTCCTGGAATCCGTGAGTCTTATCTACACACCATCCTCACCCTCAGCTCGGCAAATGACCAAAGGCACACCACTGACAAACTCATCTAGCAATCCACGCAAGCAAAGATCTTCGCTCATGGAAACTAATATCCAACGCCCTCTCCCGCCCCTCCCAACTTCCCCTCCTCAACACCACCAAACGCGCCACATCCGGCATCTGGGCTTCCACATTGCGCTACCATGACGGCACATTCTACATCTTCACCACCCATGTCTTCGACGACTACCCCAAGAATGCCACAAACCGCTTCGACAACCTCCTCTTCAGCACGAAGAACCCGTACTCCTCATCTGCTTGGTCAGACCCTCTGCATTTCAACTTCATCGGGTACGATGTCTCTCCCTTCTGGCACGATGATGGGAAATTGTACGTAACCGGTACATTCGCATGGGAGGTGTCTCCAGGAATTCAGATGTTCACTCTGGACCTCAAGTCTGGTGCCGTTGGTCCAGTCCACAACGTCTGGAACGGAACCGGCGCCTCCGCACCTGAAGGACCGCATATCTACCACCGCGACGGCTACTACTACCTCCTGATCGCAGAAGGCGGCACAGGCGCTGGCCATATGGTAAGTATGGCGCGATCAAAATCAATTGATGGACCGTACACGAGCAATCCTAATAACCCGGTCCTGACAAATGCGAATTCGACGAGTTATTTCCAGAATCTGGGTCACGCGGATTTGTTCCAGGATAGGAGGGGGAAATGGTGGGCGGTGGCGTTAAGTGTTAGGGAGGGCGTGGATGGGAGTTATCCGATGGGGAGGGAGACGGTGATGACACCTGTTACGTGGGAGAGGGGGCAGTGGCCGGTTTTTGAGCCGGTGACGGTGCAGATGAGTGGGTGGTGGTTGGATGAGGAGGATGTTCCGAGGAGGGGAGAAGGGTCGTTGGTGACGGCTGGAGATGATGTGGATTTTAAGCCTGGAGAGGGATTGAAGCCGGAGTTTGTACATTGGAGGTTTCCTGTTCCGGGGAGTTATGTGATTAGTCCGAAAGGATATGAGGGGAGTTTGCAATTGGTTTCTAGTGAGTCGAATTTGACGGGGCATGATGGAAGGAGTGCGGAGCCGAAGGGACAAACTTTTATTGGGAGGAGACAGGTGGATTCGTTCTTTAAGTTTGGGGTTACATTTGATGTTAAGGAGTTGCAGGTACCAGAGCAGGAGGTTGGTGTGACGGTGTTTTTGGACCAGGTATGTTTGCCATCTTTTCTGTTCCGCGATCCCAATCCTTTTCTATGTTGCCTCGAAAGACTTGCAGCTGACTGTTCAAGCTCCACCACTACGATCTCGGCCTCGTCATCTCCTCCAACGCTAGTGCTCCTATCCTCCGCCTCCGTGGCATCACCACCGTGCCCGCATTCATCTCCCCCACAATCGCCACGGTCCCTGTTCCCAGCTCTTGGCGCGTCTCGGAGACTAAGCAGCTCGCTTTCCAGATCCGTATGTCGAATCTCACACACTACACATTCTCCGCAGGCCCTGTCGGCAAGCCGAGTCTGATGCAGGATGTGGGCGTTGCGCCAGGGTTAGGGCTTACATGGGGATTCACGGGGGCGTTGGTAGGTGTATATGCGACCAGTAATGATGGGCCGGTGGGATTCAAGACATGGGTCAGGAACTGGAAGTACGACGGTATGGGACAGATAGTCGACTAGACTGTTGAGGGCAGCAGTACCTTGTCATAATAATGGTATTACGTAGAGCTCGAGGAAAAGCCGGGCAAAGATCTTTACTGGAAGAATCGGCTGAATTGCATTTCTTGAAACGACCGAAGCTTCTTATCCTCTCAAGAATACCTGCTCTCTAGAAGTTGTGGCTACCAAACCACCTGTAAGTTGCAATTCTCATTGACCCATATAGTAGCTCGCATCACTACGAAGACAGCCCTTTTCCCCGCGGTTTTCGAATCTTTTCAGCAACGACAGCAACACAGCACGCACGACATTTTCTAGTTCAGTCAACCTCTTTCGAACATTCAGTCCAAACACAGAGGACTATTCTCTGCTTTGGAAACCACCGAGAGATAATCTTTAGACAAAGAACATGCCTTACGACCTTAAAAATCAATTCTTCTAGCATGCCAAGAAGCTCGCCGAAAACTTGACAATCGGCGTCACTAACGCCGACGAGACAACAGATACTTTCAAGTATCATGTCGAAGAGTTCGAGGGACTCGGCCCCAACGACAAAATAAGCATCATGACCCTCTGGGCGGAGAAGCTCGATGGCAAGAATAAGATCCACATGAAAAGTGATCTCAGTAATTTTCTGAAGAGATTGGCCTTGAATGGCCCGGGCACCATGGAGGAGTACGATGGGGTTAAGCGAAAGTTTACTGAACACAAGGAGGGTGATAAGTCGCAGAGTACCGTGAGCAGCCTCTAAGATTGATAGTGATGTGGTGATGTCGATTAAGTATGTTGGATTTAAGTTATGGAGCTTTGAGGTCTGTTTTGTTCGTGCGGGGCTGCTTGTTGAGTACTGTCTTTCCTTTGGTCCTTCCTTCCGCTCATTTCAACGCTGGGGTTTGAGATCGCGTTTCAATGTCACCATTCCGTCATGAAGCAAGAACATAAGTCTCATGCCGCGGCAAGTTTACGTGGTGAATTATTCGTAGATTCTTCAATTGGAGCAAAAGGAACAATTAATTAATATTCAATACTTTCAAGAACAAGCCGTGCCTTTCCTGATCTTCATCACCGTCCCATCCAAGCCAAAAGCCGCATGCTGCACTGTCCCATCACCATTCCCACCACCCTCAAAAGTATCTCTCACCCGCCCGCCACTTGCACCAGCCAAGATCCCAAACATGACTTTCTCCTTCATCATCGCGTCTCCAGTTCCCAAACACGCACCTTCAGCCAATACATCAAGGTCTGGGTTCCTCGTGGTCGCCATGACAGTGGAAAATGTAGTCCTGTGGTATATCCCATTCTTGATCAACGAAGCAACACCGACCAGCACACAAATTAACGCCACGAAAATCGTTGCACCGTATGATATGAGGAGATTATTTTGGTCGTAGCTATAAACGTTGCTAGTGGTACTGATCCGTACAGGCACTTCGACTTTCGCAGTCATCCCATCCACACTGAGCATACTGATAGTGATATTATTCGCCAGGTCTTCAAGCGCTCGATCAATCGTTTTGTTTCTGCACATCCCCGGCTGGCTGGGGAAGATTCTCGATGTTTCGAAACCCAGATTCCTGGCCCAGTAGCTGTTTGCGAACTCATCGCAGGCTGCAAGATCTGTTTGCAGTATTCTGCTTGACGCTTGTGACAGCTGGATGAATTTTTCCTGGATCTTGGTGGTCGTGTTCTCGAGCGAGACATTGCCGTAGATGTTGTAGCCAAGAGCAAGGAAGCTAGCGTAATAAGCGCTGTTTTGATTCGTCTGTAGAGAGATTCCTCCTCCTAGAGTTGCGTTGTTGTATGGAATTTTTAACGCGGAGGTGTTGGATGGAGCGACAGGTGCCAGGACTTGGACGTGCTGATGCGTGACTCTGCCGACTCCATTGAGGTACTCGAACCCGACATCGAAGGAGGCGTTGACGAGAGAGCAGACTAGGTTGCGTGCGGCTGTTTGAACCCAGAGTTGCTGAGTTCCGTTGTACTTTTTGCATCGGAAGTCTACGTACTCTGGCGTCAATTCTGCTATCCACTGGACGTTGTCAGCCATGATTCTCCATTAGTTCAAGACGCCGCCAGAAAGGACCGCCGTATCTCGAAGTCGGTGTGTCCGGTCAGTTAGGCTTACATTATTATAATTTTTGAGCAGGTCTTCTCGTCGATACGGCTCGTCTGGGGCATTCTGAGTCGGACTGAATGAACTCATGATCAAGAATCCCGACGCGCCTTTACCAGAAAAATTGCCGATATTGTCCGTCGTAACAATACCGTGCACGCTGGAGAAAACTCTTTCATATTCTTTGAAAGCTGCAGTCTGACCAGCATCTGGGTTTTCACATGTGACGCTTGGTCCATAGAATTGTACATTGAATGATGAGTTTGCGAAAGGAGCCGGAGGAGGAATGACCGCGCCTTGAAAGGCGGTGGAGACTGCGGTCTTCAAATGTATTGCTGTTGGATCGATCGTGGGGCTGGTGTTGATTGTTTGGATTTGCCACCAGGATGATGTATTATAATCTGGTACCGGTACCAAGTGGTTTGAAGTCGAGTTTTGCAGAGCTGGGACAATATCCAAGGTGGCGGCTGGAGTAAGACCTCCTAGAAACAGGAGCCAAGAGAGAAGTCCCAGAACCGCAGCGATTTTCGCGCCACCAAGAAGTCGTAGGCTGAAGATCGATGTAATCCTGACAGGTAAAGTGAACAACTTGTCTAGTGTGTCGATAGCAAAAGACTTCCGTCTGATGGTGTACCACATATACTGATTGTACGACTCGTCGATCGCAACTTTCAACGATGCCAAAACCAGGAAGACGAACACGTTTCCGACTTGCTTGACAGCTTGTTGGCCAATTTTGCTATCACCAACGATTTTTCCGTTTAGTGCACGATAGATGAGATGATGCGCAAGGGCCAGTCCGATTCCCAGGAGAGTAAATAAGGGTAATTGAAGGGGCTCGCCAAGCCAAAATACCCCCCACTTTGCGGTCTTGAGCGAAGTATCTGAGGAGAACTCGCCATTCAGAAATGGAGCCGTTACTTGAGAAGCTTCTTTGTTTCGTGGCCTTCGTGAGGTGTTCTCTGCTGTGTTGAAGACATCGTGGTAATTCGAGATGTCGATTTCGGGGCTGGAATCATTTGGCGTGTACTCGGTCGAATGCACGTATGGAGGCACTGGTTTGCGCTGCATTTTTCCATATCTATGGGCGGCAGCCGTGGTATGAAAACAGAAAAAGAACTTGAAATGCAATGAAGAGAAAGGAAAAATAAATATTATTATTCGAGTTTCATGTCAGCGCCAATGCAGGTTGGGTGAGGCTGAGCCAGTCAGCAACAGTAGAGACACTTTTGGGGGCCAAAAGCATTATTTGACCTCTCAAGGGTGTCGAGGCTTACTCGAAATAAACATGTAACGCTGTGCCTCATTCTTGCATTCTTGCATGGAAAAGATCGTCTTCTGTCACCGCACAAATAGGTAGTCGTCTTCTGCCAATAATTTTCATCGTGACACTTGAAGGCTCGCCAAGAACTTTAACCGCCCATGGCTTTCTTGAAGCTATTCCCAGCCATGGTGTCGGAACTGAGTCGGGAGAAAGCCTCAAATATCAGAGAAGAATGTGAAGCATGCCAGATTTTCTCCGATGAATGGGAATAATGTAAGATGGAACCAGGTTAATTCAGATGAATGTCTCTGCTAAGTCAACTCTCGGATGCATGGTGCTAGCAGAACAAGTCTGGGGAGTACATAGACAAAAGAACAATTTCTTTCCACCTGTACCATAGCAATTAGCAGATTCGGGCTCCTTATTCTAGCTCACTCTACCGTGCTCGATTTGTCGTTGCATCTGATGGAAATCAGCTGTGTTTGGCTGGAAAATAATACTGTACGCAAAATAAGCGAGTCCACCAACTTCCCCATAACAGAGTTGCGGCTGAGCTGCACGTCCAACACTTCATCACCACCATCCTCTCCAGCCTCGCAAGGAGAATCTCCTCACCTCATCTCACAACTCTCTACCGTCGATATCCATCCCGGATCGTCGACGAGAAAATGGCCGAACCAACACCAAATTCTACTGCCAACCAAAAAAACCCCAACACTCCGCTGCCGGGTGATGCGAATGTTGGCGATAGGCACGAGGCTGAGGTTCTGACCGAAACTGCTGAGCTCGTCAACGAGGATGGTGGTAGAGGCATGGCTCAGCAAGGAGGAGAGGTGCGAGATGAGATGGCCGGACCGCACCCTGCTCTGGCAAACGACGAGCTAGGCGAATACCCCGCTCCTCGATGATGCGGATGTTGGTGAAATCCACAAGGATATGGTTGAGGAATTGACTCAGCCTTCCCGACCGACTGCAAACCGCTCCCAGGCACCTGTTCAGCCAACTCGCCAGGTTGAAGGTGAGCAGTCAATCATGGGAATTCCGCGCGAGACTTTTGAGGAGATGATGGGAGCTTGTAGTAAGATCTTGATTCGAGGTCTGAGGAAAGAAGGTTCGCGTGGAGATGGGAGGAAAGACGATGTGGAGCTTGGGGAGATGCCGAGAATGATGAACGTTGAGACACGACCAGAAGACGTGACTCAACCGGAGGAGAGTCGGGAGGGGTTTTGGGATGGAGGCTATGTGGAAGTGTTCAGTGAGGAGGAGATCAAAGCCGAGGATGATCGGCGAGCTTTGGAGTTGGAGTCTGAGGCGCGACGATGGAGAGACGTTCAAGTCTCAGAAGAAGTAATCAAAGACAGCTGGGCTGGTTATTGGATTGGGAACGACGAAACTTACCCTTGAACTCAAGGGCCCAGTCCAAAGACGTGGAACGGGACAAGTAGCGGATTCGAGAGACCCAGATGGAACTCTGGTTATTACTTCAAGCAGTATGTAACTCTGGAGAAGACTGCTCGATTTATTATATGAAACTTGTTGCGTTGCGATTGTACTATATATCCAAGAGTAGACCCGGCCCAGGCTATATGTCACTAATTGACCAGCATGTATGCCGGTTTAGCAATGGTGCTACATTTCTGCAAGTTGTTTTAGAGCTCCTGTGGCAAGTGATGAGGAACAGGATACACGAGTGACAGTCAATGAGCTGTTGGAAATATGCTGGCAGCGAAGAGTCCTAGATTTCCAGGGTGAGTGGCCTAAAAAACCAGGCACCACCATGGTATTGTGTGGAAGCCAGCATATATATCGTTTTATCGGCGTTATGTGCCGTCGATATCGGGGGAAGCCCGGGAGGACAAGGTCCGCTACTCAAAACACTGTGGCGAGAAGACTATAAAAACTACATCCAGACTGCGATCGAAAAATTCGCAAATGGTGGCAGATCGCTTGATGAGTATCAGCTGCCGCTCTCAGCGAGCAATTTCGCATCGAGATCACCATTAACGGTTTTTAAGGATCTCATCGACTTGCAAGCGCCTGGTGAAGGTTATTTCTGGAGCGAGACGCCTATGTCGGGCGAGGAATGTCCCGAAACCCTTTTCCGGTGACAGGATTTTAGTGCTATTGTACTTCAAGTAGTTGGGGCCATCCAGATCGCATGGACTAGTTGTCTTGATGAACATCTAGGACTGTTCACGAATTCAGATGGAAAGCCGGTATTGAAATTATTCTGGTTCGTTAGTGACCCAGGTTATCTTAGGTAAGATGATCCTCAAATTAGTCAGCGAAGTCTCAAAGGAATTGGCTGACATATCTGGACTTAGGGCACTAGGGTGGGAGGAATTTCGATCTCAATGTAGCGAAGCTGCGGATTCCCTACAGCTGATATTTGGCAAGGACGCTAAGAGCAGAAAAGCCTATTATGACATTCTCCCCCCAGATTGGTACTGCTGTACCGAAGCACAGCCAGATCCGTCAGGCCTCGAATGGATGCAAAATGCTTGTGGACACGCGCGACAAAATCTCGTAGACTATCACATGGCTCTGCCAGTCCAAATACCATTTTCGAACTATCCACACTACGAGGCGAGGCTGCGAAAGTTGAAACACTAGTAAGTCCAATGCTGCGAATTTTACTTCTGTCAACACTGACGTTCCACCGCCTCGACTCTCAAGCACCAACAGGACTTCGGGGGCTTTGGAGAGATAAGCGAAACTCATACTGTAAGCAATCCATCTATACATCAATCCTGTGGCATCTGACAGCAGCTTGCAGCATTCTACACCCTGTGGCTAGTTGTGATCTTTGGTGGCATCAGCATTCTTTTGGCTCTCGCCTCACTGGTTGCCTCGTCTCTGCAGACATGGGCAGCTTTCCACCCACCACGAGATTGAAAAGCTCTCCCAGGGATATAAGATTCGAGGGAAACGCAAAGAAGCATCTAAAATGCAATGTCGTGAGTAAGGCAGGAAAGATTGCTCCAGGTCTGTCTTCGTGGAAGCTTACGGCCTAGATATTTTACTATGGTTTAACAGAACGCCGCTGTGGGAGGCATTTTCTAGAATCTAATTAAATTGTGGAAACAAACTAGATGAAATCTCATGGAAAAAGAATGAGTATAAGAATTAGTGGATATGAACCAAATCAAGAGCAAAATAAGAGCAGTAGGACTGGAAGAAACCACGTGATGCCGAATGCACGAGAAAGGAAATTGGAGAATCAGAGATCGTACTGGGGAGAAATTGCTCATACATGTCCATCAAAATGATTGCGATAAGTTGATCCCCGAGTGGAGGAAGGTTGATCAGAGTCATGTTCTGCTGATCATTGTGACCGCTCCACGAATCGTCCGATGTCGTGTTTTCTCGCCTCATATGTCGGTGATGAGCTGGTAAAAGCGGGTTTGTGCAGTGCATCCCTAGGTAGGACCGAGCCGATCGCCTATTACATGCAAAAATGAGGTTGTTAATCTGGGGTCTGCTCGTTTCCTTTATTTACTTCAGCGAGGGAAAATGAAGTGATGATCAGCGATGATACAAAAGAGGGAAGGTCGATTTCAACGTCCTCGTGACCCCCGACGGTAAGACCCGCTCTTTCTTGATTTGACAAGGGGCTTAGCGTAGCACTAACCCTAGCGACTCCACTAAAAGCACAGCTCCACCCACTACCCCGCATTCTCAGGGCAGACTCACGTGAGGACAGGCCACACCACACCAGTTGAAGTGACCTCTCTTCTTCTTCCAGTCAGCTCTTCCTTTCTCCTTCATCCCACACAAACATCAAAATCAACAACACCAGCATCAAAAGCCTCACTTTTTCCTCCTTCAGACAATCACCATACCTCCATACACCCTCTGCACAGACATCCAGTCGCAATCATGGCAGCAACTGACTCAGTCCCTATCATCAAGGTGTTATTCACACTGCATGCTGGCATGGATGCCATGGACTTCGTGGGCCCCCTCGAGGTTTTGACCCATGCCAGACACAACATCAATGATGAATGTAAGTACTGTTTGCTGTTGACAGGAAGTTGGGGATAGCTTCAATCCTGCTGTTTCGAGCTTCGTTTTACCCCGCATTCCGAGTTCCCCGCATTTTCCGTACCCACGTTGGTAGCTCCACCATGACGAGTCGAGTTTTCATAAAGCTCTACAAGCTCAGTACAGTCTCAATCTATGGCTATCTGCCCTCTGCCAATCTGCGAATACCTCATTTTTATCATCGAGGCATCTGCGATCTAGTTTGCACCTGTCCCTGGCATCTGCCAGTGCTTCAGCTTCAAAGCCCCCACATCTGCCAGCCATTTCGTTGTTTACTCCGCCATATCTGCGAAATCAATCTTTCTCTCCCTGCCTCTGCGAATCGTTCAACAGTTCCTACATCTGCCATTGATTGCCATCTTAAAGCTAACAATTGTGTCAACAGCTACCAAGGCCTTCGCAGCCTCCTTCGTCTCTTCCGAAGAACATACTGTCTCCGCCCAAGGAGCCAGCTTCCGCGCCCACATGGACTACAAGGAAGCCTACACCCGTTTATCCGAATTCGACATCCTGGTCGTCCCCGGCGGCGGCAGCGACGCCGTCCTCAAATCCAAATCCGAACCCCTCGGACTCATCAAAGCCTTCTCCGATCTCCAAAAGAAACACCCCGACAAGGAACGCACCGTCTTCTCCGTCTGCACCGGCAGTCTCTTCCTGGCACATGCTGGTATCTTGTCCGGTCTATCCGCCACCACACATCCTGACTTCTATGCGAAGTTCGAGAAGGTCTGCAGCGAGGTGTCGCAGCGTGATTTGGCGGAGCGTTGTGATGTCGTGGAGGAGAGATACGTGGTTAATAACTTGCGATTTGATCTCGGTGATCCGAATGAGAACCCTTATGTTCGCCGCAAGTCGGATGCGAGACGTCCGTCGATGGGTCGGAAGGGCAGTAACGCGTGGAAGGAGAGTAATGCCCGTCGCGAGAGCAATGCTCGTCGTGCGGCGCTCCGTCTTGGTGGTTTGAGAGTCATCACTTCCGGTGGCATCACTTGTGGTCTTGATGCCAGTTTGTATTTGGTTAGTATTATGGTCAGTGAGGAGTCGGCAAAGGAGATTGAGCGCGTCATGCAGTATGAGTGGAAGAAGGGTATTGTGGTTGATGGTATTGACATCTAAGGCGTCTGGCGTTGAGTTGCGTTATAGGACAACTAAATTTATGGTATTGTTGTGCATTGGGCATAGACATACTACGGCTAGACCGAATGGAAGCGATTGCATGGATTTGATACGATCATGAATGGTATGGGCGGACTGGTATTTGGTTGGGGATATTCAGTTACGCCGTAGGTAGGCTACATAGCTTAGCTGAGCTGGTCTGTTAGCCTTTATTTGCAATCTCATCTCTTTGAACAAGTATTCTGCATGAAGTCTCTCATCTTCCCACTGAAGACGTGAAAGTGCCGAAGGACCTCGAGTGTGAACCAGCCACCATGCCAGCTACTCTACTCGCAAGTCAATCCTCCTCGGGAATGTACAAACCGCACCCCTCTCCATCGCAAATTGTCCCTCTCTATAAAGAAAACTTCAATCCCAATCTGAACATACCGTATCGGGGCCTTAGCTACCCACTCCCAGCCACTGCCCATGAAAACCTTCTCTGACTCTCTATTCAGATTCCTTAATCCCCATCTAGGACCCAGCTATTTCACAATTTCAAGAAGTATTCATCCTCAAAATAAATATAATTATGTCGACTTCTACGTGCTATCATTTCTACTTTGATTGTCTACGACCTCTTGCTGCTAGACTTTCAAGTCAAGGACAAGACGAGACCGGTCTCCAGTGTTTGTACGCGTTTCTGGACTGGAAGTCGGGACTGGGGGACTTAGATTGGAGATTGGGGATTGGGGATTCGGGGGTCGAAGAAAGGGGGGCAAATTCCCAGAGACCTCGTACTGAAAGGTTTAGCTACTGGGATGGCGCGGTTGTGGAGAGGCTGATGAGTTTGAAAGGGGGCTTTGTATAGTTCTTGGGACTTTTAACTAAGCTTCTGTCTTGAAAGCCATCGCTCGCTTTATGTGGCAGGCACTGTAATTAGAATTTTGAAAGTGATGAGATGAGCAGCCCAATGAGAACGTCAACACTTGGCAGCCCGCAATGGTTCACAGTCACCTATGAATGATCGTTCTTATATCGTATTTTGGGAAGCACACGGAAGGAACCCCATCGAACGACGTGAATAAGACATTTACCGTCTCTCCCTTTCAAGCTATTCGCGGAGGACGTCGAGGAAGTTGTTCAAAAGCGAAGGCACATTTGAACTAGGCTGATCAAGAGCGATCGGTGTAAGCACCTCCCTTCTATCAAAATCTCCCATGCCCAATCTCACAACCCTGGTGTTTTGCAGGACATATACATCACGTACTCAGGTGTACATTTACTTATACGAAATGCAAGCCCTTTCAAGAGATGTCGTGCGGTCGTGATACAATGCCCGAGATCCGATTGCTAGACGAGTACGAGTATTCCCGAAACTAAAATTGCAACCGGCGACCAGGTGGATAAGTGATTCTGATTTTCTTGCGGCTGCGATGGCTGAGTACGTGGCGGATATCGTCGTAGAAGCGTCACAGCTGCGATACCTTTCAGTGGAGATATCAACGGGGGCGTAGATGCAAGCTGAATTTCACCAGTATAAGGAATTGCTAAATGATATCCTAGCCAGAGAAGAATGTTGAAGAAGTGAATAGCAGTAGCTTGTTAGATTCTTTTGCGAGCTCGAAATATGCCAATTTGAGGAAACGGCCTGCCTTGGCTTTGGCTTTAGCGAAGGATAGTAGGCTTGATGTGGATAAGAGATGGAGAGCTGATACTTCTCTTAAGGGTGAATGAAACTGGTGGGTTGGTTATTAAAGAGTGTGCGGATGTGTTGAGGTTGCCAAGGTGGATTTGGAGAAGAGCAAAAAGCAGGAACACGATATGAGGAGAAACTGGAGACACCGGAGAGAAGAGCAACCGGAGTCGACGGGCTATAACATGTATCTGGTGGCGAGTCAATAGAATATCTAAGTAGTAAGAAGAACAAAAAAGACAATTAACTGAAATTATCGCTTAGTATCGAATGAAGTAAACAATCGTTTGGCAAAGAATGGGAGCCAGCTCGCCATAAAAAGGCTGTAAGTGGGGTGAGTGGTGGGGTAATTCATTCGCTTGGAACTGGACGTCCGCACGCACACTTCAAATCGTATTAGGAAGAGCAGAATAATCTATCTTTACAATATTTACTGTTTTATAGAGATACCAGTTGAAAAGGAATTACCACTCCTCCGAAACGCTTCCCAGTCGCTCTCGAAAGGGGCCCGAATCCATTTCCTAACCGAGAACACGCCCTGTAAGGAGCTGCGGACCAACATTTAGGTTTTTGAATTTACTTTTAGAAATACTGTTTACGTGAAATAGTCACAGTGTGATACTCGCACAAACGAAACGGAAAACTTTTCAACAGTCTCTCAAACGTCTATATTTAATATTCCGCGGTTGAATACACTTTTGACTGCTAAACTAATAACTTCCAAGAAATGTTCTTCTCGCATCTCCAAATCGCTGCTATGCCAGTCTTCTCCTTGGTCGACACTAACCCCAGCTTTCGTCGCATGCGTGCTGAAATAGTTCACTCCTTTCAACTTTGCCAAATTGCGATACACTGGATACTCAAGTCTAGGCGGGAATATCTCAACCACTGCTGAATTCGGCTCCATGAACATGGTGTGGACCATTCCTGCGCCATGAACACCAACCAGAACATCCGTTTTTGTCACTTTCTCAAGTTGCTCCTTGAACCCCATAGCTGCGAAATCAACGAGTTCGACTCGGATATTTGAATCTTGATATTCCTGCCTCAGGAGCTCGGTGTACTGGTGGATGTCTTGTAGTCGTCGCGTCTCTTGTCGATTAATGATGGTTATGGTGATCGGTCGCCCCTTTTGCAATAGGGTGGAGATTCCGTAATGGCCCAATATTCTCTTGCTGAATGCTCTGATCAAAGTTGAAATCTTACAGCTCTGAGGCGACCAATCACTGAACCAGAGGGGATTACTGCCACCTGGGAGTGGAAGTAGAATGTTTTGTTCGCAATCGTCTGCTGGGAGCTGGGCGAGTCGAAGTGTTGGACGTCCTGTTAGTAATGACCAAAGTTCAAAAAAAGGTCCGTCTGCTCTGTCGTCAAGGATCACAACCTGTGATTCCTTAGCTCGAGTAGCTGAGTAATATGATTCAGATAGTGTTTCGAGGGCCTCTAGATTTTCGGGGCGTGCGCGAGGAGTGATGCTTAGAATATCCAGTGTGAGGTAAAGGGAGAATATTTCAAGTAGGGAATGCCATGGATTTCCTTCCCCTTCGCGTTTAACCAGGATTTTGTATCCATTCTCTTTTCCAACGGGACAAGTTGCCGTATCTCGCCCTTTCCGAAAGTCATCTTCTATTTGAAAGAATTGGTCGAGGATAACTTTCGGTCCAGTATCGTACATGTATTTCGGAAACTCGTCGAGAGTAGGTGCACCTTTGAGTCCAGAAGAGTCCCGGAGCTCACACTGGATCTTAAATCGCTTGTCTGAAGAGGCATTCCAAGATACCGACTCCGCGACGCAAAAGGCATCATTCCGCTTCGATGTAAGATTGCTGTGGAAACAATGTAGTGAGGATGACCCAGTGTTCTTAACATGCGTACAATATGGCTGCCGACTGTCGCGAAGGTTCGTAAGATACTCAAGACCATATATCTGTTGGCAGTCGTGCTCGGGCAGATCCTGATATTCGATTGGCAGAGAAAGGGTAACGCCGGCTGGAATCAGTAAAGATCCACAACTATAAAGTGGTCTGAAACTCACTTAAACCTTGAAGATCATTTGAGGTCGCGGCAGAAGAGAGACCGGATTGTAAAGTCGAGTCCTGCGGCCAAATACCCAACGCGTGCGATCTTTGTAAACGGAGTCCTGAATAAAAGATACTCAAAAGAATGATGAACAAAATAATGATGACAATCGACAGCTGAGATCGAAACCTTGGCACACGAACAGAATGCATTATGTTTGAAGAGAGAGTTTGATAACATTTGCCGAAAATATGGACTAAAAAGCATGATGATGAGTGAACAGATGCAGGTCTATTTGCGTGGCTGGTACAGTAAGTAATAGGAGAACAAGTCGTCAAGGATACCTAGTCGAAGCGGGTCAGGGAATACAGAGAGAATACGAGGACGCGTGGCTACAGTAGCCCAAGCATCAAAGCTAGATAATGATACACGCCAAACCAGTACTCGCCTTTTCAAATGGAATGAACAGACTTGAGCGTGGGTATACTTGGGTTTATCTAGAAGAATAATCAAGTACTTACTTATTCGTGGGATTCCAGCTAAGTGGGTAACTTGTGTTGTTTCCAAGTCTTAAATTAGTATAAATACTTGAGTAAAAATTGGGTTCCTCAAACTGCGCTCATTCATGAGAAAAAAGATCTTCGGCTTTTTGTTCACGGCTCTCGTATTGGGGTCCCCCCCCCCGATCCACGCCCAAGTTTGAAAATGAAACATCGTCCTTTTTACACAGCCTGGCTTTGAGAAGATTAATTTAAAAGTTGGATTAACCTCAAAGGCTAAGCCTCGAGGCTCACGTTTATACTTACTTTGCGCGAGTCACTTAAAACCGATTAGTCGATCCACGAATCGCTTGGTCCTCACATGGCCCCGCTTGATGGATACTTCACGCACCTTCCTTATTCTTTTGTTGGTCCTTACGAGATCTGTGATTAAATCTCAAGGGCGATACATTGTATCAGTTGCGCACGAACCAAATGATAGCCTATCATTCATGTAGCCTTAGTATCCTTGATCTCACTGTAAAAGACTCTTGATTGAGAGGTCTAGCTTTTTAGTCGGTTGAATATCAGGTGAGATTGCCCATAATCACCCCGTGGATACGCAGGTATACATAAGGCGCACGAAGCAGCTGGACGTATGCTAGAGTTCCAGACAGTCAATAAATTGCTACTGCTAATTATAAGTCCAAGCAACCGAAAAGTACCCCTCGCCGGAAAGTTTACGTGCAGACGACTGAAGAGCGAGGGTGGAGGGACCTTGTTAATGTAGAATGGAACAAGGACATGGTTGGTCATTTCCAGCAAAGATGACCTAGAATACAGCCAGATTGTGGCTCCTACGCTGGTAAAAATCACTCCGGAGCACCTTTGACCCATCGAAACTTCTTATACAACGCCTGCGAGCACACTATCTCAAAACCGGCCAACTTTAGTAAACCTTCCTCGGCATAGCTTCAAGATATCTTTGCAAAACTCCTTCCAGACTAGTGACCTCAATCAAAGATTACTATATCAAAGCCAATACTCACAAGAGTAATAGTGAACTTCTTCTACTGTAACAAGAGATAGGACCGCCATTTGATTTAATCTTACCCGATTCTCATATCCATTCCACTTGATTTGCATACACCCGTTAACCTGCTCATTTCCGGTCAGTTGATCAATTCATTTTGTTCTCCTCGAATCCCCCCCCCCTCCTCATCAAGGTATCTCCACATTTCTTCACTAAGTTCTCACTAGCGCCTCTCGTATTGCAAGTTGCAGCTTCTTTCCCCCCTTCTCAATTGACTTTCTTCTTCGTTTCAATAAGTGGTTATGTCGTTGCGGTTGCAGCTCCAGCGGGTAGGCGAGCTCTACTGATGTCAACAGTAGAGTTTTACCCTTAATCAGTGACACATACCAATGTACTGACTCGACTTCACCTCGTAGACACTATAAAAATGTGAATTTTTGCGGGGCGTTGAGGCTGTGACTAGACTTGGAGGTGAGCATATCCGGGTCTACCCGGGTAATCACCTCACGTACCCACGCCCAAGCCTGGCTGTGATACAAGGAGGTCCAGGACCCTGCTAGTGCTTTAAATTCAATTGAAATACATAGTCGTACGATACAACTGTAAATTAAATGGTTTCAAGCACGAGTTTGAAACATTGCACCTTTTTTGTGTTTAAGTCAGACTACAAGCTTAGGCACTGAAAACCCATCACCAAAGCCTTTAAAGACATAACGAAAATAATACAAAGACGCAATCAGTTCTCAATTTCGCAAGACACTCTTTCTTCACCTATTTCTTGTCAGCTTTGCCTCTGCTCACTTTTTACTTTCGCTCTGCTTCTAGCTCCAGCTGTCCTTCGTTATCATCGACACAACGAGTATATTCGGTCTTCGTTTAATCCCCGATTTCCACCATGCTTGTCTCTTCCATCCTTATATTTTTATCTCTGGCACGCAGTGTTGCTCCAAGCGCCATGCCTCATGATGATGGCGCCTGCACCAACCCTGCCGTCCGAAAAGAGTGGCGCGAGCTCACCGATCCCGAAAAGAGTGAGTACCTTCGAGCAGCAGTGTGCCTGCGCGGATTGCCGAAGTCAAAGTATACCGACATCAACACCGTCACCACGCGCCTGGACGACTTAGTTTACACCCACAACGCCTTGGACTTGAAAATCCACTTCGTTGCCAATTTCCTCCCGTGGCATAGGTGGTTTGTGAAGCTTCACGAGGATTTGCTGCGTATCGAATGTGGATTCAAGGGGACACAGCCGTACTGGGACTGGTCCATTGATGCCGACGCCAAGGATGTGCCAAACTCCCCTGTCTTCAACGCCGTGAACGGTTTCGGCGGCGATGGCAAACGCACGAGTAGTAACGAGCCAGGGTTCCAGCGTTGCGTGGTTGACGGCGCTTTCGCTAACACAAATTTGACACTGGGTATGGGGTGGCCTAATGTGAACGATAACGGTGACCGCCCGCACTGCCTTACTCGCGAATTCAACAATGCTTCAGGCAACGATGAAAACAACGCAACTATCGTTGGCGATATGCAGGCAGGTGCATATAACTCAGTCATCATGGACACTATTTACGCCTTTGACAAGTTTCTCGATATGAATTCTATGTTAGAAGGATTGCCACACGCACAAAGTTTGTCTATCTTTAATCAAACGCCCTGTTCTCTCGTCCGAAGTATGCTAAGTATTTCACAGTTCATAGCGTCATCTTTGGTGACATGGGCCCTGCTACGTCTCCTAACGAACCGCTTTTTTTCTTACATCACGGCAATGTCGATCGTGCTTGGGCCAAGGTATGCCTTACACCACCCTTTCTTCTAGAATTCAGGGGCACAGTTGCTGATATATACTACAGTGGCAAGGACGCAACAGTAGTCGCCTAGCTGATTATAGCGGTTATCAAGATCGCAATGATAGCATTTCTGCTTCCACTACAGACAAGATGCCCGTCATGAAGCTCAGCGACGTTGAACCAGTTGTCGGGGATTACATGGACATTCAGGCCGGCCCCTTGTGTTACACTTACTCGTCTATATAGGCGTAATTATGCTGGGTGGACTCGACAACAATCTCAATGGCGACGAGACTTGATTGTTATGGGTAGTTATAGCCGGTTTTATTGAGGCTGGATATGGCGGACCAGTCCTTTTCACACAGGAGTCTGAGGAGCGCTTTACAATTTGTACCTCTTTTCCCTGTACTTTAAAAGCTGAATCGCATGCTCACAACTTTTCTTACCTTTGGCTGGTTATTAGTCACCATGCCCAAGAGCGATACGTAAGCTCTAGTATGGCCGAGCTACCTCTACAAAGTACACATGAAACCAAATTGAGACAAAAGGATTTTGAAAATAGGGTAGCAAAACTCCGTCAATAAGAGATGGTGCTCTTCAAAGCTATGACTACTTAAGCACCACCTACGCCCTCACTAGGTACAATCTTTTTTCATGTTGCCATTCGATTTCAAACTTTCCTCCAAAATTTAATCACCTGCTCCTCTTAGTCGGCTCCTTTCCTCCTGGCATCAAGGACTGAATACGCGAATACAGCATAGCATGATTGCTCTTAGCAAGATGTGGACAAGCACAGCCCTACTCAGCTTTGTGTCCGCTATTGCACTGGCTCAGATTACCACATGCCCAACGACAGAAATTTCTTATAGCACCAATGGCTCCATTTACAAGATATGTCCCCAGTCAGACTATTCTGGAATGACCTCGAATGCAATTGCCGAGGTTGCTAGCATCAACGCTTGTACAGATCTCTGCGACAAGAGAACTGGATGCAAAAACGCGGTTTATAATTACCAGGCTAGAATGTGCTTCCTCAAAAGTGGTCAGCTGCAATGGATTTCCAAAGTGGGAGCTGATTCAGTCCGTTTCGACAAGACGATTACAAATGTCCAACCTCCGCTCATCTCGTGCCCAGCCACCGAGACTTCAAAAACTACAGCCCAAGGAGTGACATACAAGTTTTGCGCCAACACCGATTTTGCAAGAGAAACCTCTAATCTTGTCGCCTACGTCGCAAATGCCGAAGCATGCGCTGCCTTGTGTGATGGTATCGCCACCTGTTTCAAGGCAGTCTACAACAAAGCCTACTCTATCTGCCACTCGAAAGCCGGCAACGTCGCATTGGTCACCAGCACTCAAGCCGACACGGTTCAGCTTGTAAGAGGAGTCTCTGATGCACCCGGAGATACCCCTTCCTCGTCACGTGCAAGCTCCAGTACCCCCACCTCTGTCTCAACTTTCACCCGTACACCATCTTCCGCACCCTCCAGCTCCTTCACCGGCTTCCCCCTGTAAGGAAAATGGTCAGGCATCATTGAGATGCCAATAATTCCTGTTGCTGGTTACATCGTCCCCGAGTACCCTGAGTCAACAAGGATGCTGGTCTTTTCCTCGTGGGGTGCCTATGATTTTTCTGGCCCGGCTGGTATCACTCAATTTGCTGATTACAACTTCAAGACCGGCGCAGGCAGTCTCACAACGCCAGGTCACCGAGACGAAACATGATATTTTCTGTCCAGGTATCAGCTCCTTGGAAGATGGCCGAATCATCATTACCGGTGGCTCAAATGCCGAAGCTACAAGTCTGTACAACGGAAATACCAATTCTTTCAGCAGGGGGGGTGATTTGAACATTGCACGTGGCTACCAAACATCCGCTACCCTGTCTAATGGTAAGTTCTTTACAATAGGAGGCTCCTTCAGCGGTTCCCCCTTGCCCAAAAATGGGGAAGTTTGGGACCCAGCGACTCATGAATGGATCCTACTCCCTCAAGCCGATGTAAACCCCATGAGAACTTTCAGCACCAACAAAGGCAACAACGACGATCATGCTTGGCTCTTTGGTTGGCGTGATGGATCTATCTTCCAGGCTGGACCTGGTAGGGAGATGCACTGATACGGTACGGCAGGCACTGGATCCGTCAGTTAGGCTGGAGTCAGAGATCCTGTGACTGATGCCATGTGTGGTGTGTGGGTCATGTACGATGCTGGCAAAATATTTTCTGCTGGGGGCGCTCCAGAATATGACCAGAAACCTGCGACCGACTGCGCCCATCTCATCTCGATAGACCAGGTAGGCCAGTCTGCCAAAGTCGAGCAGCTCCCTAACATGCTTCACCCACGTGGTTTCGCTAATGCGGTTGTTCTCCCGGACGGAACCATCATCATCGCTGGTGGCCAGGCCACTCCTATTCCATTCAATGATGAGAATTCTGTGCTCGTGCGGAGTTGTTTCACCCAGTCACAAAGACCTTCCGCGGATTAGCGCCTATGGCTGTGCCACGCAATTACCACTCAATGTCTCTGCTGCTTGCCGATGGTACCGTCTACACTGGAGGTGGAGGTCTATGCCCGACCGCGTTTGGTGCTTCCGACGGTCATTGCAATCGAGCTATCGACCATCCCAATGGAGGGGTCTTCACGCACCATACCTCGTCAAAGCCGACCGAACCCCAGCTACTCGCCCAGTCATAAACTCCTTGTCAAGTAACTCCGCAGTGAATGGATTCTCCGTACGTCCAGGTGGCACGCTCAATGTTGAAATGTATGATGGTACGGGAGTGACCTTTGCTCTGCTTCGAATTGACAGCGCTACTCACTCAGTGAACAGCGACCAGCGACGTATTGCATTGACGAACGTCGTTGCAAATGGCAACCAGTTCACCATCACAATTCCAACGGATTCTGGAGTTCTTACCCCAGGGCCATATTTCCTGTTTGCCCTATCTAAGAACAAAGTGCCCAGCATGGCGAGAACCGCTGGAGTCACTAGATAGATCTTTTCGGAATGGGGAGCGGGGGGGG